>JACCDN010551973.1_pt1 | contig 15126 bp, 16 predicted proteins | sample 7441691 | NCBI WGS metagenome assembly JACCDN01 (sample SAMN15323439, study PRJNA562643) | freshwater metagenome | isolation source: river surface water | place: USA:Blue River Watershed | collected 2017-08-16
ATTGATACCATTTCACTAAATTAATTTACTTTTGCACCATGCAAATTCAAGTAGTAAAATCAAAAATACACCGCGTTAAAGTAACCGGAGCCGATTTAAATTACATCGGGAGCATCACTATTGACGAGGCTTTACTCGAAGCTTCTAACATTATTGAAGGCGAAAAAGTAGCTATCGTGAACGTGAACAATGGTGAACGTTTTGAAACCTATGCTATCAAAGGAGAAAAAAATTCAGGCACCATCACTTTAAACGGTCCTGCCGCTCGAAAAGTACAAAAAGACGATATCATTATTATTATTTCGTATGCAACACTCGAGTTTGAAGAAGCCAAGACTTTCAAGCCGTGGATTATTTTTCCGAATGAAAATGATAATTCCTTGACATAATCGAAATCCCCTTTATATAAATAAAACCACTCTCAAAAGGAGTGGTTTTTTGTTATTTCATTAACCCTTCCAGTGTTTAAAATCTAGAAAGGGTTAAAAATTACTTCAACAATATTGTAGTTTCAATTGACTTATTATCAGTGTTTATGGCTACTTTAGTAATATTCCCTTTTTCAAGATAATCATTAAAAACCTGTTTATTTGAACCTTTTTCAAGATCTACCTTTACATATTTAGTATTAACTCTTTGTAGAGAACCAGTCAAAGCATCAATACCCCAACCAACAATACTAAATCCATTTAGAATAGCCACTAAATTAAAATCCGCATCCATTACAACTACTCTTTCTTTGTAGCCATCTAATCTAAAATCAACACGGTCTTCGTTTTTAACTTTTGCATTACACGGAGTGGTACATTGTTCCATGCCATTAATAAAAACTTTGGCTCCTGAAGGATTTGATTCAAATAAAACATTCCTTTTAGATCCTGTAAAAACTGTTGCGCAACTTGTAAATAAAAGTGATGATACAAGTAAAGCTGAAATAAATTTCATTTTCATAATAAATAATTTATAATTAACCTACTTCTTTTTTTAAGTCTTTTTTCGGCATATTCAGACTGTATTAATACTATTTATTTTACAAAAATAATAATTTTTCAGTTACAAACAACCGATTGATTACAATCACTTGTATTAATCTTTCTAAAACTAATTTTCAACGATGGAAAAAAGAATTAGAAAAACGGCATTAAGTCCAGAAATTATTTCGCTTGGAAAACGAATAGAAGAACTAATTAAATCAAAAGGTTTAAAGACGAGGGAGGTAGCACATGATGCTGACTTGGATGTAGAAAACCTAAGAAAATACATGAAAGGCAAACAAGAAATGAAAATCTCAACAATGTTAAAAATAGCGCGCGCACTAAACGTATCCATTGAAGAACTTTTCAATTTTATGTAATCTTACCATAAACTATTCTTCAATTATTTTTTTAGACGATTCTTTACTGTAAATTTGAATTCAATTTATTCCAAGAATTATGTCGAAAGTCAAAACTACTTTTTTCTGTCAAAACTGCGGAACGCAATACGCCAAATGGCAAGGACAATGCAACGCCTGTAAAGAATGGAACACCATTGCCGAAGAAATTGTTCAAAAACAAGAAAAAGTAGCTTGGAAAACTGAACCGACAGTTGCTGGAAAAGCACCCAAACCATTGCGAATAAATGAAATCGATTCTACCCAAGAAATTCGTTTAGACACAACCGACCAAGAACTCAATCGCGTTTTAGGAGGCGGAATTGTTCCTGGATCCTTGATTCTTTTGGGAGGTGAACCAGGTATCGGAAAAAGTACACTTTTGCTTCAAATTTCCCTCAGTTTACCTTATAAAACGCTTTATGTTTCGGGTGAAGAAAGTCAAAAACAAATTAAAATGCGCGCGGAGCGCATTACACCAAATGGCGATAATTGCTATATTCTGACCGAAACCAAAACACAAAATATCTTCAAGCAGATTGAAGCCATCCAACCTGAAATTGTCATTATTGATTCGATTCAGACACTTCATACCGATTATATTGAATCCACACCAGGCAGTATTTCTCAAATTAGAGAAACAACGGCTGAGTTAATCAAATTTGCTAAAGAAACCAATATTCCTGTTATTTTAATTGGTCATATTACCAAAGACGGCACGATTGCAGGGCCAAAAATTTTGGAACACATGGTCGATACCGTTTTGCAATTTGAAGGCGACCGAAATCATGTGTACCGCATTTTGCGTTCGCTAAAAAATCGTTTTGGCTCTACTGCTGAAATCGGAATTTACGAAATGTTAGGCAGCGGATTGCGCGAAGTGTCCAATCCTTCGGAGATTTTGATTTCGCACAAAGACGAAGAATTATCAGGAACCGCCATTGCCACTACTTTAGAGGGTATGCGCCCTTTGATGCTCGAAATACAAGCTTTAGTAAGCACCGCCGTGTACGGAACGCCTCAACGTAGCACGACGGGATACAATGCCAAAAGACTGAATATGATTTTGGCAGTTTTAGAAAAACGAGCTGGTTTCCGTTTGGGAGCCAAAGACGTTTTCTTAAACATCACTGGAGGTATTTCCGTGGACGATCCGGCTATTGATTTAGCGGTGGTTGCCGCTATTTTATCTTCCAATGAAGACATTCCTGTCAATAAAGATTTTTGTTTTGCTGGCGAAGTAGGTCTTTCTGGTGAAATTCGTCCCGTAAACCGAGTGGATCAACGCATTCAAGAAGCCGAAAAATTAGGTTTTTCAACCATTTTTGTGTCCAAATACAATAAAATTGCGTTGAAAAATCCTGGAATTAAAATTCGTCTAGTGGCTAAAATTGAAGATGTGGCAGGGGAATTATTTGGGTAATTCACTAACACAGATTTCACAAATTGCCACCGATTTAAAAAAACACTCTGTATTTGGAAATTAATCCTTTTCACCTTAACCGCAACCAAAGCGTTAATAGCGCGTTAATTAATTCCAAGCTCTTTTATTTTTTTCTAACTTTAAGTAAAACAGTATTTTAACTTAAAATGAAGAATCATGAAACGACAAACAGGAATTTGGATTGACAGCTCAAAAGCTATTATTGTTAGCCTAGATGGCAAAAAAGAAAGTATTACCGAAATTGATTCGGATATTGAAAATAAATCGCACCACAACCGCGAAGGAAACAAAGGCACATTCGCTGGGAATCATCACAGTGCTAACGAAACTCAATTGAATAACCGCAAAAAAGAACAAACCAATTACTTTATGGACTCGGTAATTGACTATGTCAAAAAATCAGATGAATTGTATGTGTTTGGCCCTGCAGGTGCTAAAACCGAATTAAAAAAAAGGATTCAAGATGAAAAAATTATCACTCCAGACAAGTTAAAAGGGGTTACTACTGCAGATAAAATGACAATCAATCAGATTGTTGCCAAGGTAAGAGATTTTTATAACTTATAAAATAAGCAAAAATTAAAGAGGGGGCTAAAAAAGCAGCATTTTTGTCATTCCGAATTTATTTCGGAATCCATAATGAATTATCAAAAAGTAGTCGAAAGAAACTGAAACAAGTTCAGTTTGACAAGAATAACCCTGTTTGTAGCCTCCTTTTATATCTGTATCACAAACTATTCGTACTTGTGAAATGCTTTTTTATTGAAGAAAAGCAAAATTCCAACCCCGGTAGAAATAGCCACATCGGCAATATTAAAAATAGCGTTGAAAAATGTAAATTCTTTGCCACCCCAAATTGGTAACCAAGTAGGTAAATTACCTTGCCAAATAGGAAAATAAAACATATCAACCACTTTCCCATGAAACCAAGTTCCATACGGTTTATTTGAAAATAAAGTAGCTACATTTTGTTGGCTATCATCAAACGACACACCATAAAAAACCGAATCTAAAATATTTCCGAAAGCTCCCGCCATAATCAAAGCAATGGCCACAATCAAATAATTAGAACTGTGTCTTTTCTTTACCGAATCCCAAAGCCAGTACCCTATTCCTGCAACTGCAAATAAACGGAATACCGTCAAAATTAGTTTGCCATATTCTCCTGGAATTTTGGTTCCCCATGCCATTCCTTCGTTTTCAATAAAATAAATTTTAAACCAAGAAAACACCTCCACTTCTTCACCTAAAATGAAGTTGGTTTTGATGTAAATTTTAGATACTTGGTCTATAAGTAGTATAAAAACAACAAGAAAGTAAGCGCTTCGTAATGACATTGAATTCTGTTTCATGCGGCAAAAGTAAATAAATTCCAAAAATAAAAATTCCAAATCCCAAGATTTCTAATCAGAAATTCTTGAAATTTGGAAAGGTATGCTTTTACAGCGATTTCTTATCGTTGCATGTTTTTAGCTTCGATACTCATTGTAGCGTGAGGCACAATTAACAAACGTTCTTTGCTAATTAATTTTCCTGTCACTTTACACACTCCGTAGGTTTTATTTTCAACACGGAAAAGCGCATTTTTCAAATCACGAATGAACTTTTCTTGACGAATAGCTAATTGTGAGTTGGCTTCTTTAGACATGGTTTCGCTACCTTCTTCAAACGCTTTGAATGTTGGAGACGTATCGTCTGTTCCATTATTCAAATCATTCATATAAGCACTTTTAATCAAGTCTAAATCTTCTTGAGCTTTTTGTATTTTCTTTTGAATTAATTCTTTGAATTCTGCTAAATCAGCATCTGAGTATCTTGCAATTTCATCTACCATAACTCCATTATTTAGTGATTATTATTCTTGTTTTTATATCGTCAAATTCTATTTCTAATCCGTTAGCTACTTCATTTTCAAAAACCAAACTTTCGGTTAAGGTTTCTGACTTGATGTACTCTTCATTAGCCACTACGGCTGCTTGTAATTCGGCATTGTGTTGTAACGTCACTTTAATTTTATCTGTTACTTCAAACCCTGAATCTTTACGGATATTTTGGATTCGGTTGACCAATTCTCTCGCAATCCCTTCTTGTTTCAATTCTGCCGAAATGGTAATGTCTAACGCTACTGTAATTCCGTTAGAATTAGCCACTAACCAACCTTCAATATCCTGCGATGTAATTTCTACATCTTCTATAGTTAAAGATACGGTATTTCCCGCAATAACAATAGCTAAACTTCCTTCGCGTTCCAATTCATTGATTTGATCTGGCGAAAATCCTTGTATCTCCTTAGAAATCAAGCCCATGTCTTTTCCAAATCGAGGTCCTAATGTCTTGAAATTAGGTTTAATTTGTTTGACCAAAATCCCCGAAGCATCGTCTAAAAGCACAATTTCTTTTACGTTTACTTCCGCTTTTATCAAGTCTGATACTGCTTCGATTTCAGCTCTTTGATTGTTGTCAAGTACTGGAATCATTACCTTTTGCAAAGGTTGACGCACTTTAATCATCTCTTTTTTACGAAGCGACAATACCAATGATGAAATCGTTTGGGCTTTTTGCATTTTGCTTTCCAACGATTTATCAACAAAGTTTTCAACGTATTCTGGAAATTTTGCCAAATGTACACTCTCAAAACCTTCTGAATGTGTCGCTTGTGTTAAGTCTCTGTATAATTTATCCATATAAAATGGCGCAATTGGTGCAGCCAATTTACTTATACTTAACAAACAAGTGTATAAGGTTTGGTAAGCAGCGATTTTATCTTGCGCATACTCCCCTTTCCAAAAACGTCTTCTGCACAAACGAACGTACCAGTTACTCAAGTTTTCCTGAACAAAATCAGAAATCGCACGAGCCGCTCTGGTTGATTCATAATCAGCATAAAAACCATCGACATCTTTAATCAACGTATTCAATTCTGATATAATCCAACGGTCAATTTCTGGGCGTTCTGCCAACGGAATCTCAGCTTCTGAATAGGTAAAACCATCAATATTGGCATACAAACTAAAGAACGAATAGGTGTTGTATAAGGTCCCGAAGAACTTACGACGCACCTCAGCAATTCCTTCCAAGTCAAACTTTAAATTATCCCAAGGATTCGCATTGGATATCATGTACCAACGCGTCGCATCTGGACCATATTCTTTCAAAGTTTCAAAAGGATCAACGGCATTTCCTAAACGTTTCGACATTTTCTGTCCGTTTTTGTCCAATACCAATCCGTTAGAAACCACATTTTTATACGCGATTTTGTCAAAAACCAAAGTTCCAATAGCGTGCAAAGTATAAAACCAACCACGGGTTTGATCGACTCCTTCAGCAATAAAATCAGCTGGGAACATACGCTTGTCAACCTGAACTTGTTTCAGGTTCTCCTCTTTAGATTCCGAAACAAGTTCGGAATGACAAACGCCATCTATAAGTTCTTTATTTTCAAATGGGTAATGCCATTGTGCATAAGGCATTGCGCCTGAATCAAACCAAACGTCAATCAAATCGCTTTCGCGTTGCATTGGTTTTCCTGAAGCAGAAACCAAAGTGATTTCGTCCACTACATTTTTGTGCAAATCAATCAAATCATAATTCGCTTCCGACATGTTTCCAATTTCGAAACCAGCAAACGGATTTGTTTTTTGACAACCCGCCTGAATTGATTTTTCAATTTCGTGGTACAATTCTTCAACCGAACCAATCAAGATTTCTTCTTGTTTGTCTTCGGTTCTCCAAATTGGCAACGGAATTCCCCAATATCTAGAACGCGATAAATTCCAATCGTTAGCGTTTTTCAACCAGTTTCCAAAACGACCTTCACCTGTAGCTTTTGGCTTCCAGTTGATGGAATCGTTCAAGTCAAACATACGGTCACGCACTTCGGTAATCTTGATGAACCAAGAATCCAATGGGTAATATAAAATAGGCTTATCCGTTCTCCAACAATGTGGGTAACTGTGGACGTATTTTTCCACTTTGAACGCCTTATTTTCTTCTTTTAACTGAATCGCAATTTCTACATCGGCAGAACGCTCTGGTGCTTCACCCTCGTTATAGTATTCGTTTTTAACGTATTTACCTGATAAATCACCTAGTCCATTTACAAATTTACCTTGTAAATCCACCAAAGGAACTGGCGTACCATTTTCGTCCAAAACCAACATTGGCGGCACTTCGGGAGTAGCTGCTGCCGCCACTTTAGCATCATCTGCACCAAAAGTAGGCGCGGTATGTACAATTCCTGTTCCGTCTTCGGTAGTAACGAAATCTCCTGCAATCACACGGAACGCATCTTCAGCATTTTGATACGGCAAAGCCAACGGCATCAATTGCTCGTAACGAATTCCAACCAAGTCCGCTCCTTTGGCTTCCGCCAAAATTTGAAATGGAATTTTCTTATCTCCTGCTTTGAAATTTTCAAAATCAGCAGCTTCTGCCGATTCGAAAAACGTTTTGCCAAATTGTTTTCCCACCAAGTTTTTAGCCAAAATGACATTCGTTGGTAAGAACGTATATTGATTGAAGGTTTTCACCAACACATAATCAATTTTTGGACCTACAGTCAAAGCGGTATTCGATGGCAAAGTCCAAGGTGTTGTCGTCCAAGCCAAGAAAAAAGCCTCCCCCAGCCCCTCCAAAGGAGGGGAGCTAAGACCAAATGCTTTTAAAATTGAATTGCTACCAATTCCCCCTTCGGGGGTTAGGGGGCTTCTGAACTGTGCTACAATGGTAGTGTCCGTTACATCGCGGTACGAACCTGGTTGATTCACCTCGTGCGAAGACAATCCTGTCCCTGCTTTTGGCGAGTACGGCTGAATGGTGTACCCTTTGTACATCAAATCCTTGTTGTAGATTTGTTTCAACAACCACCACACGGTTTCCATATATTTAGGTTTGTACGTCACATACGGATCTTCCATATCTACCCAATACCCCATTTTCTCCGTTAGATCGTTCCAAACGTCAGTATAGCGCATCACGGTGCGTTTGCACGCCTCGTTGTATTCTTCTACGGTGATGGTTTTACCAATGTCTTCTTTGGTAATTCCCAATTCTTTTTCGGTACCTAATTCAACCGGCAAACCGTGGGTATCCCAACCTGCTTTACGCTTTACTTGGAACCCTTTTTGAGTTTTATAGCGACAAAAAATATCTTTAATAGCACGTGCCATCACGTGGTGAATTCCTGGTAAGCCATTTGCCGAAGGCGGCCCCTCAAAAAACACGTACGGCGGATTCCCCTCACGGGTACTTACCGTTTTCTCAAATATCGTTTCTTTCTTCCAAAAATCCAGCACTTCTTCTGCCGATTTTGGCAAGTCAAGTCCTTTGTATTCAGTAAATTTTGTGCTCATGGTATGCTTTTCTAAATCGAGTTGCGAAAGTAATGATTTATAGGCAAAAGGCAAAAGGCAATAGCTAAAAGTTATTGATACTGATTAATGTGTGATTTTTAAAGGGAAATTAAATACTAAATTCTAACACAGATTGCACAGATTACCACAGATCATTAAAATTTAAGAGAATTGAAAAACAGTCACTTTCACACAAATCCTTCCGTGTGGGTACTTTTAATAAGAAGTACTCAACCAATCTGAGAAATTCGTGAAATCTGTGTTAGATTGCTTCGTCGTTCCTCCTCGCAATGACGTTATGCAAAAACCTCCTTCAATACGTCCAAGGATTTGGGTTTTCTAAAGCCGTCCAAGTGATAGCTGTAGTAATCCATTAGGATTTTCAAGAGAATTTGTCTTTCAATAACATGAAAAATCTTTTGATCCGAATCCCATTTTAAGTCAATCAGTTTTTTAAACAAAAGGGTTTCGTGTTCCGTCAACGAACTCACGGCATGAAAAGGAGAAAAAACACCTTCTACCAATTCGAAAAAAGCCTGATCCCTGTCAGTTACATCAGGGTAAAAACCAAAATATTTGGTCATTTCGAGTAATAAAATCAAATGAAAGTTAGCCGTTTCATTGTGATTATCGAGCCACTGCAACGCCGCTTCTATAAACGTAAAAAGCGCTTCGTTTTTTTCTTCTTCGTGTATGGAATGGTGCAAAATCTCCGACAAGAACAACACAATGGTGCTTTTAACAATGTCGGTATGAATCGAATGAAAAGGCGTGGCAATTTTAATTTCTTTAAAATTTTCCAAAGTACCTTTATTCTTATGCACCGCTTCAATTTCTAAAATACTCAAGGGCTGGAAATAGGCGATTTTTTGATTCGATTTTCGAGACGAAAAAGCATCTCGAACAAAATACGATTTCAAACCGTGCGTCAGGGTAAAGCATTTTACAATCAGGCTTTTTTCCTGAAATTTTAATGCCGAAATAACAATCGCTTTGGTTTTGACTTGCATTTATTGAAATAGTACTATTTGGTGAAAAATCAAACTCATTTATTAACTGTTTTTTGCCACAGATTTAACGGATTCAACGGATTTTATCCGTGAAAATCAGTATAATCTGTAAAATCCGTGGTCCAATTTTAATTAACCTAAATCAAAAAGGCTACTATTTAGGATTTAAAAAATCAATGTTTTGATTATTAACGTACAAATATACTACATATAAAAAAACCTTCTCCCGAAAATCGAAAGAAGGTTTTTTAGCATTTGAATTAATAGTCTTATACCACCCCTTGTGCAAGCATTGCATCAGCTACTTTCACAAATCCAGCGATATTGGCTCCTTTTACATAGTTAACATACCCATCTTCTTCTGCACCATATTTTTTACATTGATTGTGAATCCCCACCATAATGTCTTTTAATCGCGCATCTACTTCCTCGCTCGTCCAGTTCAAACGAATGGAATTTTGCGTCATTTCTAAACCAGAAGCAGCAACTCCACCCGCATTAGCGGCTTTACCTGGAGCAAAAAGCACTTTGTTTTCTAGGAACAATTTGATTGCTTCTAAAGTACAAGGCATATTCGCCGCTTCGGTTACACAAATCACACCGTTAGCAATTAAATTTTTAGCATCTTGCTCGTTCAACTCATTTTGAGTCGCACATGGAATTGCGATATCTACTTTAGCCTCCCAAGGGCTTTTGCCTTTGTGGAACTCGGCGTTAGGATATTTCTCTAAATAGGCTTCGGCTTTGTTATCGCCACGCGCTCTTAACTCCAACATAAAGTCGATTTTTTCACCTGAAATTCCGTCTTTATCATAAATATACCCGTCAGGACCTGAAATGGTCACGACTTTTCCACCTAATTCATTCACTTTCAAAGCGACTCCCCAAGCCACGTTTCCAAAACCTGAAATCGCTACGGTTTTCCCTTTGATATCTTGACCAATGGTACGCAACATTTGCTCTGTAAAATATACTACACCGTATCCTGTTGCTTCTGGACGAATTAATGAACCTCCGTAAGCCAATCCTTTTCCGGTTAATACTCCCGTAAATTCATTGCGAATGCGTTTGTATTGTCCAAATAAGTAGCCAATTTCTCTTGCTCCTACTCCGATATCTCCCGCAGGAACATCCAAATCTGGTCCAATGTGACGGCACAATTCCGTCATAAACGATTGACAGAAACGCATGATTTCACCATCCGATTTTCCTTCTGGATCAAAATCAGAGCCTCCTTTTCCACCACCCATTGGTAGTGTAGTCAAACTATTTTTGAATACTTGTTCGAAAGCCAAGAATTTCAAAACCGATAAATTCACGGTATGATGAAAACGAATTCCGCCTTTATACGGTCCAATAGCCGAGTTCATTTGGATTCTAAATCCGCGATTTACAATAATTTCTCCTTTATCATCCACCCACGGCACTCTAAAAATGATAGAACGCTCTGGCTCGGCAATACGAAGTAATATGTTTTTTCCGTCGTATTTTTTTCGTTCGGAGATAAACGGAATTACTGTTTCAGCAAATTCTCTAACGGCTTGAATGAATTCAGGTTCGTTTGGATTTTTGGCTTCTACCAAAGCCATAAATTGATTTATTTTTTCTTCCATCTTTAGCACTAAATTTAGGTCAATACAATTGATTTGAAGTCCCAATCGGTTTTTAAGAAATCGATTTCGTAACTACAAACAAAGATAGATGTAATTGAAGAATAAATCCACGCCATTTAACGAGTTTTTTTGCAGATTTATCGTTTTAACAAGCTATTTTAAAGAAATTTACACTTACAATAATAAAATTTACGAAAACGATATAGTTTTCGCAATTTTTACATAAAATGATTGTTTTATTATTTCAAGAAAAAATACTTTACAGCAACTTGCGAATACTCATTATAATTCCAAGATGAAGTCCTTCGTGAAAATTATTATACGCCATCGCGTCTTTGACATTTTTCAAGACAAATCCACTAGAGGTAGGATATTCAGTAAATTCAGTAAATAAACCACTACCATAATCGGCTTGCGTTTGGTCTATAGTATCAAATAAAAGGGATTTTATTTCGTCAACTTCAGCTTGAGTCGCGGCTTGTTCTGGTTTAGTTCCTTTTCTGTATTTGTCTACCAATTCGTCAGAAACTAACATGTTCAAACCGGAAAGCTTGTAAATTAACAACTGCTGAGTCACTACAACGTGGGCAATATTCCAAAATAAATTATTGCTAAATCCTTCCGGAATTGCATTTAATTGGTCTAAAGTGTAGTCCTCTAAAAAGGGAGCGATTAATTTTCGGCTAGTTCTGTTCAGTTCGAATGTTTGTTCCATTGGGTTTTGATTTGAAATTTTTGCTAAAAATAATCATTTTAAGTATCAAATGAATTTTCTTTGCAAAAAAGTAATCGCGTTTCAATATGAACAAAATATACTACCTCGCTTCTTGCGACACCTGCCGAAAAATAATTAAAGCCTTGCCAGAAGGCCATAATTTGGTTTTTCACGATATCAAACAAGACCCTATTACTGAAGAACAATTAGACGAAATGTACCAACTTTCGGGCAGTTACGAGGCCCTTTTTAGCAAAAAAGCACAATTATACAAGTCTTTAGGATTAAAGGACAAAGCCCTTACCGAAACCGATTTTAAGAAATACCTCTTGGAACACTATACTTTTTTGAGTCGCCCCGTTTTTATTATTAACGGAGCCATCTACATTGGCAACAGCCAACAAAATATACTCCAAGTTCACAACGCATTACGCTAATGTCTAAACGAAATCTCGCTTTACTAGCCGCTACTTTTGTTTCTATCATCTATGGAATGACCTTTACCATCGCCAAAGATGTGATGCCTCAGTATGTGGATGCTTACGGATTTATCGTTTTTCGGGCAGGCGGGTCCACCATTTTATTTTGGTTAATCTGGGTGGTGCTAAAATTCAGCGGTAAAATCCCTTCCGAAAAAATAAGCCGTGCGGATTTCCCTAGAGTAATCGCAGCCGCTTTCTTCGGAATAGCCTTGAATATGCTTTGTTTTTTCAAAGGGTTAAGCCTCACTTCTCCTATCAGTGCCGCCGTAATTATGGTATCCACTCCTATGATTGTTTTGGTGCTTTCGGCGATTATTTTGAAAGAGCGCTTACGAAAACGAATGATTACAGGACTCCTATTAGGATTGATTGGAACTACTTTCCTTATTCTGTATGGCAAGTCGGTTGGTAACGCTACCAATGCAGGTTTGGGCAATTTATTAGTCTTAATCAATGCTATTTCTTACGGTTTTTACCTCATCATTGTCAAAAAATTAATGCATACCTACAACGCTTTTACTTTTGTAAAATGGATTTATTTAATCGGATTTCTAATGGTTTTGCCTTTTGGCTGGGATGTTTTTCAAACTGTCAATTGGGCTGTTGTACCCATGCCTGTTTTTTGGAAAATTGGCTTCGTCGTGTTCTTTTCAACTTTCCTAAATTATTTATTGAACCTGCTTTCCATGAAAGAATTAAGTCCAACTACAGTAGCTGTTTTTGTGTATTTGCAGCCGCTGTTTGCTACCATTTTTGCCATTGGATTAGGAAAAGACGAATTGAATGGCGTTAAAATAATCTCGGCAGCGCTAATTTTTAGTGGGGTTTATCTGGTTACAATGAAGAAATCCTAAAATTTCAATACATTTGTAGCTATTACACAATTCATATATGATACAATCAATGACTGGTTTTGGTAAAGCTACGTTGCAATTACCAACCAAAAAAATCACGGTAGAAGTAAAATCATTAAACAGTAAAGGACTCGATTTAAATGTAAGAATCCCTTCGCTTTACCGCGAAATGGAATTGGGTTTGCGCAACCAAATTGCACTGAAATTAGAAAGAGGTAAGGTCGATTTTTCGATTTTCATCGAAAGTACGGCCGAACAAACTTCAACCAAAGTCAATGTGCCAATTGTGAAAGGGTATATCGAACAATTAAGAGCCGTTTATACTGAAGCTGATGAAGTAGAATTGATGAAAATGGCAATTCGCATGCCGGATACCATGAAAATTGAGCGTGAAGAAATTGACGAAAAGGATTGGTCGCAAATCGAAACCGCTATCAACGAAGCGTTGCAAAACATCTTGAACTTTAGAAAAGACGAAGGACAATCGCTTGAAAAAGAATTTCAATTGCGTATTGCGAATATTCGCCAGTACATGAACGAAGCGTTGGCACTGGATCCAGAACGTGTTCAAGCCATTAAGGACCGTTTGCAAACTGCCATTGCCGAATTAAAAGTAAACGTAGATGAAAATCGTTTCGAACAAGAATTGATTTACTACTTGGAAAAATTAGATATTACCGAAGAAAAAGTGCGCTTAACGAATCATTTGGATTATTTCTTAGAAACGATCAAAGGAACGGAAGCTAATGGTAGAAAATTAGGTTTTATTACCCAAGAAATGGGACGCGAAATCAACACCATGGGTTCTAAATCGAATCACGCACAAATGCAAAAATTAGTCGTTCAAATGAAAGACGAATTGGAGAAAATTAAGGAGCAGGTTTTAAACGTTTTGTAATTTTTTGTCATTCTGAACTTGTTTCAGAATCTGAAAATTGAGATCCTGAAACAAGTTCAGGATGACAGAGCACCAACTAAAAAAGAGGATGAGATTGCTTTGCTTCGTGCCTCGCAACTCCTCGCAATGACTTTAAAATGAAAAAAGGAAAATTAATCGTATTCTCAGCTCCATCAGGTTCGGGAAAAACTACTATAGTTAGGCATTTATTGGCGCAGGCCGATTTGAATTTAGAGTTCTCCATTTCAGCGGCTACTCGCGAAGCGCGTGGTGAAGAAGTGAATGGTAAGGACTATTATTTTATGTCGTTAGACCAATTCAAACAACACATCAAAAATGAAGATTTTGTAGAATGGGAAGAAGTGTACCGCGATAATTTTTACGGAACTTTAAAAAGCGAAGTGGAGCGCATTTGGGCCAAAGGCAAAAATGTGATTTTTGATATTGATGTAGCTGGCGGTTTGCGTATTAAATCTAAATTCCCAGAAGAAACCTTAGCCGTTTTTGTGAAACCACCAAGCGTTGACGAACTAAAACGCAGGTTGAAAGAGCGCTCTACCGAAAGCGAAGAAAAAATCAATATGCGTATTGCAAAAGCCCACGTAGAATTAGCTACTGCGCCACAATTTGATGTAATCATAAAAAATTACGACTTAGAGGTAGCTTTAGACGAAGCGTATCAATTAGTGAAAAATTTCATCAACGAAGGCAAAAGCCATTAGCCAAAAGGCATTAGTTTATTAGCTAATCACTTATGGCTATTGCCTATTGCCTAAAAAAGAAGATAAAATGAAAATAGGTCTCTATTTCGGAACGTTTAATCCAATTCATGTGGGGCATTTAATTATTGCCAATCACATGGCGGAGCATGCCGATTTAGACCAGGTTTGGATGGTGGTTACCCCACACAATCCGTTGAAAAAGAAAAGCACACTGCTGGCTGACCATCACCGATTAGAAATGGTGTTTTTGGCAACGGAAGATTTTCCGAAAATTAAACCTTCGGATATTGAATTCAAGCTTTCACAACCTAATTATACCGTGAATACCTTAGTTCATTTAGAAGAAAAATACCCCGAGCATACGTTCTCTTTAATTATGGGCGAAGACAATTTGAAGTCGTTCCACAAATGGAAAAATTACGAAGCAATTCTGGCACACCATGAAATCTATGTCTATCCACGACTAGACGCTAAAGATGATACTACCGAAAATATACTTTTTACAAACCATCCAAAAATCCAGCTGATTGATGCTCCGGTAGTAGAAATATCTTCTACATCTATTAGAGAACATATCAAAAAAGGAAAAAATGTACTGCCTTTACTACCTCCAAAAGTTTGGGAATACATTGATCACAATAATTTTTACAAAAAATAAATCGGCA
>JACCDN010004313.1_pt1 | contig 15125 bp, 12 predicted proteins | sample 7441691 | NCBI WGS metagenome assembly JACCDN01 (sample SAMN15323439, study PRJNA562643) | freshwater metagenome | isolation source: river surface water | place: USA:Blue River Watershed | collected 2017-08-16
CCAACACCGCCGACATGGTTCACATCTTGGCAAAGGCTAAGGCCGAGGCAGTGATTGACCACCCCGATGCCCGCGGTGCAATCATCATCGGTTGCGATTCGTCGCTCGAGTTCGACGGCGAGGCACTAGGCAAACCGCATGAGCCAGAGGTTGCCCGTGAGCGCTGGTTGGCAATGCGCGGCCGCAGCGGCACTCTTTATTCGGGCCACTGGGTTATCGACAACCGCGACCCACGCCCCGGTGTGACGCCACCGGCGACCGGCAAGGTGTCATCGAGCATCGTGAATTTTGCCAACATCTCAGAGCGTGAAATCGACGCGTATGTTGCCACCGGCGAACCACTCAAGGTTGCCGGCGCGTTCACCATCGATGGCCTTGGCGGAGCATTCCTGCGCTCAATCGAAGGCGATGCCCACACCGTGATCGGCCTATCGCTGCCAACCCTTCGCGAACTGGTGCTTTCACTGGGCGTCGAATACACCGACCTTTGGAACCTTTAACAGCCATTTCGTGATTTTTTTGTGATTTCACGCCAATAAATAGGCCGTTTTTGTCAATAGGCTTGGGTGTTATGACGTCACAGAAGAAGATCACCAAAGTTCTGATCGCCAACCGAGGCGAAATTGCCGTGCGAATCGCACGTGCCGCCAAGGATGCCGGAATTCTATCGGTTGCCGTCTATGCAGACCAAGATCGTGACGCCATGCACGTGAAGCTTGCCGATGAGGCCTATGCCCTGCACGGCACCACCGGGCCAGAGACCTACCTGGTCATCGAAAAGATATTGTCGGTTGCCAAGCGCTCGGGCGCAGACGCGGTTCACCCTGGCTATGGCTTTTTGGCCGAGAACGCCGAGTTCGCTCGCCAGGTTATCGACGCAGGTTTGATTTGGATCGGCCCATCGCCGAAGGCGATCGAACAGCTTGGCGACAAGGTTTCTGCCCGCCACGTTGCCGAAAAAGCCGGCGCTCCCCTAGCCCCAGGAACCCTTGACCCGGTGTCCGGCGCTCAAGAGGTTCTAGATTTCGTAGCGGTTCACGGTCTGCCGGTTGCCATCAAGGCAGCGTTCGGCGGCGGTGGCCGTGGCATCAAAGTTGCTTACAAGGCCGAAGAAGTTGCAGAGCTATTTGAGTCGGCAACCCGCGAGGCAATCGCAGCTTTTGGTCGCGGCGAATGCTTCGTCGAGAAATACCTAGAGAAGCCTCGTCACGTTGAGACCCAGTGCCTTGCCGATGCCTACGGCAACGTTGTCGTGGTTTCTACCCGCGACTGCTCACTTCAGCGTCGTCACCAGAAATTGGTCGAAGAAGCTCCGGCTCCGTTCCTAACCGATGAACAGGTTCGTCGCCTTTACGAGTCATCAAAGGCAATTCTTAAAGAAGTTGGCTATCAGGGCGCCGGCACCTGTGAGTTCCTAGTGGCCCAGGATGGCACAATCTCGTTCCTAGAGGTCAACACCCGACTTCAGGTTGAGCACCCGGTTTCTGAAGAGGTTACTGGTATCGACCTAGTTCGCGAACAGTTCCGTTTGGCCGAGGGTGGCGTGCTCGACTACGCCGACCCAGTAGTTAAGGGTCACTCATTCGAGTTCCGCATCAACGGCGAAGATGCCGGCCGCAACTTTATGCCGGCCCCTGGCCCGGTTCACGTGTTCAAGGCACCTTCTGGCCCTGGCGTTCGCGTTGACACCGGTGTCGAGTCTGGCGACGTGATCTCGGGCTCATTTGACTCGATGGTTGCAAAACTCATCGTTACCGGCGCAACCCGCGAGGAGGCCCTTGCCCGCTCGCGTCGCGCACTAGACGAGATGGAGGTCGCCGGCCTGCCGACCGTTCTACCTTTCCACCGCAAGATTGTGAACGACCCAGCCTTCATCGGTGATGCGGTCGCCAACAAGTTCGGCATCTACACCCGCTGGATCGAAACCGAGTGGCACAACGACATTCCAGCTTGGAGCGGCGTTGCCGAGCCAGCCGCAGAACCAGCCGAACGCAACAACGTTGTGGTCGAGGTTGGCGGAAAGCGCATTGAAGTTTCACTGCCAAAGCGCCTGCTAGCTGCAGGAACTGGCACCTCTGCTGCAACCGCCGGTCACGCACCTAGACGCAAGGCACACAGCGCTGGCGGTTCGACCGTTGCGGCAACCGGCAACTCAATCAAGGCACCGATGCAGTCAACCGTGGTCAAGATCGCGGTTTCCGTTGGCGACAGCGTTCAAGAGGGCGACCTAGTGGTTGTGCTCGAGGCCATGAAGATGGAACAGCCGATGAACGCCCACAAGGCCGGCAAGATCAAGTCGATCACCGCCGACGTAGGTTCAACCGTTCCTGCCGGAACCGTGCTGATTGAGCTCGAAGACTAGGCAAAAACTCAAAACTAAACCCCTCTCAATTTGAGAGGGGTTTAGTTTTTCCCGGGCGGGAATCTTGTGGTTCGAAGCTATGCCGAACCGAAGTGCAGGTTTAGACGCTCGGTGTGTGCAGCGCGCGAGCCGCATCGCTGATTGAGCCGGTTAGCGACGGGTAGACGGTGAAGGTGCGAGCGAGCTCATCTACGGTCAAACGGTTCTCGATGGCCACAGCGATCGAGTAAATCAGGTCAGATGCGCGAGGCGCCGCAATCACGCCACCGATAACGGTTCCGCCGGTTGAACAAATCACCTTGATAAAACCATCCTCGATGCCGAGCATCTTGGCGCGTGGGTTGGTGTGCAGCTCGATCTTTTCAACACGACCGTTCACCAGACCAGCGGCGATGTCTTTCTCCATCCAACCGACCGAGGCAATCTCAGGGGTTGTGAAAACGTTCGAAGCTACGTTGCGAAGTTCGGTAGGTGCAGCAACATCGCCCATGGTGTGAAACACCGCGGTGCGACCCTGCATAGCGCTAACCGAGGCTAGCGGCAAGAAGTTGGTGCAGTCGCCGACCGCATAAACATTGGCACGTGAAGTTCGAGCAACCTTGTTGACCTCAACGTGACCGGTTTCGGTGAGAATCACGCCGGCTTCTTCGAGGCCAAGCCCTGCGGTGTTAGGAATAGCGCCAACGGCCATTAGGCAGTGGCTGCCCTTGATTACCGAGCCATCGGCCAGGGTTACCTCAACGCCATCGCCGGTGTTGACCACCTTGTCGGCACGATTCTTGCTGTAAATGTTGACGCCGTTGCGACGGAAAACACGCTCGATTAGGTCGGCCGCATCGGCATCGTTGCCAGGCAAAACTTTGTCGCGGCTTGAGATGAGCGATACCTTGCTGCCGAGAGCGTTGTATGCCGAGGCGAACTCGGCACCGGTGACACCGGATCCAATCACGATCATGTGCTCTGGGAGTTCGGTCAAGTTGTAGAGCTGGGTCCAGGTGAAAATTCGCTCGCCGTCTGGCTGGGCATCTGGCAATTCGCGAGGGTGAGCACCAACGGCCACGATGATGGTCTTGGCCTCCATGCGCTCTGACTTGCCATCTTCGATTGCATCGACCACAACGTGGTGGTTGCCATCAAGTCGCGCGGTGCCGTTGATGACTCGAACGCCGGCATTCATCAAAGTTTCAAGCATGTCGGCAGACTGAGATTCGGCCAGGTCGAGCAACCGACGGTTCACCGAAGCCAAGTCGATTTCAACCTTTGGCTTAACGATCTGGCCGGCAAACGAGAACTTCACGCCAAGTGCGCTGGCGTTCTCGACGCGCTGGGCTGCCTCGGCGGTGGCAATCAAAGTCTTAGAAGGAACAACGTCGGTCAGAACCGCAGCGCCACCGATGCCGTTGCGCTCGATGAGCGTAACCTCGGCCCCAAGCTGCACGCCAGCCAGAGCAGCTTCATAGCCACCAGGGCCACCACCGATGATCACGATGTGGTGCGGTTTTTTGCCTGGGATTTTTTCTGCGTTGTTCACCCTTTTATTCTGCCAGCAGGCGCAGCCCTATTCGACCAAGTCGTAGACTCAAAACATGACTAACCCGCTCGAAATTTCAACGACGAACCCTTTCGAAGTAGCCGCCGAGGCCGCTGCCAAAATTGCCGAACTCTCTGGGGTCGCCAAGCACGATATCGCCCTAACCCTCGGCTCTGGCTGGGCGAAGGCAGCCGATTTGATCGGTGAAACCGTATCTTCGATTCCCGCTGTTGAGATCCCGGGCTTCTCGGCCCCGGCGGTTCAGGGACACGTGGCAAGCATCCGATCTATCAAACTGCCAAACGGAAAGTTTGCCCTGGTGCTCGGTGCCCGCACCCACTACTACGAAGGTCACGGAGTTCGCCGAGTGGTTCACGGAGTGCGAACCGCAGCAGCCACCGGCGCCAAGACCATGATTTTGACCAACGGTGCCGGCGGCATCAAAGAGACCTGGAAGCCTGGCACCCCGGTGCTGATCAGTGACCACATCAACCTGACCGCCGACAGCCCACTCGAAGGCGCGACCTTTATCGACCTAACCGATCTTTATTCGAAGCGTTTGCGCGAACTTGCTCAAACCGTTGATGCCAGCCTCGACGAGGGCGTGTACTGCCAGTTCCGCGGACCACACTACGAAACCCCGGCCGAGGTTCAAATGGCCAAGCACATCGGTGGTCACATTGTTGGCATGTCGACTGCCCTCGAGGCCATCGCTGCTCGTCAGTCTGGCATGGAAATTTTGGGCCTCTCGCTGATCACCAACTTGGCAGCAGGCATTCAGAAGACCCCGCTCAGCCACGCCGAGGTGCTAGAAGCCGGACGCGACGCCGAGGCGCGCATCAGTGCCTTGCTAGCCGAAATCGTCACCAAACTTTAGGCATTCGCATGACCAAAAACCTTGCCGACCTAATTGCCGCAGCTAGCGCCTGGGCAGATCAAGACCCAGACCCAGAAACCAGGGATGAACTTGGGCGCCTGATTGATGCCCGCGATGTTGCCGAGCTTGCCTCGCGGTTTGATGGGCGGCTCGACTTTGGCACAGCCGGTTTGCGCGGTGAACTTGGCGCAGGCCCAAACCGCATGAACCGAGTGTTGGTGGCTCAAGCCGCTGCCGGTATTGCACAGTTTGTGCTCGAAAGCACCCCCTCGGGTGAGACCCCGAGCATCGTGGTTGGCTTCGATGGCCGCATCAATTCGGCGGTTTTCGCGCGCGACTCGGCGGCAATCTTCGCCGGCGCGGGCATCCGTGCCCTGCTCTTCGATGGTGTGGTGCCGACCCCGGTTTTGGCCTTCGCCGGCAAGCACCTGAACACCTCGGCGGCCGTGATGGTAACCGCCAGCCACAACCCGCCGCGCGACAACGGCTACAAGGTTTACTTGGGCGGGGCCAACGGCGGTTCGCAGATCATTTCGCCAACCGACAAAACAATTGCCGCGGCGATCGCCGAGGTTGCCGCCACCAAGACCTTTGGCGAGATTCGCAAGGGTGCAGACATAGAAGTAATCGGAGACGAAATTCGTCAGGCTTATGTGGCTGAAACCGCTAGCCTCACCGGCGAGATCGTTGCCAAGCGCGATCTGAAGATCGTTTACACCGCCATGCACGGCGTTGGTTGGCACGTCATCGAACCGTTGTTCAAGGCGGTTGGCTTGGCCGCTCCGATCACTGTCACCGAACAGCTTCTGCCAGACGGCAATTTTCCCACTGTGAGTTTTCCGAACCCCGAAGAACCTGGGGCAATGGACTTGAGTTTTACCAAGGCCCGCGAGGTTGACGCCAACCTGATCATTGCCAACGACCCCGACGCAGACCGGCTGGCGGTTGGTGTGCGCGACGATTTAGCAGCCGAAAAATGGCGCCGATTGACCGGTGACGAAATTGGCTTGATTCTTGGCGATGAAATGGCGCGAAGGGCAGTTGTCGAGGGCAAAACCGGCGCATTGGCCTGCTCGATAGTTTCATCGTCGGCTCTTGGCGCCGTGGCAGAACACTATGGTCTCGACTATCGCGAAACCCTCACCGGCTTCAAGTGGATTTCAAAGGTGCCTAACCTAATTTTTGGCTACGAAGAAGCGCTTGGCTATTGCGTTGATGCCGCTCACACCCCAGACAAAGATGGCATTTCTGCAGCGCTGATCATTGCCGACCTGGCCACTCGATTGGCTGATGAGGGTAAGACTCTTACCGACCACTTGGCCGAACTTGGTGCTCGTTATGGCCACTACGCAACAGGCCAGATTTCGATTCGCGTGACCGACCTTTCGGTCATTTCGAACTTGATGGCTCGCCTGCGCGAAGCCACCCCTGGCCACATCGATGGCTCCGCGGCAGTTTTCACCGACCTCTTAGCCGGCAGCGAAACCCTGGCATCGACCGATGGCGTTCGTTTCGACTTGGCCGATGGCCGTCGAGTGATTGTTCGCCCATCGGGAACCGAACCCAAGCTCAAGTGTTATTTGCAGGCGATTGGCGATTCGGCCGAGGCCGCAAAGACCGCACTGGCTTCGCTCGAGGCGGCCATGCGTGAGGTTTTGAAATAACTCTGTTTTGAGGATTGCTCGAGTTCGAGCGAAATAGCGTTCGTTAGAGCAGGCTCTTCGACAGTTTTTCAGTGATCTCTTCGAGGTCAAAGAAATGCTCGATGGCGATGATTTCCGAAGGCAAACCCTGAAGCTGAGGCACCAAATCTGGCGTGGTCAAAATGATTTGCGCGTCGCGCGAAGCACGAGCGATGTCAACACTGGTGGCCTCAACAGTGGCGTCTAGTTCGAGCTGACGCAAAACCTTTTCGGCATTCATCTTCAATAAAACAGACGTACCGATGCCCATCCCACACACGGCAATGATCTTCATGCCTTTATTGTCGCAGGCGAATTTAGAAGAGTTCCCGAATCTGTTCGGAATGCACCGCATTTAACAGCAAATTCACATAACTGTCATCCATTAAAAAGGTTGCCAATTCTTGCATCATCTCAAGATGTGAGCTGTGGTCGAAGGCACAAAGCCCAATAACCAGGCGAACCGGGTCGTTGGCCTGATTGCCAAAAACCACGGGCTCGGCCAAGGTCACCAACGAAAGACCGGTTTCGAGAACTGCCTCGGATGGCCGACCGTGCACCAATGCAATGCCTGGGGCGATCACCATGTAAGGGCCATGTTCGACCAAAGCATCAAGCATTTGCTGGGTGTAGTCGGGAGTTGTTCGCCCGCTCGCCACAAGAAGTTCTCCCGCCATCTCGATGGCGTGTTCGCGGTCAAGAGCAAGTGCCCCGACCCGAATGGCTTCGGATGCAAAGGCGTCTGCCAGCGCTTCGAACTTCATGAGGAAAAGACTAGCGACCGGCTTGGTCGAAACCCTCGGTGATCATTTCGATGAGTTCTTCGCGATCTTCGATTGCTTGGAAGGCAGCCTCGGCGGCGTTGATCTGGAACAACTCGAGGTCGCCAAGGTTGTAACCGAAGGCGTCGACCAAGAGTTCGAGTTCGCGGGTGAGCGAGGTGCCACTCATCAGGCGATTGTCGGTGTTCACGGTCACCTTGAATCCAAGGTCGTAGAGCACGTCGATTGGATGGTCGGTCATTTTGTCGCCCAACAACGAGATTGCACCGGTCTGTAGGTTCGACGATGGCGAGGTTTCGAGAGCGATGCCTCGGTCGTGAACCCACTCGGCAACCGGGCCAAGAACGACAACGTCGGTTTCGCCCTCGCTACGGCTAAACATGATGTCTTCGATCAGGCGAACACCGTGACCAAGGCGCAGTGCGCGGCCAGAAACAATTGCATCCTTGATGCTTTCGATGCCATCTGCTTCGCCGGCGTGCACGGTGACCGGGAAGAGCTCTGATGCCAGGTAGTCAAAGGCCAGCTTGTGACGATTTGGCAAGAAGCCCTTCTCAGCACCAGCGATGTCGAAGCCAACTACGCCATCGTTGCGGTGGCGCACGGCTAGTTCGGCGATTTCGAGTGCGCGGTCGGCGTGACGCATTGCGGTAACCAGTTGGCCGGTGCGAATAAATCCGCCCTGAGCCTCAACGATTTCGATGCCCTGCTCAAGGCCATCCTGAACCGCCTCAACGGTCTCGTCGAGGGTCAAACCCTTGGTCAGGTGCTGCTCTGGCGCCCAGCGAATCTCGCCATAAATGACGCCATCGTTGGCCAAGTCGAGCACAAATTCACGAGCAACGCGGGTTAGCCCCTCACGGGTTTGCATCACCGCGGTGGTGACATCAAAGGTCTTTAGGTAGTCGACCAGGTTTCCCGAATCGGCCGACTTTTCGAACCAGCGCTTTAGGTCTTTGGCGTTGTCGGCTGGCAACTCATAGCCAATCTCGGCGGCCAGTTCGATGATGGTCTGCGGGCGCAAGCCACCGTCAAGGTGGTCGTGCAGCGAGATCTTTGGCAGCGAACGAATGTCGAAGTTAGCCATGGTGTTGCCTTTCGTTGGTGGCGCTTAACCGTCGATGCGGTCGAGAATTATTTTGCGAGCCGGCTGCGCATCTTTACTCACCTGGATGTGGCCATTGATGGCCTCTAGGGCTCGATCGAATCGCTCGGCTTCATCTGTGAACAAGGTTAACAGAGGTTGCCCAGCGGTCACCTTGTCGCCAAGCTGCGCGTGAAGGGTGATGCCGGCACCAAACTGCACCGCGTCTTCTTTGCGGGCTCGACCGGCACCCAAGCGCCAAGATGCAGTGCCAAGCGCAAGCGCATCGAGTTCACTCAAATAGCCGTCAGCCTGAGCCAAAACGACGTGACTTTCTTTTGCCACCGGCAGGGCTGCATCCGGGTCTCCCCCTTGAGCCGAAATCATCTGACGCCACTTGTCCATGGCTCGGCCATCGTTTAGTGCCGCGGCAACATCCACGTCGGTTTTACCAGCGAGGCGCAGCATCTCGGTTGCCAGTGCCACGGTTAGCTCAACCACATCGGCGGGGCCGCCACCGGCGAGCACCTCAACCGACTCTTCAACCTCGAGAGCATTGCCAATCTTTAGGCCGAGAGGAGTCGACATGTCGGTTAGCAGAGCCGAAGTGTTCACACCGGCGTCAAGACCTAGCTGAACCATCACGGTTGCAAGCTCGCGGGCGCGATCGATATTTTTCATAAACGCGCCAGAGCCAACCTTGACGTCGAGAACCAAAGACTTGGTGCCCTCGGCAATTTTTTTAGACATGATCGAGCTAGCAATCAGTGGAATTGCCTCGACCGTGCCGGTCACATCGCGAAGCGAATAGAGCTTGCGGTCGGCAGGTGCCAGGCCTGAACCGGCCGCGCAAATGACCGCGCCAACCTCGGCTAGTTGCTTGTGAAATTCTTCGTTGCTGATCGATGCGCGCCAACCCTTGATTGATTCGAGCTTGTCGAGGGTGCCACCGGTGTGGCCAAGGCCGCGGCCCGAAAGCTGAGGCACAGCAACGCCAAAAACCGCCACCAAGGGAGCTAGCGGCAGAGTGATTTTGTCACCAACGCCGCCAGTCGAGTGCTTATCGGCGGTAGGCCAAGCAAGGTCGTCGTAGTTCAAACGCTCCCCCGAGGCAATCATTGCCATGGTCAGGTCTTTGATTTCACGACGGTTCATGCCGTTTAACAAAATCGCCATCGCCATCGCCGACATTTGCTCGTCGGCAACCACACCCGAGGTGTAGTTCGCAATCAACCAGTTGATCTGGTCGGTCGAGAGCTCACCCTTTTCACGCTTTGCGATGATGAGTTCGGGAGCAGCGAATTGCGCCATTATTTTCTCTCTTCGAGATCTCTAGGCCCAAAGGCATCCGGAATAACTTGCTCGATGGTTCGCATGCCAGAGACGGTTTCAAGAACCATTCCCGGTGCCGAGTGCTCGAACAAAAGCTGGCGGCATCGACCACACGGCATCAAGATATTGCCGTGGCCATCGACGCAGGTGAAGGCAACCAGGCGATTGCCGGCGGCACCCTGAGCGCCGTCACCGCCCTGCATAAACAGGTCGCTCAGCAGCGAGCATTCGGCGCAAAGGGTCAGGCCATATGAGGCATTCTCGATGTTGCAGCCAGACACAATTCGGCCGTCCTCGGTCAGCGCCGCGGCACCAACCTTGAATTTCGAATAAGGCACATATGCCCGCTGCATTGCCGAATTTGCGGCAGCCCGAAGGGCATCCCAGTTAATTTGCGACATGTTGCACCTAACTCTTGATGTAGGCCTTGCCGGCGGCTGCCGGACCTGTGACCTTGCCAACCAACCCTGCCACCGCAACCACGGTTAGCGCGTATGGAAGCATGAGCAAGAACTCGCTAGGAACGTCGGAGCCGATGATGGCCAGACCGTATTGCAAGTTCTGCGCAAAGCCAAACAGCAGCGCTGCGAACGCTGCATAGATTGGGTTCCAGCGGCCAAAGATCAGCGCGGCAAGGGCGATATAGCCTGCACCGTTGGTCATCTCTTTGCCGAAAGCACCGACCTGACCGAGGGTAAAGAACGAACCACCCAAACCTGCCAAAGCGCCACCAATCATGACCGAGATGTAGCGGGTCTGGAAGACCTTGATGCCAACGGTGTCGGCGGCCTTCGGGTATTCGCCAACGGCACGAACTCGAAGACCCCAACGGGTCTTGAAGAGCGCAACGAACACACCGGCGACGGCTAAGTACATGAGGTAGACGATTAGGGTCTGGTTGAACAGAACGGGGCCAAGCACCGGAATCTGACCAAGCAGCGGCACCAGGATTTTTTCGAATCGAGGTGGTTGGTTGAAGGCGGCGATGTTGTCTGCCAACAGGGTCGAGAACAAGAAGTTGGTTAGACCAACAATCAGCACGTTCAGAACCACACCCACGATGATCTGGTCGACGATGTATTTGATGCTAAACACCGCAAGCACCCAAGACACCAGCGCACCGGCAATAATTGCACCGAGCAAACCGGCATACAGGTTGTCAGAGATCGATGCGACGAATGCCGAAACAAATGCGCCGGCAAGCAACTGCGAGTCGATTGCGATGTTCACAATTCCCACGCGTTCGCTCAGCACACCGGCGAGAGAGCCGAAAATCAGTGGCACGGCAAGCGACAGTGAACCCTGAAGCAGCGAGGTGATCGGCATGGTCTTGCCCGCAAACAAAACCACCAGGATGGTCAGCACCAGAGCCAGGCCGTAGGTCAAAACCGCCCAACGTGGAGTCTTGTGGTTGAGCTTGAAAACCCACCAAGCTGAAACCGCGGTTGCGGCCAGCATCACAAAGTATGCGATGGCAGCAATTAGTGAAGCGGCGATGCCAAAGCTAGGCAGAGCAATGATGTCGGTATCGGTGGTGGTTTGAATCATTGTGACTTCGGTTGGTGCCGAGAACCAAAGCCACAGGCCAATAAACGAAAGAACGGCTAGAACTAGCGGGGTGCGCTTTGACTGTTTCACTTGGCACCTCCCTTCTTGTCTTTGAGTCTGAACATGGCACGCACCAACGGCGGGGCGGCGATGAACAGAACGATCATTGACTGAACAACCAGCACGATGTCGATTGGCACGCCCTGGCTAGCTTGCATTGTGACGGCACCGGCGCGAAGACCACCGAACAAGATGCCCGCTACCAATACACCCCAAGGGTTATTGCGGCCAAGCAACGCAACCGTGATTGCATCGAAGCCATAGCTGGCTGCAACTCCGGTGGTCAAAAACTTTTCGGTTCCCAGAATCTGGGTGGTACCGGCAAGACCTGAAAGAGCGCCAGAAACCGCCATCACCAAAACAAAGGTCAAACCAATGTTGATGCCAGCTGTTTTTGAGGCGTTTGGGTTGTGGCCAAGCGCTCTGAACTGAAAACCGATTGATGAGCGGTTTAGCAACCACCACACGGCAACCACGGCAAGCAACATGGCAATAAAGCCAGCGTGAACCCTGAATTGGTCGCCAAAGATGAATGGGTATTTAGCCGAGTCATTTACCGCAGCCGAAATTGGGTTTACTGCACCGGGTGCCTGAAGAATCGGAGTCTTTAGCAACCATCCAAGCAAAAGCGCCGCGATGTAGTTGAACATGATCGTCACGATTACCTCGTTGGCGCCGGTCGCAGCACGCAAGAAGCCAACCAGAGCACCAAACAGTGCGCCACCAATCACACCGGCTACGACAGCGAGCGGAAAGTGAATGTAGAACGGAAGGTCGAGGTTGATGCCAACCCAACCGGCAAACATGGCACCGAAGATGATTTGACCGGGGGCACCGATGTTGAAAAGGCCCGAGCGGAATGCAACGGCTAGACCCAAACCCGAGAGAGTAATTGGAGTCGCGTAGGCAAGGGTCTCGGTGATCGGCTTGACCATCGCAACGATGCCATCGAGTTTGTAGTTGAAGACCGAACCGCGAAACAGAGCGTCGTAGGCGCCGAAGACCGCGTTCCAGATGGCCAAGAAGAAGTCGGCCGGCCGAGCAAACAAATAACCAGCAGCGACCTGAACATTTTCGTTGGCGAAGGCAATCAGAATGCCACCAAACAGGAACGAGGCAAGCACGGCAAGAACCGTGTTGAGCGTGCTCGCCGAGAAAATCTCTTTCATTACCTTGTTCATGCGCTGATACCCGCCATCATCTGACCTAGAACCGAACGCGGGGTGTCCGAAGGCACGATTCCCACGATTTTTCCTCGATACATGACCGCAATTCGGTCGCCAAGCTGGGTTGCCTCGTCGAGTTCGGTGGCAACAATCAAAACTGGGATTCCGCGGTCGCGCGTGGCCACGATCTGCTCGTGCACAAACTCAATCGAACCGACGTCGAGACCACGGGTCGGCTGCGATGCAACGAACAGACTCAGCTCTCGAGATAGCTCGCGAGCGAGCACAACCTTCTGCTGATTTCCACCCGAGAGCTCAGAGGCCTTCGAGGAAATGCCCTGAGCACGAATATCGAACTGCTTGAGCTTTTCTTCGGCAAACTTTTTTAGCACGTCGAGTTGAAGGCTGATTCCCTTGGCGAACGGCTTGCGGTCGCTGCGGTCGAGCATCAGGTTTTCGGCAATGGTGAACTCGGCAACCAGGCCATCTTCGGTGCGGTCTTCTGGAACAAAGCCAACGCCCAGGTCGAGAACCTGCTTTACGTTTTTGCCAATCAACTGCTGGCCATTCAGCTCGATCGAGCCGTGGGTTTTGCCGTGCATGCCGATGATCGCCTCGGTGAGCTCAGTCTGGCCGTTGCCCTGCACGCCTGCGATGACCAGAATTTCGCCCTGGTGGATTTCGAGGTTGATGTCATCGAGCACTTTTGTACCGGCGTGGTTCCAGGCGCTCAAACCAGTGACCTTGAAGGTGGCCTCGCCAGGCTTGGCTGGCGATTTTTCAACGTCGAGGTCTACCGCGCGGCCAACCATCATCGAGGCCAACTCGTTGGCAGTTGATCCCGGGTCGGCTTCGCCAACGATTTTGCCGAGGCGAATAACGGTGATCTTGTCGGCCACCTCTTTGACCTCGCGAAGCTTGTGGGTGATGAACACAATCGCAGTGCCGGCAGCCCGAAGCTGCTTCATGATTTCCATCAGCTCGTCGGTTTCTTGAGGGGTTAAGACTGCAGTTGGCTCATCAAAAATCAGCACCTTGGCGTCGCCGATTAGGGCCTTGATGATTTCGACTCGCTGCTGCACACCAACCGGCAGATCGCCCACGATGGCATCGGGGTCTATCTCGAAACCAAACCGAGCCGAAACCTCGCGAACTTTGGCGCGTGCCGACTCGAGGTCAAGAATGCCACCGAACTTGGTTGGCTCGTGACCGAGAATCACGTTCTCGGCAACTGTGAAAACAGGGACGAGCATGAAGTGTTGGTGCACCATGCCAATGCCCGCGGCCATTGCATCGCCCGGGCCAGAAAATTTGACGACCTTGTCGTCTAGAAGAATGTCTCCGCCGTCGGCCTGATATAGGCCGTACAAGACGTTCATGAGAGTCGACTTGCCAGCGCCATTTTCGCCAAGCAAGCAGTGGATTTGCCCACCTTCAGCAACTAGGTTCACGTTGTCGTTAGCGGTCATCGCGCCGAAGCGCTTTGTGATGCCCCGGAGTTCTAGCTTCATTGCCGTTCCCGTTCGTGTATGCACCCATTTTGTGGGCTCAAAAATCAGTCTAACCCCGCCCGAGCAGAGCAATTCAACATGCCAAAAAAAGAATCGGGGGCTGTGGCGAACCACAACCCCCGACCGCTGTTTAGGCGATTACTTCTTGTAGATCGAGCTAACTACGATCTTGCCCGCGATGATGTCGGCCTGAAGAGCGTCAAGCTCTGCCTGGATTCCATCTGGGTAAACCGCGTCGTGCTGAGCTGAGATCTTCACGCCACCGTTGGCAAGGGTGCCAACATACTGGTTTGCGTCGCCACCGGTGAATGCACCGTCAACACCCGACTTGATGATCTCTAGAACAGCCTTAGCCATCTTCTTCTCAACCGAGGTCAAGATGTTTGCCTTGTACTCGGCGTGCTGAGCTAGACCGTACCAGTCAGAGTCAACACCGATAACTAGGGTGCCCTTCTTGCCAAGGGTTGCCTGGCCTGAACCGATACCTACTGGACCAGCTACAGGTAGAACGATGTCTGCGCCCTGTGAGAAGAACTGCTCGGTAAGGGTCTTACCCTTTGCCTGGTCGTTGAAGTCACCGGTTGCAGCCCACTTTGAGCTGTCGGTGCCGTCTGCGCCAAGAACCTTAACGTTCTTGCCCTTAGCGGTGTTGTAGTGCTCAACACCCTGCTTGAAGCCATCCATGAAGATGGTCACTGAAGGGAACAACATGCCGCCGTAGGTAGCAACCTTGCCGGTCTTCGAGGTAGCTGCCGCTAGGTAACCAGCAAGGAATGCTGCTTCAGCGGTGTCGTACTGGATTGGCTTCACGTTGTCTAGAGACAAAGGTGAGAAGTCATCATTTGAAAGAGCTGAGTCGATCAATGCAAAGTTGACGGTTGGGTTTGCCTTAGCTGCATCGCGGGTAGCTGCTGCAAGAGCGAAGCCAACGTTGATGATCATGTCGCAACCCTCGGCAACCATTGAGTCAACGGCTGAGGTGTAGTCGGTCTGAGTCGCGGTGTTTGGCGACTCGACCTCTGCGGTCTCTACGCCAAGGCTTGCCTTAGCTTCCTGAAGACCTGCGTAGGCCTCCTGGTTGAATGAAGCGTCGTTGAAGCCTCCAGAGTCTGAAACCATGCAGGCCTTGTAGTCGACTGGGGTTGCGGTTGGCTCGGCAGGTGCAGCGGCGCAACCTGCTAGAGCGATGC
>JACCDN010116872.1_pt1 | contig 15124 bp, 12 predicted proteins | sample 7441691 | NCBI WGS metagenome assembly JACCDN01 (sample SAMN15323439, study PRJNA562643) | freshwater metagenome | isolation source: river surface water | place: USA:Blue River Watershed | collected 2017-08-16
CCCTAGGAAAATACTTCGTAAGGGGGAGGTCGCGAGTTCGATTCTCGCCTTTGGCTCAAAAACATTAACAGTTATTAAATGTGCATAATCCATCTTTTTATAAAGAAAATGTACTATAATTAAATGTGTATTAAAATTTTTAATTGTGACATATGTTAGTTAAGTGTGTCATTATAAAATAATAAGTTAAATATCTATGCCCACCACAAAACAAAAACAAGAGCTTTTAAAAAAGCTTCAACTCTACACAAAACAATACCTCAAGAAGCAATATAAAGATCTTGATGAGTCTGCAACACGCTTAATGATCAATAGCCTTCTCACTAACGTACTCGGCTATATCGAACTCGAAGAAATCAAAACAGAATACCGCATCAGGGGAGAGTATGCTGACTATATAATACAGGTAAAAAGAAAGAAGCAATTTGTTGTTGAAGTAAAAGCTATACAGCTTGATCTTTCAGAAAAGCACCTCCGTCAGAGTGTGAGCTATGCTGCCAATGAGGGCATAGACTGGATCATACTCACCAATGGAAAGACCATAGAGCTCTACAGAGTAATCTTCGGTAAGCCTATCAGTACCAAGAAAATCTTTGCCTTTGATCTCTCTAATACCAAAGAGTTAAAATCAATCACAGAACTCCTTGTTTTGCTTACAAAGAAAAGTGTACTGAAAGACGAATTAAATCATTTCTGGGCTCGTTTTGAAGCTCTGGAGCCTATTAAATTATCTAACAATCTCTATTCTGTAGAAGTGGTGAAGTTACTCAAGAAAGTCCTGAAAAACAAAACAGGATTGTCATTTAGTGAAGATGATATTGTCGACTCTATACATCAGATTATTACAACAAAGATAGAGTCAGTGAAGCCGAAGAGGGGCGCATTACTTGTTGGGGGGAAGAAAAAAACATCTGTAATTAAAGATATACCATCTGATTTTAATATTCCAAAAAATAATGAACAAACTCCTTAATTTATATTTAATTAGATTTTTATAATCCTGACAACATAATTTTTACATGAAAAACAATAATATCGTGCCTTTTTCATCACAACAACAAGCGTGGAATGACGAGTATGAAAATCCTCAGTTTCTTTCACTCGATAGCGAACCCCAACAAGATATTGTGCGGTTTGTGCGATGGTTGAAAAAAGAGGGAAAAGAAGTTCTGGGGAGAGATGTATTAATGGAGTGGCCCTTTGTATTAGATTTAGGTTGTGGTACGGGACGCAATTTGAATTATTTTGTAGAGGAATTTGATGCATCTGGGCGTGGCTACGATATATCGCCACGGGCTATTGCCTATGCGGAGGATGCGCTTAGAAAAATGTTTCACACTCATACGGAGGCGCCTTATAACGCGCAGTATGAGGTCCGTAGTATAGCTGATCCCTACACTATTCCAGATGCGTCAGTAGATATTGTTTTGGATATAACCGCCTCTAATTCTTTATACGAGGGCGAGCGTACACTATATATGCGCGAGGTACGTCGTGTACTGAAAAAAGATGGCATTATGTGTATACGCACCCTCTGTCGTGACGGTGATCGCAATGCGCAGAATTTGCTAAAGCAGTTTCCTGGACCAGAACATGATACATATATTTTGCCAGATAGGGGAATTATGGAACGCGTATTTACCGAAAAGGATTTTCGCGAGCTGTATGGAAAAGATTTTGAGATTTTGGTGTTGCAAAAACAAAAGGGTTATCAACGTTGGGGGAATCAGAGTTTCAAGCGTCGTTATATTATTGCGTATATGAGATTGTTATAGTTCACTTTATTTTTTATTTTTATAGTAATGTTAGTATGCAAAAACCCCCTAAAGATAAAAGTATTCAATGGGTGATTGGTATTGATGAGGTGGGTCGGGGACCTATTGCAGGACCTGTATTGGTGTGTGGCTTTGCAGTGCGTGTGGATGCGGTGAGGGGGTTGAAGGGGTGCGTACAGTACTTAACCGATTCAAAAAAACTCTCTGCGAAGAAACGAGAACATGCTTATGACCAAATCATAGAGCTTATAAAAAATAAAAATTATTATTATAGTAGTGCCTCTGTTTCTGCAAAGCAAATTGATACACGCGGAATTAGTTGGGCGATTCGGAGCGCACTTGCTACAGTGCTCAAAAAATTAGAAAAATCTCCTGCCCAATGTACGGGAGAAAATGCATATGTGTTGCTCGACGGGGGATTGCGTGCCCCTGAAAGCTATAGATATCAGAAAACGATCATCAAGGGGGATCTCTCAGAGCCGGTAATTTCTGCGGCTTCTATTCTCGCCAAGGTTACACGGGATAAAGTAATGACACAGTATGCGAAGAAATTTCCCGAGTATGCATACTATGGTTTTGAAAAGAATAAGGGCTATGGTACGCGCGAACATTACAAAGCTCTTTCAAAATACGGAGCCTCGCGATTACATAGAAAAACGTGGATAAGAGACTATTAACGACGAGGTCGTCCAAAAGGTATTGTCTCTGGATATACGGATGTTGTGGTGGTAGTGGTTGTTGTAGCGGGTTCTGAAATTTGAATTGGTAAGGGCAGTGTTTCTGGATAGAGTTTTCTCATTTCATCATAAATATTAATTGTTTTACCTGTGTCCTCGATAAATACGGACTCGTCAGTAGTACAGCCCATAAGGTAGTTTGCAACACCCCGTGTTGTTTTATAAATGTATCCGGTGCCCATTTTTGTTTTTTCATAACTGATTTTACTTGGTGGCAGTGTCCATGGAACTAGGATTACTTTTTCAAACATACGCTGGAAGCTTTTTACAGCGTTAATAGTTGCTGCATCATATATGCCAGTAATAGGAAGGGCGAGATCTTGTAGTTGTGTTCTGAGGAAAATTTGCCAGACGGTTACTTCATTTTTTTGCTCTGAATGGAGGGCCGTATGAGGCTTTATGACTGTTTTAAAATTAAACACAGGACAAGAATTTTCATCACTCGGGATACCAGGATCTGCTACAGGATCCTCGAGAGGTGTTTCTGGTAGGACAGGAGGGAGTTCTTCGGGGTCTGGTACGGGTTCTATATCAAAGCCAAAATACGTATAGGCACAAAATGGTGGATGATGAAAATAGAATGGATATTGAGGATTGCGTGGAGTAAGAAAATTAACACTTAAAAATGGATCAGCATGAGGATCTTTACATCCAAATCGAATGAGAGAAACAGTACATCCAACACCCGTACAGTTTGTGTCTACGGTGGATACTACAGGGGGTACGATAGTACCTAATTCATAAGATCCACTATCACTGGTAAACACAAGGTCGCCGTTTCCATCTTGGGCTCGTGTTGACCCGCGCTGATCTTGGCTTGTAGTACTTCCAACTGCAAAGTCAATCGCAATAGAGGTTGCCTCGAGTGCATGAGTTTCCGTTGGTCCGCCATTATCAGCAAGGCTTTCTAATCCAGCATCAAGAACGTCTGTAATATCAGTTGCGTTATCAAAATAGTTCACACATGACTCTAGGGTATTACTAGGATTAGTATCACCAATTATGTTGTAGCTGGAAGAAAAGTTAAGATCACTGGGATGTCCGGCAAAGTTTAATGCGCAATTTTTTGTTGCACTGCTACTACTGGTGCTGTTTTCGGCAATAATATTATAGTGGAGTTCAATATCCGAAACAGCGTCAGGGGTTCCTTCAAGAATAATACCGGCATATTTTCCTGTGTTTTTTGTTATGGTTGAATGGAGAAGATAGAGATTTTGTATGACGGGAATTCCTGCGTGTACAGAAGAGTAGACAAGGGCAATTCCCGCATGTCCTGTTGATGATGATGCGGCGTTACCACTAAAAGTTGAGTTTGTTATGTCAACATCAGTAGCGGCGTAAAGAGCAATACCCGCAACGCCATTTGCCGCAGTACTGGTATTGTCTGCAAAAAGACTGTTATCAATAGTTGCGGTACTGTGGATGAAGGAGAAACCTGCAACAGCATTACCCAGTGATGATTCAGTATTATTGAGAATAGAGCTGTCTGTTATGGTAACAATGGCATCTTCAAAATAAAAAACACCAGTATTATCTTCTATAGTTGTAGTATCAAGAGTAATATTTAAAGTAATGCTGTCAGAAAGGTGTCGACTGGCAAATGCTGTGGGACCAGTGTTGTTGCTGATGGTACTCCCAGAAATGTTGGTTGTGCGCCCCCCTGAACCAGAATAGACATACAGCGCAGCGCCAGTAAAAGTGGCTTGGTTGTTGTCAATAAGAGAGTTTTCTACAGTAAGTAAAGTACCTGTATGTAAAATAGCACCGCCATAGCGAGTTGCGCTATTATTTTCAATACGTGAATTTCGTACAGTGAGTGTTCCCGAGTTGGCAATACCACCGCCACCAACAATAGGGGCAAGCGGGGTTCCAGAACTTGTCGTAGAATTTCCTGTAACCGTTACGTTGTTTAAGGTAAGAGTTGAAGAATTAAAAATCCCAGAACCGCTGGCCCCTGTGGTTGTTGTTCTTCCGTTACTGATAATAAGATCAGTAAAAGTTACTCCTCTTCCTCCAGATATTTGAAAAATACGAAAATTTGAACCAGACGAGCGCGTAATCGTTCTCTGTGTTCCAGGAACGTTACTTTGTATGCTGAGCGTACTGTCACTATCATTGATAGGAGGGAGGCCGTTAGTTCCAGAATAAATAGCGGTAAGAGTGATATCGTTCAGTAACAAAATGGTATCATTGCCATAACTACCAACAACATCGCCATCCGCAACAGTACACGTACCACTATCAAGATCGGTGTTTGTAGCGAGTATGGCGTCTTGGAGCGTACATGCAGTACCATCAACAGAAATAGTTGCCGCGCTGACATTTTGTGTAAAGAATGCTGAAATAACAGTAACAAAAACAGCACACAGGAAAGTTAAAACTAATTTTTTCATATTTTATAAATAAAAAATAATAAATATGGACGGATTATAACATAATATATAGAATTTATACACAAGTAGCTTGAGGTGGCATGTATTGCGTACCTCTTTTTTTTATGTATAATCGTTTCTATTATGGTTATTCGAATGCGACATACGCGTGCTCACACTGGTAATCGCCGGTCACATCACGCCCTTATTGCTCCAACGCTGGTTGCGTGTAGTAATTGTTCTGCGTGGAAACTTCCTCATCGTGTGTGTATGGAATGTGGTATGTATAGAGGTAAACAAATCATTGATGTTGTTGCAAAGACTAAACGACGACAAGCAAAGCTTGCTGCGGTTAAAAGTTAAAATGCAAAATACACGGGTCAAGAGTTAGGACAAGGTAGGGTAAAGTAAGTAAGTAAGTAAGTTTATTTTTTTCTTTTTTCTTTCACTTCATTTTATATATTTATGGCTAATAGACACCTCGCACGTTCCATAGTTATGCAAACATTGTTTGTGTTTGATTTTAATCAATCTGCAGAATCTTCTGCGCGTGAGGTCTTGCAATATAATATAGATGAATTTGGTCCAGGTATTGAGGATCCAGAGTTTGTGGAGAGTTTATTATTGGGTACTTTGAAGAAAAGGGCAATTTTAGATGAAATTATAGAAAAAGCTGCCCCCGAATGGCCCGTTGATAAAATTAACGCAGTTGATCGCAATGTTTTGCGATTAGGCTTGTACGAGCTTTTATTTGGAAATTACGATCAGGTACCCCCCAAGGTTGCTATTAATGAGTCTATAGAATTGGCAAAGTCTTATGGTGGTGAATCTTCTGGTCGTTTTGTGAATGGGGTGCTGGGTGCAGTATATAAAGAAATTGGTGAGCCGGGTAAGACTCAGCAAAGTAAAAAACATACACGCACTGAGGTTGCTTACGAGGATATGCCTATTGATCAAAAAGCGGGCGCAGTGGTGTACTCATTACATAATGGTCAGTACTATCTGGCAATGATTCATGATGTCTTTGGATTCTGGACGCTTTCTAAAAGTGGGGTACAAGAAAACGTCGGCGAAACACCAGAGGCAGCAACGGTTCGTGCACTGAAAGAAGAAATGAATCTTGATATTAACATAATAAAAAAAATAGGCGAAAACGAATATATTGCTAATCATCCAGAGCGTGGACGTGTACGCAAACACGTTATGTATTTTCTTGCAGAGGCACCGTATGGTGAAATCAAGCTCGAAGAAGACGCGGGGGGTATTGATGATGGGAGATGGTTTTTGTTGGATGACGTTCTGCAATTGCGTATGTACGATGATGTTACGCAGTTAATTGCAAAGGCAGCGAGCGAGTTGCTTGGTCAGCATAAATCTGATACTGTGCAAGAAGAGTAATATATTTTAATATAATTTTTTATAACAATTCACGTATTAGGTTTGAAAAGTAATTTTATAGGTAACTATTACTTAATAAACGTAAGATGTGTTTATGTCGTAGAGCATACACCTGTATGGAAACTATGGAAAAATTTCATAATCTCGAAAATGCGTTGGGCATAGAGTTTATAGACAAAGATTTGCTTCAACAGGCCTTTGTGCATCGTTCGTATATAAATGAAAATCCCAACATGGGCTTGTCGCATAACGAGCGTTTGGAATATTTGGGGGATGCGGTGTTGGAACTCGCTATTACCCATTTTTTGTATAAAAAGTTCCCTGAAACTCCCGAGGGGCAGTTGACGGCATATAGGGCAGCCTTAGTGCGCACCGAATCTATCTCTGATGCTGCGCAAAAATTAGATTTTGGTGAATATTTGCTTTTATCAAAAGGCGAGGCAAAGGATATGGGTAAGGCACGACAGTATATACTTGCAAATACTTTCGAATCTTTTGTGGGGGCACTCTACTTGGATCAGGGTTATGATAAGGCCGAGCAGTTCATTGGAGAGCAATTACATGCTAAAATAGATGAAATTATGGAAAGTGGTTCATGGAAAGATGCAAAGTCATGGCTTCAGGAAAAGGCACAGGAAAAAATTTCTGTAACACCAACGTATGTTGTATTAAATCAGGTTGGTCCTGATCATGAAAAATTATTTACTATAGGCGTTGTATTTCATGAAGATATTATTGCCGAGGGAACAGGATATAGTAAACAGGATGCCGAGCAAAAGGCCGCGAAGGCAGCACTCGAAAAAATGAATTGGAAATAAATAATATTAACGTATGAAACTTAAATCGCTTACGGTACATGGATTTAAATCATTTGCTCATAAAAGCGAACTCTTCTTTACTTCGCCTATTACGGGAATTGTAGGGCCCAATGGCTCGGGAAAATCTAATATTGTCGAGGCCATGCGATTTGTTCTCGGCGAACAGTCAATGAAATCTCTCCGTGGCTCGTCTGGAACAGATTTAATTTTCAAGGGGGGTGGTGCGACGCGTTCTATGAATAGGGCGAGCGCCTCGATTGTTTTTGATAATAGCGAGCGCGTTTTCTCGTTATCTACTATTGATGATACAAAAATTTCACTTGATTTTGATGAAATTACCTTGAGTCGTGAGGTGTATGCTGACGGACAAAATATCTATATGATTAATGGCCATGAAGTGCGTCTGAAAGATATCATTGAACTTATTGCTTCGGTGAATATTGGCTCTTCGGGGCACCATATTATTTCGCAGGGACAGGCAGATCGATTGTTAAATGCCCACGCCAAAGAGCGCCGGCACATGTTAGAGGATTCATTAGGCTTGAAAATTTATCAGTATAGAATTAAAGAATCAGAACGTAAATTAGAAAAAACAGCTGAAAATATAAAAGAATCATACGCACTGCGTCGTGAACTTGCTCCGCATATAAAATTTTTAAAACGACAGGTAGAAAAAATAGAACAAGCAAAAGAAATGCGCACAGAATTATTTGGACGCTATATGAAGTATTTGAAACATCAAGAATCATTGCTTGTGTTACAGAAAACAACTCTTACCCAAGAGCGCGAAAAAGTAAATTATGAAAGCATTACCATCAAGCATACTCTGGATGAATTTCGTGCAACACTCAGTCAACAAAAAGAATTAGCAGAAGAACAAGAACTGAAAGTACTCGAAGAAAAACGCTTTGCATTGTTGCGTAGTAAAGATGAATTGAGTAGAAAAATTGGCCGCATTGAAGGAATGATCGAAGTTGCTGAACAATTACAAAAAGAAAGTCGTGATGAAAATGCAAATCAAGAAGTTATTCATATTTCACTTAATACGATTCAAGACTTCTTGCAAAATCTTGATGACGATATACATGCTATAAGTGAATATGTTGATATACAGCAGATACGTGGAGCGTTGATAGGTATGCGTACGCGTTTGACTGAATTTGTACAGATGCACAGCACAGAAGTATCAGTCGCTCATAATAAAGAGCACTTACAGAATCAAGAACAAAAAATTGAAGAACTTCACGCACAGTACAGTGAGTTGAGTGAAGCCTTGCGATCGGTGGATATACAAGAGGGCGACATGCGCAAACACATAGAGATGCTACGCATACGTATTGGTGAATTAACGCGTGATAGCAAGGGGCGCGAACAAGAATTTTTTGCACTCAATGGTCAATATAATGCGCTGCAATCACAGCTTAATATGATTATTTTGCGTGAAGAATCTCTGGACCATGCACGGCAAGTATTCCAAGAGGAGATTGACGAGGCCGTAGTACTCCTTGGTGAAACCGTGTGGCAGTATAAACAAGAACCGACCCAATATGATTTTAAGAGTAGCGAAAATCTAGATATTGGCACGCTTGTTCATACATTAGAAGACGAGCGTCGTGTTATCGAACGTTTAAAAATAAAAATCGAGGAAGTGGGCGGTGGATCGGGTGCAGATGTTTTGGTTGAGTATAACGACACCGTAGAACGTGATCAATTTTTAGAGCGAGAAATTACTGATCTAGAACATTCTGTAGAAGCACTGCAAAATATTATTGATGATTTAAAATCACAATTACGCACAGAGTTCGAGGCAGGTATTCAAAAAATTAATACGCAATTTGATACTTTTTTTAAAGTAATGTTTGGAGGTGGGGAAGCCCAGTTATCCCTTGTTTCTTTGGCCGAACGACGGAGTAAAAAAGATGGGGACATACTTGAAGAAGAGGGAGGAGCAGAAGATGATAGTACAGAAAATGAAAATGAAGAAGTAAAAAAAGAAGAAGGGGTAGATATTACGGTAAAGTTACCGCGCAAAAAGATTCAAAAACTCCAGATGCTTTCAGGGGGTGAGCGATCACTGACCTCTATTGCACTCTTATTTGCACTCACACAGGTAAACCCGCCACCTTTTCTTGTCCTCGATGAAACAGATGCTGCGCTCGACGAGGCGAACAGTCAGCGTTATGGAGATATGATTGAAACGCTTTCAAAGGTTTCTCAGCTGATTCTCGTAACCCATAACCGAGAAACCATGTCCCGTGCGCAGATCTTGTACGGCGTTACCTTGGATGCAGAGGGTGCCTCCCAACTCTTGTCAGTTAAGTTTCAAGATGCATTAGTATACGCAAAATAATAAGTATGTTACAATTCGCTTTGTATTGTAATATATCGCATTGCCATTATGATTTCTCTAGAACGTAAAAGTTATATAAAAATTCTTAGTCTTGCGGCAATGATTGCCGTACTCTTTTCCAGTCCCTTATCATATGTGTTTGCACAAGGCATAGAAAGACTTTCCCTTACCTCATCAGCACTAGAGGCGAATGATAATTCAGCGTCAGCGACGGCGTCTGCAGATGGACGCTATGTTGTCTTTCATTCAGATGCTACTAACTTGGTAGCAGGTGATACCAATGGTAATGCAGACATATTTTTGCGCGATACCCTCACTGATACTACGACACGTATATCAGTCAGCTCAACTTCTGCAGAGGCGGTTGGTGGGGATTCTTCATATCCATCTATTTCAGCTGATGGGCGCTACGTTGTTTTTCAATCAGATGCAACAAATTTGATTACTAATGATACTAATGCAACGCGTGATGTTTTTTTACGTGATATTCAATTGGGTACAACAACACTCGTTTCAATTGAGGTTAATGGAGTAACAGGGGGTAACGGAGTTTCTTCGGGGGCCAAGATTTCTGCCGACGGAAACTATGTTGTTTTTGAATCCTATGCTACCGACCTTGTTCCTGCTGATAATAATTTGAGTAGAGATATCTTTATTTACGATATTCAGGCGAATGGATCACCAGAACTTGTTTCTGTAGATACGGTCGGTATCTTGTCTAACGGGGATTCTTCTACAGCTGCTGTTTCTGCAGATGGACGCTATGTTACTTTTCATTCAGAGGCGACAAATCTTGTTCCTGCTGATACCAACAATCGTCCCGATGTATTTCTTCACGATACTCAATTAGATATTACTACACGAGTATCAGTAGATTCTCAGGGTACGCAAGCAAATAATAGTTCAGTAGGTGCTCGTATCAGCGCAAATGGGCAGTACATAGTTTTTTATTCATCAGCAACTAATCTCATATCTGGTGATACCAATGGTTTTATAGATGTATTTTTACACAATACTCAAACAGGCAGTACTACACGAGTATCAGTAGATTCACAGGGTCAACAAACAAATGATAATTCCTTCGCTTTTGTAAACATTTCTTATGATGGGCGCTATGTTGTTTTTGAGTCTGAGGCAACTAATCTCGTTAACGATGATACGAATGGTGATTTAGATATATTCTTACATGATACTCAAACGGGGGATACTACGCGGGTATCAGTAGATTCGCAGGGTAATGAGGGTAATGATAATTCATATGCACCATATATTTCAGACGATAATCAATTTGTTGTTTTTCATTCAGATGCTACTAACTTGGTAGCAGGTGATATCAATGGCAATATAGATGTATTTATGCATGAAATAGAAACCGGATCAACAACAAGTTCTAGTCAGGGGTCAATAAGTCGTCGACGTTCAATACATATGTTTACTCCTCCTCAAGAGACAGCTACGTGTCCCTATTTTAACGAATATTTACGGTTACATGATAGAGATGAAAATAAAGGCGGAATACGTAAACAAGTATCATTGCTGCAAGAGTTCCTTATACAGCAGGGCTTTGAAAAACTTATGCCGATAGATGGTATTTTTGGCATGATAACAAGAAGCGCAGTTATTGCTTGGCAGAATCACTATGCGCAAGAAGTGCTTTGGCCATGGTCTCTCTTTTCAAATAAAACAATAAACACTGATGGTTACTTTTATAAAGCATCTCGTCGTTGGGCAAATATGCAAAAAGGTTGTCCTGAAAGCGTTACACTGGATAACGGCGTCGTATTGCCCGCGGATACCACAAGGTTAAAAGTATTTTATTAAGCCTTCCTTCTAATCCCCCTCCCATAGAGGGGGAAACCAAAAACAAATGTACTCCTAAAATCCAACCCTATTATTCCTGTGAATGCAGGAATCCCTCAACTCTCTAATGGATGCTACTTTTCGGCGATTTGAATTGTGCGGTGCTACAGGATTTGTTGGTTGCTGAGCTTGTCGAAGCAACAGAAGAGCTCCTCCTCATCCGAGGAGGGGAGTCCTTCGCATGAGTTTAGTACAACATCGAATGAGAGCAGTCCCCCTTCTTGGGAGGGGGACGACTGCCGGAGGCAGTAGGGGGAGGTCTTTACATCCCAATAAATCGCCAGTGCCAAGGTTCGTAGATAATGCCAGTTTCCTCTTCTGCCCCTTTGGGGTAACTCATATTAAATCCATAGAGATGGGCGTTTTCTTGTAACCACATACCCTCAGGGGTCTCACCAAACAACGATGACGCAGAGTCATAGTTCATAGAAGCGCCCGCGAGATCAACCGCAAGTCCTAATTGGTGTTCTGAATGTCCAGGTTTTGCAACATGTAAATAGTTTGAGTCACCATGTTTTTTTTGTGAATTGTTATACAGTATCTGTTGTGTTTCGTAATCTCGAAATCCAGAGGTAACCACAATGTCGTGACCACCAAGGATGCGTGCATCATCGAGCATCTTTTTTAAATAAATTGCTGCATTCTTGTCGAGGCAGATAACACGCCCTTCTTTTGTAGGGAGAATTTTTTGTATCTCTATCAAGGTGCTGGGAATATAATTTCCCATATTTTCAGTAAGTTCTGTTGTTGTGTAATCAAGAGAGTCTGTTCCCGTTCCTTCTGGGCAGGCATTCTCTTCTTTTTTTTCTATGGATTCATCTATAATTTCTTTTACTCCTTCGTTTTCTTCTTTTTGATTTTCTTGATTATATGCGTGGGCACTGGCAAGCAAATAGCTACTTTTGAGTGTTTCGCGGAGGACTTTTTGAGCATGCTCTTTTTCTTGCACATCACTACTAAGAGGGGAGAGAAAGGAAGGAGAGCTTGAGAGTAGGGGCGAGCCTGAGGATGAAGTAGGAGGAGTATATGCAAATATTTTTTGTGTACTTTCAAAACCCAATCCCACCACGCCAAAACCTACACCGAGTGCTAACATTCCCCAAAGTATATAACTTGTTCGTGAATAATCTTGCATTACTTTGTATTTTTTACTTTATGCACGTTACTCGAGTATCATATAATCTATGAGACGATTTTCAACATCTACCTTGGCAAGACGTACGCGCGCGCTATCACCAATTCGAAACTCCTTACCTGTTTTTTGTCCGCGTACCGTATTGGTAGTAGCGTTAAATTCAAAATAATCACTTTTCATATTTTTGAACATGGCCATACCCTCTGTTTTAGTAGAACGTTCTGAGAGGAAAATACCTGACTTGCTGAGCCCTGTAATCATGGCGTCAAATTCTTGGCCTATGTACTGTTTCATGTAGCGCGCCTGCATATAGTGTATAGAGGTGCGTTCCGCCTCGGCTGCATCACGTTCACGTGAGGTTGCATGATTGGCGAGTTCGTTATAACGCTCATACTCGGCTCTGTCCATAGGCATATTTTTTAAGCAGGCTTCTAACAGGCGATGTACCATAATATCAGGATAACGACGAATAGGAGAAGTAAAATGGGTATAATACGTAAATCCAAGGCCGTAATGCCCGATGTTTTCAGTCGTATAAATAGCCTTCGCCATTGAACGCGCAATAGATAAGGAAAGGGCATCGCGCTCGTCATCGTTTTTTGCATTTTCAACAACAGTACTTAAATAATGAGAGGGGATAACGCCTTTTTGTATAGGCGCGTCATAGCCAAGGCTTTTCAAGAAAAGGCGCAATTCCTGTACACGCTGTATTTCGGGTTTGTCATGAACGCGATACACCATAAAGCTTCTTTTCGACGCCTCTGACATATACTGTGCTACATAACGATTAGCGAGGAGCATCCATTCTTCAATCATTTTATGTGCGTCTTTGCGAGATTTTTTACGTACTTCGAGGGGATTGCCTTCTTCGTCGAGTACGAAACGGAGCTCTTCTTTTTCTAGGGTAAGGGCACCTGCGGCGATGCGTTCGTCGCGATAATGCTTGGCAAGAGTGTTCAAAATAACTAATTCTTTTGCAAAGGGCCCCGTGCCTTCTTCGATACCTGTCTGTGCTTCTTCATAGGTGAAACGTTTATCTGAAGAAATAATCGTCTTGCCGTACCAGCAATCAGTAATTGTTCCGTCAGCGTGTAGTGTAAAAATTGTAGAAAAACATAACTTATCCTTATTCGGGCGCAGGGAACACAGATCGTTCGACAGTGCCTCGGGAAGCATGGGAATAGTTCTATCGACTAGATATACTGATGTTGCGCGTTCCTGTGCTTCGTCATCCAGCGCACTGCCCTCCGTAACATAGTGGGAGACATCAGCAATATGTACACCAATTTTATACGTATCGTCACTGATATATTCAAAAGACAGCGCATCATCAAAATCCTTCGCATCATCTGGATCAATAGTAAACGTAGTAATAGCTCGTATATCTAATCTACTGTGTATATCCGCATCAGTAATACCGGTAGCAACGAGTGCGTCAGCCTCGACAACAACTTCTTCGGGGAAGTCCTTATCAAAGCCTTGTTCCAGTGCAAAGCCTTCGATGTAGCCATCGAGATTATCTTTGTCACCTAAAATTTTACTCACCACTCCCATTGCGCCTGTTTCCCAACTCGTCAGCGTTACGAAAACTTTTTGACCAAGAACTGCACCAGCGAGATCTTCTTTGGATATAATAATTTCTAAGTTGTTATACCGGTCAAGGGGATCAATAAAAAAATTGCCGTTTTTCTGTTCTAGAATACCTACGTAACCACGCTTATTGCGTTTAATAACGCGCAGTACTTTTCCTATATAACCCGTGCTTTTTTCTGATTCGTATATTTCTACCTCAACGAGGTCTTTGTGGAGTGCTTGACCAGTTCCATCTGCAGGAATTTCAATGACGTGATCAATAGTATTGTTGCGTACAAATCCCACGCCGTTTTTTCCAAAGAAAAAGACTCCTTCTAATGTTTGTGTATGTAATGTGCTTTTTTTATTTTCCATATATTCCTTATAATACACGAGAGCGGGGGAATTAACTAGCCAAAATAGGTGATTGCACAAATGATAATTACCAAGTAAGATGAGAGAAACAATTCTTAAAAGATAAACATAATAGTATTTTTATGAGCGAGAAATTTTATCCCCAACCCCCTATAGTAGAAAAAGAAAGAAGAATGGAGAGTTCAGTTAAGCCAGGTGCCTACCAGCATTGGAAATTAGATTATCCTGCTGATGCAGAGCATGCAGAGGATGGTGAGACTCGTGGGCTCTATCAAGTTTTGCATGTGATTAATTTTGATCGCAATGTAGACAGAGAAAATGAAAAAATTGTTAGTAACGGCAATTTTTCCGGTGTAATTAAGGATATTCCAAATATTGGCAAAGTTGACTCATTGATGTTCCAGAGGAATATATGGGTAATCTGGTTCACTTTCTGGTAAACCACATTTTGAGAATGAGGGAGTTGTAGCACTTGCAAGAACCGAAGATAATTGGGGTGAATCAGGTAAGGGTAAAAGAGAGGTAGATGGTAAAATGAAAGAAGTAACTTTTGAAAATCGTTTCAGACCAGTTGATCCAAATGATGCTGAATTAATCCAGAAATGGGCATAAGTACCCTTTTTGGGACCCAATTTCACTCCTTTCTTTTACGTTTCAGTACAATACTGGAATTCAAAAGAATGAAGTGAATAACTTTCTGTTTCATAGAAAGGGAAAGTCCTCTATGGATAC
>JACCDN010851099.1_pt1 | contig 15121 bp, 16 predicted proteins | sample 7441691 | NCBI WGS metagenome assembly JACCDN01 (sample SAMN15323439, study PRJNA562643) | freshwater metagenome | isolation source: river surface water | place: USA:Blue River Watershed | collected 2017-08-16
ACGCATTTCTTGGGCAGCTTTTCTGGTAAATGTAATTGCTAGAATTTCTCGTGGTTTCGCGCCACTTAATAAAAGACGAACAATTCCAAAACTTTCAAGCGGCCTCGGGCGGTGGTCTTTTACAATGCGGAATTACACACAAAGCCCAGACCTACCGTCCACGCCATGAATCAAAGAACCCTGCTCACTGACAGCTTCCACGCGGCCGTCGGGGCCGTTGATCCCCTCAAAATCGTCGCCGCCCACCTGCCTGCGCCACCCAAGGGTCGCACCCTCGTCGTCGGTGCCGGCAAAGCTGCTGCGAGTATGGCCCGAGCTGTTGAGCAGGTCTGGCCGGCCAGTGCGCCGCTGGAGGGCTTAGTGGTCACACGCTATGCCCATGGCATGCCTACCGAGCGCATCCGCGTCCTGGAGGCTGGGCATCCGGTTCCTGACGGCGCAGGCGAGCAGGCCGCCGCCGAAATCCTCGCGTTGACCGCGGGCCTGACAGCGGATGATTTGCTGATTGCGCTGGTCTCGGGCGGTGGCTCCAGCCTGCTGTCGCTGCCGGTTGAAACCGTGCCCATGGCTGACCTCAAGGCGGTCACGAACAGCCTGTTGCGGTCCGGTGCCCCCATCACCGAAATGAACATCGTCAGAAAGCACCTGTCACGTGTGCAGGGTGGCCGACTGGCCGCTGCCTGTCGAGCGCCCGTGGTCACCCTCATCATCAGTGACGTTACTGGTGATGATCCGAGCGCGATCGCATCAGGCCCGACCTGCGCTGATCCGAGTACCTACCGCGATGCGCTCGATATTCTCAAACGCTTTCAGGTCGATGCGCCTGCCTCAGTGCTCGCCCATTTGGAAGCCGGCGCAGCGGGCAAGATTGATGAGACGCCCAAGCCCGGTGATCCATCGCTGGCGCATGTCATCAACACGGTGATTGGCACGCCGCATCAGAGCCTGCAGGCGGCTGCAGAATTCTTTCGCGCGCATCAGATCATGCCCGTTGTATTGGGTGATACCGTCACCGGCGAGGCGACCGAAGTCGCCAAGGTCTACGCGGCGCTGGTGCGAGAAATTCGTGATCATCAGCAGCCTTTCAAACCACCGGTCGCTTTGATTTCTGGCGGCGAGTGCACCGTTACCGTACGCGGCAATGGTCGCGGCGGTCGCTGTGTTGAATTCCTGACCTCGCTCGCTATTGAGCTCAATGGCATGCCCGAGGTCTACGCACTCGCTGCCGACACCGATGGCATAGACGGCACCGAAGACAACGCTGGCGCGCTGCTCTTCCCCGATACCGTAGCGCGTGCGACAGCCAAAGGTGTCAGCGCACAAAAAATGCTTGCCAATAATGACGGCTATAGTTATTTCGAAGCCATCGGTGATCTGCTTGTCACAGGCCCGACCCGCACGAACGTGAATGACTATCGCGTGATTCTGGTGCTGTAATTTATAGAACGTTTTTGTTGTCGAATGTTTTTTAAGGAAGCATCAATCCATGTCCAGCGCAGCACCGATCGACACACTGACCCTCACTCGCCCCGACGACTGGCATCTACATTTTCGTGACGGTGATGTGCTGCGCGATGTCGTGCCGCACACCGCGCGCCAGTTTGCGCGAGCGATCGTCATGCCCAATCTCAAGCCGCCGGTCACCACTACCGAGATGGCCGCTGCTTATCGGCAGCGCATCATCGCTGCGCTACCCGAAGGTGCAAGCTTCGAGCCGCTGATGGTGCTCTATCTGACTGACAACACAAGCCCCGATGAAATCCATCGTGCTGTCGATAGCGGCATCGTTCACGGTGTCAAGCTCTATCCGGCGGGTGCCACCACCAATTCCGATGCTGGCGTTACTGATATTCGTCGTTGCATGCCTACGCTCGAAGCGATGCAGAAGCTGGGTTTGCCCTTGCAGATTCATGGCGAAGTCACCGATGGCGATATTGATGTCTTCGATCGTGAAGCCGTTTTCATTGACCGTATATTGCAGCCGCTGCGGCGTGATCTGCCAGCACTGAGAGTCGTCTTCGAGCACATCACAACGCGCGAAGCAGCGCAGTATGTGCGTGATGCCGAAGGCGATATTGCTGCCACCATCACCGCGCATCATCTGCTCTACAACCGCAATGCGATTTTCAGAGGTGGCATACGCCCGCATTACTATTGCCTGCCGATTCTCAAACGAGAAACTCACCGTCTTGCATTGATCGAAGCCGCAACGTCGGGGAGCCCCAAGTTTTTCCTTGGCACCGACTCGGCACCGCATCCCAAGGGCTTGAAAGAACACGCCTGTGGTTGCGCCGGTTGCTATACCGCCTTGCATGCGATGGAGCTGTACGCACAAGCGTTTGAAGAAGCGGGTGCGCTTGATAAGCTTGAGGGATTCGCGAGTTTTTACGGCTCGGATTTTTACCGTCTGCCACGCAACACCAGCACCATTACCTTGCAGCGCCAGTCGTGGACGGTCCCAGATGAATTACCTATGGATGGAGCATCCGTTGTGCCTCTGGATGCAGGCAGCCAGCTGCGGTGGACGTTCGTCTGAACCTATTGTGTCGCTTTATGACATTGACTGGCAGCGACCTTGGCTCGCGCCATACAGGGAAACAGGACAGGCACTGATACGCAGCAGTGACTGGTTGCAGGCAGCGAATCAAATCGCTCATGCGCATGATCTCAAGACCGCAAGCGGTTGTCCGCTTGTGTTCGTACCGCAGGGCAGTCTGCCTGCCGATCTCACTTACGAAGCTCATATACACGCAACCGGTCAGGTGCCTACGCGTGACAATCTCCATGATTTCTTTAATGCGCTCATCTGGCTGCATTTCCCGCATACAAAAAAAACGTTGAATGCCTTGCATGCCGCAAATACCTTGATCGCAACGGCTACCGCTGGTGTTGGCAACGCGGTGAGTTCGGGGACGCGTGGTCGCGCGCGTGATGCGGCGACTTTGTTTGACGAGAACGCCGCGATTTTTATTTGCAGTGATGCGCACTTAGCCGACGCCTTGCGTCAGCATCAATGGTCATCTTTGTTGCAACGACCACCTGAGGATTTTTTTTCAAAGGTATCGGTGGTGCTCTTCGGACACGCATTGATGGAGAAGCTTGTCCAGCCCTACAAAGCCATCACCGCGCATGTTTGGATAACGATGGTCGAACCAGCGTGGTTTGCATTGACCGACAAGCAGCGCGATGAGGCGATGGATCGCAGCCTAGCTGTTGCCATCAGCACGGGCTTTTCATCCCGTGATTTTGCGCACTTGCCTGTGTTGGGTGTGCCGGGTTGGTGGTCGGAACAATCTGACGATTTTTATGCTGATCCATTCGTGTTCCGACCATTGCGCCCCACATCCAAAACCTCTTGAGTTGGCCCTTGCCCAGCCAGATACCGCTGACCGGGCAGTAGCAATAAAGAGAGACTCAGAAGCCTTTCTGCAATCCTAAAATCAGCGCATTCGATGAACCCGTCTGCGCCAGCGTCGCGTCCGCCGATCCATCTACCCAACCCGAGTAGGAAGAAGGCGCACCATCTGTACCGCGATTGAGTGCCGCGTAAAAATTCGTCGTTTTCGATAGCGCATACACAGCAGACAGATTAATGATCGAAGGATGGCCCGAGCTGTCATTGCGCGCATAGTTCAGGCCTACGCTGGTATTGGGCATCATTTTCATTTGCGCGCCCACGATCCAGGTATTGCTTGATCCGCCGATTTCAGGATTGAAGTGTACGTAATTCGCAGCTAGTTTGAATTGACCCATAGGGACACTTCCTCCCAACAGGTATTGCTGGTATTGCGCATCCCGATCAGAGACCGCCGCCACGATATTTAAATCACCGGTCGTATAACCCACATTGCCGGCCATGAAGCGATTGCGTCCGGAGTCGCCCGGCGTCCCACCGAATGCATACATCAAACTCGCCGTCACTCCACCCAGACCTTCTGTGGGTAAGCTATAGGTGATTGAATTTGGAATAAAGAAGCCGCCGGTTGTACTCAGCGAAGGATCGCCATCGGCGCCGCCGGTATACGCTGGCACAGTCGCAAGTGCAGCATTCAGCACGCTGCCATCCCGGTGCAGCAAGAGTGCCGGCACATAAAAGTTCTGGCCAACGAGTCCCAGTGTTGATGTGTAGGCCGAAATAAATGGCGATTGATTCAGACCCGCTGTGACTGAACCGAACCCACCATTGATTCCCACATTCGCCTGCCGACTGAACACACCCGTGGTGCCGCCATTGGCGATCGCGCCGTTGGCCGAACTGAAGCCACCCTCAAGCCGAAAGTGCGCATGCATGCCACCGCCCAGATCTTCAGTGCCTCTGACGCCCCACACCGATGGTGCCCAGTTACCCTCGCCAAAGCTGTTACGGTGACCCGAGGTTGTACCAATGCCGCTGGCAGTGACCAGTGACGCATCCACATTGCCATACAGGGTTACACCCGACTGCGCCAAAGCGGAGCCACAGGTCATCGTTGCAACAACAGTCGTTGCAAGCAGTGTTTTGTTCATCGCAAATTCTCCAGTGGTTGACAGGAATCTGATCAGTCTGGCGAGGTCTGGTTTTGCGAGGGGGTGGGGTGATCAAAGAGGGGTGGGCGGGGGATTGTGAGGGCTCAAGGGCTTGTCGTGATGCTGACTACTCGACTTGCTGATTGAAATTTTCAAACGATGAAAAGCGAGTTGCTCTGGGAGGAGGTCAGTGCTAAATTTGTATTATTCAAAGAGCGACTTCAGGAACAGAATTATCAAGCAGAGATGGCGCTGCCATAATTAAAATGATGTCTATGAATCGTACAGCTTACGTCACTACCTCTTGAGTAATACTGTCCTTTCGTCACCGATAAGCTGAGGAATTTGTGTCCTGCTGGACATAGAGGCTTGTCTCGCAACGTGCTCTGTCAGATAGCTAAACATTTCACCGACAGTTATTTGGCTATCACCATTTTTGTCGGCGTCGCCTTCCATGCCTTTCATCAGGTAATAGCTGAAAATGCCATGTTTTAGATCTGCGCTGCTACTGGATATTTGATCATTTTGGCTGGCAGTAATCACGGTGAAATTCGAGGGGAATACATTTGCTTCCGATTTAATGCTCACTGGCCGAGCATTTGCTAAAAGACTTTCTCCAGTGCGTGCCAGACCGCTATAGCAACTGTCCAGAAAAACCGTCACAGACCGGGGCTTCGCTATTTGTATGTAACTGTTGATATCGTCCTGCCGGATAGCTGTTTTTTCGATCAAATCCCTGTCCGCTCGGTGAGGTATCAAATACAAGCTCCGACCATTGTCTGCTGGCAGTCCATGTCCGCTATAAAAAACGTAAAGATCAGTAGATGAACGTACGCGACTCGGAAGCCAGGTTTTAAAAGCTTTATAGATTGCTACATCATCTGCCTCACTATCTACAAGGAGTTTGATGTTCTCCGCTTTTATGCCCAGACCCCGCGTCGCATAATCATAAAACATGCGAGCATCGTCGCTGGCAAACTCTGCCTTGGGTAGATTTTTGTAGTCAGTGATCCCAATGACGATGGCTACAGCATCACGTTCTGGTTGGGGTCTGATTTTCGCGGGGTCGAGCGCCGCGAATTTGGCTGGAGATTCAATAATTTTTCGGCTGACTGTGATTTTCTTGGATGCGGAATTACCTGAACCGTCTTTGACAATAACCGCAAAAGTCGATGTTTGCCCAACTCTGATAACACGCTTTATCGAGTAACTACCATCACGCCGCCCTCCGTACTCGATTCCATCGATGTTCAATGACTCTGTGCCGGCGCTGGCTTGAATCTGTACAGTGTATTCCCCGATAGCGTTTGGTTCTGTGCTTGTAACAACAAGATCGAATAGTGTTTTCGCACCCTGCTCAGGATGTTTAGTTTTTCCTTCTTCGGCGTGTTGTTGATCCGGCACTTGCTTCAGCGTTTTAGAGTCGGTGTAAGTAGGTGCAGTATCGCTGTTTTTCGTCGAGGTCGGTGGTACCGAGAAATTTCGATGCCAATTGTGGAAAAGATCCTCGTTAACCATTTTCCATTCTGATACGACTACATCACATCTACACCCGCTAGATTGGCAAAAATCGACTGCTTCCTGATCCCTCGAGGGGCGTAACGTATCTTGTAAGCCGCAAAAATTATCAAATCTTTTTGATACGCCGATGGCCTTGCATTTTTCGTCGTTCGATAAAGCAATTGACACACATTTAGATTTTTTAACGATATCGTCTAGCGTTGTCTTTTGTTGTGGAAGAACTTCATTAGCCAGCGAAAATTCTTTCAGGCACACTTTCTTCCTTTGGGAGGTTTCTATCTGGAATGCTGAAGGACATGTTTTTGCCTGTCCGAATACCATTGATGGCATATAGAACAGCAACGCAGCTGCAATAAGTTGGTAAATAGATCTCTTTGCCATATTAAAAAAAAAGCCATCCTTTCGGATGGCTTTTAAAGCGCGTGTTTTAGAAAATCGTTTAGAAATTCTTGACTGCACCAATTGCAAGGCCAACCATGCTGTCGCCGGCGCCTGTCGTGTTTGTGGCTCCGCCACTGTAGAACAGGTTTTGACCCGATGATGCGCGGTTGACGATTGCATACAGGCCGGCGGTGTTTGACAGCTTGTAGTGAGCGCCGATGCTGGTCAGGCTGTTATCCGCACCGCCGGAGCGATTTGCGTGTTGCAGCGAGAGAGTGATCGCCTCGGAGAAGGGGTAAGCAACACCGCCTTGGATTTGCTTGGTGGAATCGCTGCCATCTTTTGGCGAGTCTTTGGTGAAACGCAGATTCACTGTCAGGCCAGCGACTGGCATTGAGCCGCCGATGGTGTAGGCGCTAGACACGGTACCGCGAGTGATAGCAGCTGCCGACAGGTTAATATCGCCGAGGGCGTAGCTGGCAGAGCCGGAACTCATAGTCGCGCTATCCAAGCCTGCAGGGCCTTTCACTTGAGTCTGCAACGCTATATTCAGGCCGCTGATGCTAGGCAGAGCGTAAGTTACGGCGTTTGGTGTGAAGAAGCCACCGGCGATACCGCCAGCGCCGCCGTTCAGAATGCTGTTAACAGTGAACGAGCCGAATGCTGCGTTAGCCAGTTCGGTTCCCAGTGCGCCTGCAACATACTGATTCAGTTGCTGACCAACGGTTACCTTGCCGAAGTCACCGCTCAGGCTGATGTTGGCCTGACGGTTGAAGACGCTTTGGTTTGTTGTAGCCGTGCCGTCAGTTGCTGCGATCGTGCCGCCGTTCGCCATGGTGCCGTCGGTCATGTTCATACCGGTTTGCAGTGTAAAACCGACTTTCAAGCCGTTTCCAGCATCCTCTGAGCCCGCGATTGTGAAGTACGAACCACCGTTCCAGTTACCGTCGGCGAAAGCCATGCCACGGTTAGCGTTAGCAGCAGAGTTAGTTGCGGCAATACCTGCGTCCAGGCTACCAGACAGGGTCACGCCATCAGCCAGCGCCGCGGTCGATGCCACCAGAGCCAGTGCGGCCAGAGCAACTTGAGTCTTTTTCATTGAGTAATCTCCAAAAAAAGTTTTCATGCTGATAATTTTGGAGACTGTGTCCGAGATTCAATGCGGGTTTTGCCGATGACACGCCATTGCTAAATCTGCAGCTGTCGCACACCTTGCTCAGTAAAACTTTGATACTGGAAGCACCGTGTAAACCGTTTTGAAACACAGCGTGATCTCGGCAGTTGAAATGGAAGGAAAAATTGAGGTCGCTCTGATTGGTGTGCGACAGTACGCTTAGCGCATGGCTGAAAAAATCGCTGCTGCAAACGATGGTCGCTACCAGCAACAAGCGTGTCGTACGCTACCGATACCTGCGAGCGTGACGCCAGTCGCAGGCTACCCCGCCAAGCTAAAGATTTATCTCACCAACGCCAGCCGCTTCTGGCAAGTGCGCTGCTTTTTTCGTGGGCGTGTACATACCCAAAGCTTAAGGACGACCAACAAGCGTGAAGCGATTGCTAATGCCAAGTCGTTCTACGAGCACTTGGTCGGCACCTTTTATGCACAGCACACAGCTTGGCAGCCTGACGTAGCACCAGAGCAGCAGTTCGAGACACTGACAGAGCGGGTGGTTTTACTGGAGCGTGACCGAGTGGCAAGGGGAGAGCTTGCCGACATGACATTCAAAAACAATACCAGCCGATTGCGCCAATACTGGGTGCCACTTTTGGGTGGCAAGCGTATTCAAGACATTACGCACTACGATATTACCCAAGCCGTCAGCACACTGGCTAATCGTGGTATCAGTTCAATCTCTCTCAACCAATATCTACAAAGCTTGCGCTCGGTATTTAGATTTGCCTGTGCTGAACAGCTGATCACTCGAATACCGACTTTTCCGCGCATACGAAAAGAAAGTACACCAAGAGGCGGATTTTCAGTCGCTGAGTATCGGTTGCTTATTACGACCGCAAGACGACTGGCTGCGAAGCAAGACAATAATAAGTCAGCAACGCATAGAAACCGTGCTGGCGGCATTTTTACCAAGACGGCATCCGTACCCAAAGAATTGGCATGGATGATAGGTTTTATGGTCAATGGCTTCATGCGACCCAGCGATATCATCCACGTCCGGCACCAGCATGTGGAAATTGTGCGTGGCGAATATTTGTATCTACGACTGACGCTGCCTGAAACAAAGCGACATAAAACTCCTATTGTCACGCTCCAGCCAGCAGTTCGTATCTACCAGCGACTGTACGACCATATGCAAACACTAGGACTGGCAAAACCTGATGACTATTTGTTCTTACCCCAAGTACGCAATCGCACAGCGGCGGGACCTATTCTGTCCAAGCATTTCATCAAAGTGCTTGATGAGACGGGGCTGCGACAAGGAAAAGTCGGTCAATTTCGCACCCTGTACAGCCTGCGTCACACCGCCATCACGTTTCGGCTGCTGTACGGACGAGGAATAGACTTACTAACTTTGGCAAGAAATGCCCGGACTTCGGTGCAGATGATTGAAAAATTCTATGCGTCGCAACTAACTGCCGAAATGAATATCGATTTACTTCAAAGTCGTCGATGAGCACCTGTGTTCAGCGTGTCCTTTTAAAGGACATCTTGTCGGTAAGCTCGGCATTTTGTTTGGAACGTATTTGGGCTTGTTTTTGCTGTTGGGCGTACTGCATGTCTGCTTGGCGTCGGGCTTCGCCATAGCGCAAGTAGGCTTTGGCAATATCGAGTTCGGTGGGCTGTATTGTCTGTGCATCTTTGGCAATTTTTGCCGCCAAATATCGCTGTATCCATTCATGCTGCCATGCTCGGGGATACACACGAGTCGGCTCAGCGGCTGTGGGTGTGGGCGTGGTGTTGCCGGGAAAAGGTGTGGGTGGAGTGTTTGCTTGCGGTTGGCTAATTTTCAAGACAGGCTTGGCGAATGGGGCAAATTCATAAAAACGCATATGGTCTCCTTTACCCTATTTAGCCAAGCCCGAACCCCTACTACGACTTGAAGTTGGCTTTTAAAGCGCCACTGGCGGCTTCAATTTCGGCATCCAAGTCGCCCGTTTCGACAGCTTTTTTGACGGTCTCCAGTGCTAGCAGCAGCTCATCGGCTGAGCCAATCTCAATTGCAGCTTTTCCTTTGCCAAATGAGAGCACCCGGCTGCCGTAGTAGATGGTCAAACAGACTTTGCCATCTTGGGCTGTCCACCACCATGACTTGATACGCTTGGGCACTTCCATCATTTGTGTCAAGCCAGTGTCGGCATTTTTATAGCGTCGCATCCGAGTTGGTACATACGGCTGACCAACTCGCTGTGCTTGAGCCAATGCGATTTGCTCGACGATTTTTTTAATCAACTTGTTACGGCGCTGCACGATGGCGGGTTGCTGCGCTGGTTTTTTTGCTGCGGTGAATTTGAGATTGGCTAATGCGCTCATGTATGCTCTCCTAAAAGTTAAAAGCACACTTAAGTTATGCCCGATCTGCCGAATCGGACAACCTCAATTTGTCCGAAATCGCTGAAATCCAGCCAATTTTTGCCGTTATTTTTCGTGGTTTTCTTATCGCAGGCATAAATATTTGTGCGAGTTGCTTTGTTCAGTTGCATGAGTAGCTAGAAAAAACAGTCGCAGGCGAGTAGCCGAGTAGCAGTTACTGGTTAAGTTACTTGGGTGGCAAATGAGTAACTACGACCAGCAACGAGACTTCGTAACTTTCCCTTTGGGATCTGCTACTTCGAACTCGACTACCCGTCGGCGACATCTTTTCTTCTTCTCGCAACTGCAACTAGACCAGCAACACCGCAGCGAGAAACTAACAAGGAGAAATCAAATGAGAACAATCGCAGATAGAGAAATTGCAGTACGAGGCTTCATCAACGACAAGCACAACACCACTTTCGGCAAAGGTCTATTCCGTCGTGCCATATTTAACGGCTCAGTGGAACTGGGCAGCCCGAACCAGAAGTACTTGATCGACTTGTATGAATTCGGCATCTGGCAGCATCAAGCAAAAACCGACTATCAAATCAGCATCTTCCAAAAGATGGATGCAATGGAAGCCGACGACGAAGATGGATTGTTGTTGAGTTGGGTTTTGCATTACGACCCGCTGACCAAGACGAAGACACCCGTCGATGGCTACTGCATCTTCATGCAGTCAACCAACGAGCTGTATATCGAAATCCGTGACCCAGCCAGAGGCACTGACGGTTGCTGGTCGCTGGATGCGAAGTCTTGCAAAGGGATAGGTAAAAACAAACCTGTTTTTATCGCAACCAATGTGGATTTGGGCGGCTGGGGCAATGCGTAACTAGCCCGCAGCGTTAAACCCCTCAAATTCACGCTACAGCAAGCGATCTCAAAATGTGCTGCGTCTAGCTGCTGGACGCATCAAAAACAGCGTGTAGCGTGGATTTGAAGCATTGCGTCAGCCCATGTGATTCTCGCAACGGAAACGCTAAATACAGCAAGCAAAACCCACATAAGAAAATAGCGATTTTCTTATGTGAGCCTGCTAAGTCATTGAATCTTGGAAGGTCTTTGCTGGTTAGAGCGGCAGGAAAATTCAGGTCGCCCAAATAGGGAAAAGAAAACACACTATTTGCATGTCTTTTATTTATGAAAGGATGCAAACATGGCACAAGCAAAAACACTAACCCCAGCAGAATTCAATCAAGTCCTCGGCTACATCAACTCACGGAAATTCGCCCTACGCAATCGGACAATGTTCCTCATCAGTCACTGGTCGGGAATGCGGGTCGGCGAAATCGCTAGCTTGAAGATACGAGATGTGTTGAATGCAGATGGAATCGTCAAAGCCGAAATACGACTATCGCCCGAGCAAACAAAGGGGCGACATGCAAGAACGGTCTATTTACCCCAAAAGCTTCAGGCGGCACTTGCCGAGTTCATCAAGTGCCGTTGTATCAATAGAGTTGATGAGCCTGTGTTCTTTACGGCAAATGGCATCGGATTCAGCGCCAACAGTTTGTGCCAGCTGTTCTTCTGGCTCTATCGCAATGCCGGCGTCGAAGGTGCCAGTAGCCACAGTGGGCGTAGGAGCTTCATTACCTCCCTGGCATCTAAGGGCATATCGGTTCGAGTCTTAGCAAGCATGGCAGGACATCGTTCCATCAGTACCACGCAGGCTTATATCGATGTGAATGACGATATGAAGCGCAAAGCAGTGGAGTTGATTTGAATGTCCTTTAAAAGGACATTCTCAAAAGAGTAGCTATTTCTTAAACAGTTCGGCATGCGTGCCGATTCTTGCTAGGCGCAGCTCATCATCAACGATCTTGTAGATCAAAACGCAATCATTGGTGATGTGGCAGTCCCAGTAACCGGCGTAGTCGCCGATGAGTGGGTGATTGCTGTATTTTGCCGGAAGTGATTTACCTGAAATCAGCAGGCTCAAGACCGTGAGATAGGCTGCTTGATTAAATTTCGGACTTTGAACGATGCGTCGGAAATCTTTCCCGTACTGAGTGCTGGGTGCTGGCGAAAGCATTATTTTTTGCGTTTTAGAGCGTTATGCATGGTGTCGATATTTTTGTATCGCTTGGCTCCTGAGCGAGACTTGGGCGCTTCCAGTTCGGCAATGGCAGCAACGGTCTTGGCATTGGGCACACGAAGCTCGAACGGAATGGCGCCATCTGATGCGACACGCTTCAAGAACAAGCGGATAGCATCAGATACGGTCAATCCCATGGCTTCAATGACCCCAGCGGCATCTTCTTTGGTCTTGGGATCAATACGGCAGCGAACATCAACGGTCATCATGGCGGTCTCCTCGTGTGCCACGATTGTAGCTACAAATTGGCTGCAAAGTCAATATGGGTATGTGGTCCTTTTGAAGGACATCATTTGATGCGAGGGAAATCGCCTCGAGCCGCAAAGTCAATCAAGGCAGCTGCCTTTCGGTAATAGCGCTGTGCCACAATGGTCATGCAGCGATTCTTGTATTGCACTTCCAGTTCACTGTCTCGGGTCGATGAGATGAAGACCGGACTGAGATTGAGCTGCTCCCCGATCGCATGCCAAGTCCAGTCAGGATGCTGTTTTCTGGTGATCCACACGTCATACAAAATCTTTAGGGTCGGCAACCGCATGCGAGACTGGGCATACAGCTTGCGCTTGGCGCTGCTGTGTTTCATGACTCGCAGCTTGGCACCTTGATGGTGTCGGTCCAGCAGCCGGTTGACTTGCCTGAGTATGGTAGATCGACGAATCGTTAGGGGCACCTCCAGTACCAGTTTGGGATTGATTTGATCGAGATTGACAGTCACGCCATGCTCCAGCGTTCGCACCCGGGGAAGCGCCATCTGTTCGGCAAATATCTCCCGACCAGTGCGTAACCACCAGCGGTCAAAGTCATCCCCAAGCCTGCCAAAGTGTTTTGCCATTCCGGCAAACGGCTCTTCCGTACGTCCCGAGAGTGCTCGCCGATATTCCCGGCTTTCCCGTAAAAACGCCCACCACCAGTAATAAGGGCTATTTCGGGCAGCGATCAGTTCCTGCTCCTCATCTGCATCTTCTGCCCAGCGTATGCGTGGCAGTCCTTTAAAGACCCGCCCTTCGGCGTCCCGGGGCGGGTGACGTTTGCGAGCCAAACCCTTGCGGCTCAGTGTTGGTGGTTCATTGTCGCTGGTCATGGGGACGTAAAGCTTGGTTATCTTTCTGGCATTGAAACACATAACTTCATAAAAATCAAACATCGAGATTTACGTGTTTAGGCATCCTACTATCTGTCTCACCAACAGCAAGCACCTCTTTCCTTCAATCCGCTGTTGGCATTTAAAGGAGATTAGCAATGGCTAATATCGATCAAGCAGTAGTCGCCGGCAACACAACGAATGTTGCTGAAGTTATAAATGTTGTTGCTCAAGCACCTGCTGAGCAATCGCAGTCAGCTGCTAATGTGCTGGCAATGCGCCAGCGCATCGAGGCACTGGCTATCGAGCGGGAAGTATGGGAAACCAACGTCTACGCACGCTCTAACGACATGCTGTATGCACTGATTCAAAAGTGCTATCAGCTCTACACGGACCTGACCGATGGTAAGGGCGATGTAGGTGCCAAAAAGGTGGGCTTCAAGGACTACATCAACAGCAAGGGCTACGTCTTTAAAGACAGCACGCCCTTGACTGGAAAAATTATCCGCTGCGTGTTTGGTGACAAAGACCGTCGTCGTCTTTCCACTTATCACACGGTGTTGCGTGTGGTGGTAGCTAACAAGTGGGTGGTTGCTGATGTGCCTGCCAAGATTGCTGAATTTGGCGGCGTGCAGGAGATTTCGCTAGGTAAGCCAGCGGGTCACCTGACGCCAAAAGAAAAAGCCAAGGAGGCTCGTGATCTTGTGCTTGCAACGGCATTGGCAACGGTGAGCAGTGATCGGCTCGCGGCACAAAACAATCCCGAGAAAAAGGGCGAGCAAGCAGTTGCCGTTGTGACCCAAAACAGTGATGGCAGCTACACCATCCACTGTGTGGTGCATGGCGATGCGGTAGTCAATACCGCATTGGCTAGCTACTTTGGTGCCAACAAGACGGCGATCGCACAACACAAGCAGCAAGTTGTGATTACGCAAGCAGTGGCATCGCAAGATCAATTGATCGCAACAGCTGCAGCAGCCGCCAATGCTGGCGCGGTCACGGTCGCCGCCTGATTCAACCTACAGCAGGGCTGCATCACGCAGTCCTGCATTCAATCTTACCTAATTTATCAAGGAGTGCCCGATGTTTGACCCCAACGACTTTACCCCAACCCAGCTGGACGACATGGTGTACGGCAATGCAAACGCCAAGTCCAAGCTCAAAGATATTGTGAGTGGCAATTTGCCATTTCCTGCGTTCGGCAAATGCGGTATTTTGCTCTACGGTGCATGGGGAACCGGCAAGACCACGCTGGCACGCATGCTGCCTGACATGATGGAGCAGGCTCGTGGTGGCGACGATTCTGGCTATGAGTTTCATAAGTGTGCCATGGGTGGTGATGGTGCAAGTACCGTGCAAAAAGTTTGCAGCAAGTCCGAACTGATTTCGTTCACCGTGAGTGGGCTACATTATTTCGTGCTGGATGAAATCGATAACTGGACTGCACGAACTCAACAAACGCTGAAAGCGGCGATGAATTATCAGCACACGGTGTTCATCATGACTACGAACTACATCGAGCGAGTCGATGCTGGGATCAAGAGCCGTTCGTATCTGATTCAGATGGATGCGGCTCAGCCTAGTGATTGGCTGCCTGTGATGCATCGGGTCATTTCAGCTTGTGGTGTGCCCATTCCCCCGGACGCTACCCTGTTGCCAATTATTCAGCAGTCCGATGGCAATGCTCGGGAAATTGTCAGTGCTGCCGTTTGCGTCGCAAATCAAGCAAAAGCCACGGCTGCGTAGACACAAAATTGCTCAGTCAGTGGCATTCAAAACCGAGTCTCAGTACTCGGTTTTTTTTCGTGATTTGCGAATGTCCTTTAAAAGGACATCGTTCACAATCGAGCCCAGTGCTCGGTTTTTTATTTCCCGTGCACGTGTGATGTCCTTCTCCAAGGACAAATGATCTTGCGCCAGCAGATTTACTAAAACGATTTCCAATTACTCCAGTGGTTGAGAGGAATCCGACCAGTCTGGCGAGGTGAGGTTTTGCGAGGGGGTGGGG
>JACCDN010082867.1_pt1 | contig 15118 bp, 12 predicted proteins | sample 7441691 | NCBI WGS metagenome assembly JACCDN01 (sample SAMN15323439, study PRJNA562643) | freshwater metagenome | isolation source: river surface water | place: USA:Blue River Watershed | collected 2017-08-16
GGTAATCGTCCCTCATAACCAAAGGCGTGAGAAGTAGAATTTTTTCCAATGGAAGAGGTTCTACATGAAGAGATCAAAATTCAGTGACAGCCAGATCGTAGACGCGGTCAAACGGGTTGAGGCTGGTATTGGCGTTCCAGACATTTGCCGCGAACTGGGCATCAGCACAGCGACTTTTTACAAATGGCGGGCCAAATACGGCGGCATGGATGTTTCCATGATGTCGCGCATGAAAGAGCTCGAAGAAGAAAACCGCCGCTTGAAGAAGATGTACCTTGAAGAAAAGCTCAAGGCGGAGATTGTGGCGGAGGCGCTCGAAAAAAAGTGGTGAGGCCATCTCGCAGAAGAGAGATGGCCAAGAAGGCGGTGACGCAGCGAGGCGCATGCATTCGGGTTGCCTGCGAAGCATTTCGCATCAGCGAGTCTTGCTACCGCTATGAGCGTAAGCTCGATGCTGAAAACGACGAAGTGGCCAATTGGTTGATTCGGATGACGGATAACCATCGCAACTGGGGCTTTGGCCTTTGCTACTTGTATTTGCGTAACGTCAAGGGGTTTAAATGGAACCACAAGCGTGTGTATCGGATTTACAAGGAGCTGGAGCTCAATTTGCGGATCAAGCCTCGTAAACGGCTGGTGCGAGAGAAGCCTGAGGCCTTGACGGTGCCGCAGGGCATCAACCAAGTGTGGTCGATGGATTTCATGCACGACCAGCTGGAAGATGGTCGAACGTTCAGATTGCTTAATTTGATTGATGACTTCACCCGGGAAGCGATTGGCATGGAGATCGACTTCTCGTTGCCGTCAGAACGTGTGATTCGGGAGCTCAAGCAGATCATTTCGTGGCGAGGTAAACCTGAGGTGATTCGGTGCGACAACGGGCCGGAATACATCAGTGCGGCAATACAAACGTGGGCACAGGAGATGGGGATCAGGCTTGAATACATTCAGCCAGGAAACCCGCAACAAAACGCTTATGTTGAACGGTTCAATAGGACGGTGCGCTATGAATGGCTGTCGCAGTACTATTGGTCGGACTTGGCAGAGGTGCAAGACTTTGCAACTAAGTGGATGTGGTCTTACAACCATGACCGCCCGAATATGGCCTTGGGCGGATTCACCCCTAAGCAGCGATTGGCCATGGCTGCATAACGTTTCTACTTCTCCGCCCCTTGCAAAAAGGGAGGATTACCTTTTATCGCGCCAACAAATCCTCATTTCCGCACTGAGGGGCGAATTCCCTAACTGCACCCTCAAGCAAGGCACGAAGTGCATCGCTGTTGTTGTCATAACAAACGTTTTCAACACCACGGCAAAGCTTTTCAACAGCATCAATAGCAAGCATGTGTTCGTTAGCGCGCAATATTTTTGGGTGATCTGTGGGTGTGACGTTGTCCCCAATCAACAGCTCTTCATAAAGCTTTTCGCCAGGGCGTAGCCCTGAAAAAGTAATTTCAATATCACCAGTTGGGTTGGCTTCGTCGCGAACAGATAAGCCGCTGAGGTGAATCATCTTGCGGGCCATGTCAAGTATCTTTACCGGCTCGCCCATGTCGAGCACAAACACATCGCCGCCTTTGCCCATGGCGCCTGCTTGAATAACCAACTGCGCTGCCTCGGGAATGGTCATGAAGTAGCGAATGATACGAGGGTCTGTTACCGTGACTGGCCCGCCGTTTTTGATCTGCTCTTTAAACACCGGCAGCACCGAGCCTGAAGAGCCCATAACATTACCAAAGCGCACAATTACGAATCGGGTGCGGTTGCTGGTAACTTGGTTGAGTGCCTGCAACACTAGCTCTGCCACGCGTTTGGTGGCACCCATGGTGTTGGTGGGGCGTACTGCTTTGTCAGTGGAAATCAAAACAAAGGCTTCGACCCCATTGTGCTGAGCTGCAGTTGCGGTGTGCCAAGTGCCCAAAATATTGTTGAAAGCCCCAGCGCAGGGGTTTTTTTCTACCATGGGTACATGCTTGTAAGCTGCTGCATGAAACACGGTTTGAATTTCAAACCGATTCAATACTAAGTTGAGTTTTGTAGCGTCGGTGACTGAGCCCAAAATAGGCACAACCACGTTGTTGGCAGATGGCACGATAGCAAGCAAGTCTTGCTCAATACTGTAAAGAGCAAATTCATTGATCTCGTAAATAACAAGTAGTTTAGGTTTTTGTGCTAATAAATGACGGCACAGCTCTGAGCCAATAGAGCCACCGGCGCCAGTCACCATGACGGCTTTGTTCTTGATATTGGCCTTTAATAGTTCGACTTTTGGTGGCACTGAGTCACGGCCTAGAAGGTCTTCAATGTCAACATCTCGCAAGTCAGATGTTTTGACTTTACCCTCTGCCATGTGAGCAACCCCTGGCAAGGTGCGTACCTGTACTGGCAGCTGCTCTAGTTCAGAGATGATGTTGTTGCGTTCAGATCGGGAGATAGATGGTAAAGCCAGCAACACATCCGAAGTCCTTTGAGTGTTGATCAAGTTTTCCAACTGATGCCGTGCATAAACAGTCAAACCGGCAATTTGTTTGTGGTGCAATTTGTTGTCATCATCCACAAACGCAACCGGTAAAAATTCACGACTTTGGGACAAAGCAAGAGCAAGTTGAACTCCCGCTGAACCTGCGCCGTATATAACTGCGCGCTTGCGAGGGGGTTGCGCTGGATTACTGTTTTGCGCAAGAGACAACCACCTTCTTGCAATGGCACGAGAGGCGCCAATGACAACCAGAGTGAGCAACCCATGCACAAAAACAACGCTTGAAGAAAATGTTGGAACTTCAACCCAGACCGCCCACACCGTCAGTAATAAGGCATACAACACAACAGCCTTAACTACCGCCACCATGGCGTGCAGCCCGAGATAGCGTACTACCGTGTTGTATAAGCCCAACCTCCAAAAAATAGGCAATGCAAGCAAAGGTGCAGCAATTGCAAAGTAAATAAGCTGACTTAGGGGTACATAGAAACTTTCCAACTTGATTACCGCCGCCAAATACAGGCTTATCTCAACGGCGGTAACGTCAAACAAGGCCAACAAGAATTGCTTTTTGCGACGTTCAAGCTTCAAGGCATGCTTGGCAATGCGGTGGTTAAAAATTTGTAAGAACAGCATCAAGCTAAAAGCAAAACTCAAAGTTGAAAGGCTGGCCCACAAAGCATGAGCAGTGAAGGCGGAAAGTGTTGGCTTGTTTAAGCCAAGCCGCGGTTCATTGGGGGCGTAGCAGCGAACCAGAAAACCTTTGTGGTGTGACTGTTGCTCACTTTGTAAGCACGCCTGGTGTGCCAACCCTGGGGCTGCGGACTCGTAAACCGCAAAGCCATTGGGCAGCGTCGCAGAGTAAGTAGGTAGCGGAGATTTTGTGACTATGAGTCTCAGTATGCCTGAAAGTTGTTCGGTGCATTGGCTTCCAGAGGTTTCACAGCTTGGGCAAGCTGCATGGATGTTTTGCAGTTGGTTTTGCAGCGCAGCTATGCAAGATTGCGCCGAACTGAAGGGGTGAGAGATGATGCTAGTGAGTAGCGACTCATTTTGTATGCGCACTATTGGGTAGTGTCTTGAACTTGGGACTAAGAAGGCGAGCAAAGCAAAAAAGGCTGAGGCTACAAGACTAGCTAGTGCTAAAAGGTGCTGACGGTGGTTTGATGCGTGAGGCATTGGACGGAGGGCGATTAAATAGTAGCAGTCTGAACTCTTTGAGGATCAATTATGACGGCAGGCTAAAAGTACTCATTCAGTTGTCTGATTTGGGGCTGTTGCAAAAAACGCACGCTTCTGGGGAGGGGGGGACGGAGATTTGTGATTGTGATATATTAAGACCTAATGTGGTACATGTGTGCTGCTCCTAACAATACCAATGAAGGCGATGGCTAGCTTTGGTGAAAGTCAACTAACTCTCTTTTGGGAATCAACATGAAAAAAGTTTCTGCTCTGTTCTTGTCTATCGCTTTGGCCTTGACTCCTGTTGCTTTCGCACAGCAACAGTCAGGTAGCGCTTCTGGTGGTGCTGGTGCTGGTGGTGCTGCAGGTGGCGCAGGTGCCGGTGCAGCAGCAGGTGCCGCTGCAGCTGGTGTGAGCGTGGGTGTTGTCGCCGCTGCTGCTGCTGCTGTGGCTGTAGCTGCTGCAGTATCGGCTAACAAAGCTGACCCTGTTTATTCAGTATCCAACTCTGGTACTGGAACATACAACGCGTGCATAGCAAATTGTTAATTTGGTAACCTTTGATCTGAACGCCCCGCATGGGGCGTTTCTTCTTTGTGTTTCCATTTTCATAATAGTCAATGCGCGTAGTCTCTTTTGCTTTGATCTGTGTACTCTCGGCCTTGACAGGCTGCAGAAGTAACCCCACCTACGAAACGCTGACCACAATTTTCCCTTGGCAAAAGCAATACGCGCAAGTGCAGCCAGACTTTGAATACCTTTGGGTGTCGGTGGATGGTCGTGCCAGCCTGATGGCTTTGGGTGAGCGTAACGTGCAAGTCAAAACACCAGACAAGCGAGTTCACGAATATTGGTATACAAGTCAAGGTGAGATGCTTTACTTATTGAACGGACGCATTCAAGAAGTAAAAGGTTTTACTTACGAATGGAGAGGGCAAAGTAGCGCAACGCCTGGTTGGGGTGAAATTCTAAGTAGCCAACGTGAACTGACCTGGCGCAGGCAATTAGATGTGATGCCTGGCTACCAATACAACTTGGTGACCCACTTAACCACTTACCAAATACCAACACCAAGGTCGTTACCCGAGGGGGTGAATGCTAAAGCTAGATGGGTGGAAGACACGGTAGACACCAAGACTAGTGAAGGGCGACCATGGCGGCACCGACAAAGGTTTGCGTTGCTGGATGGCCAAGTGGTTTATAGCGAGCAGTGTGTGGCAGAGCGTTTTTGCATGAAGTTGCGCCCCTTGGGTGTGGTGGTGCCTGCCAAATGATGAAAAATAATTGTTTGAATGGCGGTGCTGCTTTGCTTTCGCTGGCTTTTGGTGCTTTGACTCAGGCACAACCGTTAGATGAGGGTAGGTCGCAAGTAGTACAACGCTTGAGCAGCAAGCTGAGCGCAGAGCAACTAGCGACAGACCAATATGCACTTGGTTCTATGTGGACCACGCCCGAGGAATTAACGCGTCAGCAGGGCGTTTACGCTGATTTGATGTCCTCGTTAGAGGATCTTCTATCAAAAGGTCAAATCAGCAAAGGAAGTTTTGAGGCTTTGAAACACAATTTATTGGTCATGCGCCCAACTGGTCGTGTGCCATTAGCCATGGTTGATGGCAAATGGATGGCTGCTTACCCAAAAAAAGACCCTTTGATAGAGCCTAAAGATGGCTTTGAGGTGCCATTGCGACCCATCAATTTGCGAGTGATGAGCGAAGACGGGCGCGTGTGCGAAATACCCCACCGGGAAGGTTTGCAAGCGAGTGATTACATTGAAGCTTGTACTGGAGTTAATAGTTACAACGCATGGGCTTGGGTGGTACAGCCTAATGCCCGTGTACAACGTGTAGGCCTTAAAAGTTGGAACAAAGCAAAACAAGATCAGCCTGCGCCGGGCAGTTGGATTTGGGTGGCATCGGAGAACTCTCTACTGCCTGAAGAGTGGAATCAACGTTTGGCAGAATGGTTAGCCACTCAGGGCGTTTCTAGTCGTTTACCTTTAGATGCTTGGCATTCAGCCTCAAAGCAAGCTTACCCTGCCCCCGTTCAAGAAACATTACTGGATTTGGGGGGGCGAAATTCTGTACCAGAGCCAACTGCTAGTAACTGGGGTAATGTGGGCTTGTTGCAAACGCCGACCGCACGCATGCAAAAGTCTGGCTATTTCGGGCTGACTTTTCACCGAACTTGGCCTTACCAGCATGTGGATGTTTTTTTTCAACCTGTTGAATGGTTTGAAGCGGGTTTTCGGTATGTGGATACGACAAATCGTTTGTATGGACAAGAGTGGTTTAGTGGTTCTTTGCCCTACAAAGATAAAAGTTCTGACGTCAAAGTGCGGGCCTTGCAGGAGTCTGACTATGCGCCTGAGATAGCCATTGGTATGCGTGACGTGGGTGGCACAGGTTTGTACAGTTCAGAATATGTTGTGGCAAGCAAAAGAACTGGACGTGTCGACTGGTCGCTTGGTATGGGGTGGGGCTATCTCGGAGGACGTGGCAACTTTCATAACCCCATCAGCCGCATCTTCGGCCAAAAGTTTGACACGCGTATGCAAGATGGTGGGGCACAGGGTGGTCAGCTGTCTACTGGCTCATGGTTTCACGGGCCTGCGGCTTTGTTTGGGGGCTTTGAATACCAAACGCCTTGGAATTTCAACCTAAAAGTGGAGTACGATGGTAACAACTACCAACGCGAGCCACAAAACAACAACTTGCCTGTGGCTTCGCCATTCAATTGGGCGGTTGTTTATCGAACCACCCGTGGTTTAGATGTTTCCATGGGTATAGAGCGTGGAAACACTTGGTCGATGGGTTTGACCTTTTATGTGGACATGGCGGGATTGAACATGCCCAAAGTGACCGATCCACCAAGACCTGCTCCAAATATAGTCCGTAAAAAAACCGATCCCAACTGGCAGGAAACGGCGAACGATTTAGCTGCCCATACTTTGTGGGACGTGCCGCAAATTTACCGTAGTAAAGACACCTTGATGGTAGAAGCGCGAAACTCTTACAACGTTTACAACCAAGAGCGTTTGGACAAAGCTGTTGCCGTTTTGAATCGCGATGCGCCTGAAGGGGTTGAGAACTTTGAAATACATCACCACAAAGCAGGTGACGTACTCGCAGTAGAAAAAGTCAACCGAACAGAGTGGGTCAAGCAACAAACACAGCCTGCCCGAACTAACGAACCCGTTCAGCCTGTACAACCTAAATATGACGTTAAGCCCGAGTTAGAAAAGCAAGCTTTGTTGCCAGATAAGCCTTACGATTTTTGGGTTGAGCCTGGCCTAGACTTGGTGCAAACATTGGGAGGACCAGACGGGTATTTGTACCAGCTAAGTGGTGCTCTGTGGATGGGACTGGAGTTGCCTAACAACTACAAAGCTAACAGCACTTTGCGCTACCGCTTGAGCGACAACTATGAAAAGTTCACGCCCGGTTGGTCTCACATGCCTCAGGTACGCACACACATTGCCGAGTACCTCAACACCAGAAAAGCAACGATCGACAGTTTGACAGTCAGTAAAACGGAACGCCTAGACCGTAATTGGTACGCAACGGCTTACGCTGGGTATTTTGAGATGATGTTTGGCGGCGTGGGTGGCGAAGTGATGTACCGTCAGCCTAGCAGCAAATGGGCAATTGGGTTGGACGCTAACCACGTCCGGCAAAGAAGCTTTGAGCAGGACTTTAGTTTTCGAGATTACAAAATCAATACTGGGCACCTGACCGGCTATTGGATGACACCTTTTGATGGCGTTCATACATCGTTGAGTGTGGGACAGTATTTGGCGGGCGACCGTGGCGCCACGTTGTCCATCTCAAAAGTATTTCGCAACGGTTCAAGCTTGAGTGCCTATGCCACCAAAACCAATGTGCCAGCAGCCGTTTTTGGCGAGGGGTCGTTTGACAAGGGAATTGCCTGGACCATTCCGTTTGATGCGTTCTTGACCAGCAGCAGTCGCTACAGCGCTGGCTGGAGTTGGAAGCCATTGCTGAGAGACGGTGGCGCGCGTGTTACTCGACCCGTTAACTTGTTTGCAGAGACCGGTTGGCTATCGCCTGCAGCGAAGGCTTATAGACCCGCACCACCACCTAACGACAGAGTGGCGCCCGACGATAGGGTTGAAGACTACTTGAGGCAGCGGTGATTGCAAAGAGGACTTATTTCTTTTGTATAGTTCTGCAGCCAAGTTTTGGCCACAGAACTGATTTAAATTTAGATTTATGTCTTACGCCGATATGCTGATAGCGATTGAATAGGTCTGGCTATTCGGCGGTCTTTTGTTCCTCAATTACATCGCCGAGTTGTATTTGTGCCGCATTTGTATGTTCACGCTTAAGAGCCACGATTGAGCCGAGCAGATCTTGTGACCTCCTGTGCAGAGCTCCCTCGGCTTTGCTTAAGTTAGGGTCGGTAATCACCTCGGTCACAGCCATTGCCCTTAGGCCTTTAATTACAGCTGTATATCGAAACTCGTTTTCGCCCCACAAGAGTTCAAAATAGTGTTCTCTCTTGAGTTCATCGATCAAGTGTTGAATATTTGATTGTGGTTGCGATTGCTTGTAAAGCGTTGCCAAGCGCTCGCCGAGCGTGGCGTATACCTTTTGAGTGGCGCTACCCGAAGATCCCATGAGGTATTGCCATAACTTTGGATATGCGGTTTTTGCAGTCAACATGAGATCGGGCGTGTAATTATTTTTTAGCTGAGTGGCTTCTTCATAAACTTCAAATAAATAATTAGCAGCATTCTTCGGTTCAGGATTGGTATCAAAATACCAGTCTGGAAGTAGTTCTGCAGTTGGTGAACTCAAGTTGACCTCATAACAAAACTTTTGGCGGGTGCTGTGACTGTGCATCTTCGCTTCAATCAAATCTGCTTGAGCGTTTTGTAGTCGATTGGTTTGCAATGTATTTTGGAGGTATCGTCTGACAAGTATTTCACCTGCTGGATCACATATGGAATAGATGTCAGATATGTTTAGTGCCAGTTCCTCTAGTGCTTGAACATCCTCCCCAGCTAAGACTGCGTTGGTGTAAATGCCCCTTTTCAGGGCGTTGCGTGATGAATTTATTTTGCCCACAACTGTTCGTGGGCCTGTCTGAGCAGCCATTGCAAAAATCCTCAAAAGAAAAAGAATACAAACCGCACGTAAAAACGCGCGAGGGGAATTAATGTGTTGCTTTGCTTTTGGGGGTTGGACCCTCTGGCCTCCCGCAACTGGGATCCGGCCCGCCTCAACGGACTCGAATGCGGCGAAGTTTGGGATCAACGCCAGGCGCAATCATTTTGTTTGAAAGGCTGATGAAACCTTTACCCGTTTGAAGGGATTTGCTCCGCTTTCCTCCCAAGGCTTGGTGCCGTGAGTTTTTGTGGCTCATGTCGCTCAAGTGGCAGCGAGTTTGTGTGCAACCAAGTTTTTGCTTCTTGGTTGTTGAGCAAATTGGAACAGAAGAACGATCGTATGTCAAGACCCCTGACTGTTGTGTTCTAACGCTTTGAGGTTTCATGAAGTTTTTCGGTTAACCAAACCTTCATCAATGATTGGTGCGGGTGATTGCTTCATGCCCTGATTAATGCGGCTTTGATGAGGTCCTTGTTGCTGGGCTTTAGTGCCAGACGTTTAGGTGGCGTAAGGCTTTTCGCAGCCAAAACACGTTGAGCCTCGTCGCTGTCGTAAATGCCAGACAAGCTAAAGGCAAGGCGTGCACATTGCGTCAGGGCTTTGTGGCGCAACATACGTCTCGGGTGTGTGAGCCAAGCCATGTGCTCGCCCCGCACTTCTTGAAAATATTCTTTCACAGCGACTGGAACGGTTCGGTCTTTGCGATAAATGGTGCACTCAATCCACGCAGGTATGTTGTCCACCTGTTCGCTTGCTTCCAAAAACTGCATGCCATCGAACTGGGGCTGGGCGTTCAAGATTTTGCTCCAACCATCAACCCCAACAACTAGCAAGACAGGCTGAAGTGGTTCAAGCGAAGATGCGATTGCGAATATTTCTCTGTTGAGAGGGTTGAGCTGATGTGTTTCAGCAGCAATTAGTAGCCGCTCAAGATCAGCTTGTGTCCAAGCTGCTATGCCATCAAATGCTGTTTGCGTGAGGGTTTTTACAAATGACTCCCGAGTCAGGCCTGAGCGAGCAACTGCTCGGTCAATGAGATCGGGCTGGCGACCACTGCTGGTTGCGCGTGTGACTTTGCGTTTCATGTGAGCTCCTTGACAACAAAGCGTCGAGACATGGCGCCTTGCTTCATGAACTGCTCGACCAAATCTGGGTGTGCGGCAGCAAGGGCTTTGGTGTCAAGCCGGCGCGCGGGTTTGCTGGTCTTCCAAGTGGCCAACACCTTGTTGTTCAAGGTTATTTGCTCAGCCTCACCCATGCGCTTGAGAATTTCTTGTCGCAAGGCATCGCATTGATCTGTTAGTTCAGAAATTTTCGTCTGCGTCGTCTTGTAGCTTTTTAATGATGCCAGCAGTTCGTGATCTGCTTCGACCACGTGGCCTGATACCTCTCTTGGGTACAGGGTGCGAATGTCCTCTTCAGTCACGGGCGAGGGTGGAACTTTTGATAGAACGTGGTCAAACCAAAACTGTCGCGCATGGTCAAGCACTAGGTTTTCGAGCTCCATGTCTCGATGGATTTGGTAGATACGGAAGTCTTGGTTGCCAAGCAATACGGCTAAGTCAGCGCGCTTGCATTGAGTGATGGCCATGTACCAAACGCACTGCACCAAGTAGCTGGGCGGAACTTGGTCGCTGCCAGGCTCACCCCATTCGTCGCGGTTAAAGATGCTTGCCGTTTTGCACTCGAGCAGGGTTTGGGCATAAATGCGTTGGCCCTCGGCCGCGAGGGTTTCATCTTCAGCCAGAACCAAGCGGTCAACGTGTGCGTACATGAAGCCATGATCGGGGTGAAAAATCGTTGGCGCGTGAGAAACGGTTCGTAGCCCTGTTTGTCTTTCGTACTCTTGAGCGATAAAGGGCTCAACATGGTGCCCAAAGCGCAAACGTATAGCGTCTTTGGTGGTGCTTGGGTTCAAAGAGACCTTCTCTGCCCAGAGCTGTAGAGGGGTTTTGTAGGGGGAAAGCCCGAGCAGCGGGCCTATGTCTGAGCCACCAAGGCCGAATGGACGCCAATCTTTGGCCTTGCTTGAAAATGTTGATGGGGTGCTGATGGTCATCACGGTGCTCCTTTGAAATGAAGAACCGTGATGCTATGAAAAATCGAAAATTATGTCAACATTTAATTAACAATCAACTTTTAAAATACAATTGGGATCTATAAATTAATTCTTATGATGTAACCTTTGGCGACGCCTACTATTTCATCCTGTGCTTCTGGGGTGTAAGGAGTGCTTTGTTTTTGTGTGAGTGAACGTAGCTTGAGCGTGCTGCTTGAAAGATCTGCCATAAAAAAATCGGCATAAAGACCGATCTTGCGAGCCAATACAACTGCTTGGTTTCTTATCGTTAACTCGGGGTCGAAAAAAATAAATGCACCTGGCGGTATCAGTCTCATGGACAAAGGGTCTATTGACGTTGGAAAGTCAGTACAAAAAGTAGACGCACTTGATGCGCCGAAAGACATCGGCAAAAACGTTTGACTTTGTGAGCAAAGCGCGCAAATAGACGCATTGGCGTCTTTGATCGCAACAAAGGGTACAAACGGTATCCCCACGAATGTGGATTCGTTTTCAATGGGGGCAGGCGTATGTGCGCCCGAAAGTAAAAATTGCACACTTGTATCAAACAATTGTGCAAGGCGTTCAATTTTTCTTGGGTCAGGTTGAGAATGACCGGTTTCCCAATTTGAAACAGACGTTCGTGAAATTCCAAAAACGTCCCCCACTTGCTGCAGTGTGAGCCCCTTTGCAAGTCTGAGCGCGCGAATTCTTTCGTTGAGCATGCCCAATGATATCAACCCAAAGGTCTGGCGCATGCTCGTAAAAAGGGTTACGTCACGTCGCAGAATCTCCCCCTCACTTAAGATCTGTTGCGCAGAGGACACAGCCGAAAACTTGTTCCAAACAGCATCAACAAGCACAAGACAACACCAAAACACATTGGATATGCATGAACGGAGGTGTTTGATCAAACAACAAAAGCGCCAAAGCCGCAAACAAACAATCGAAGCGCTTGCATGGATTCAAATAGGCTGCTACATTACCGACAACTGAGGCGTGCAACACCTTTTCCGCCCAGCCAAGTGACTCTGCACACGACGCCGAAACAAGTCACGCTGACCCCGAAGAGCCAAGTTCGCGGTCAGGGCATCCAAGATCACCACAGGTGGTCTGACAACGGGAACAGCAACCCGTTTACCAAATAGTTTGCGCGCTTGCCTTGGTTCAAGTCGCCCCACCAGCGTCATGGTTGCACCCCAACGTAGTGCCGGCTCTATTGGTCTCTTTATTGCCCGCCTATGCCTTCCCCCACATCAATGTCAACTTTTTTTGTTGAGGTATTGTTATGTCTTTAACCAAATTGAAAACTGGCCCCAAAACATTGGCCGGTAAAAAACGTAGCGCGCAAAACGCCATCAAAACTGGCCTTTACACTGCCACTCTTATTGCTAGCGAATCCGTAGAGCACTATTTGGGCGTGCGAGAGTCCATGATCGAGGACCTTGAGGCTTATGACGCCATTGGCATTACTGCAGTGGATGAGTTTGCCATGACTGCAGTGCGAAAAAATAGAGTTATCAAGGCTGAGGCCCAGTACCTTGCTGGGGTGATGCAAACCGATGAGGCACGTAAAGCGCTTGCAGAAAAGCTTCACGGAAGCCAAAGCTTTGCAAGGTTGATTCCGTGGTGGTTTTTGAAGTCAGCAAACTGCCAAGAAAAAAAAGATGCCGTGCTCATTCGTTTGGCGCTCAAGCAGCTTGACAAACTCAAAGCAGCAGGCGGACAACCAAACGATCAGGCCATTGCTTTTAGTTACCCGCAATTGCATGAAGTGGTCTCTTGGTACAAGAACACAAACAGCGAAACGTTTTGGCAAGCTATGGCGCGTGAAACGCAAAAGCAACACGTCTCAACGTGTTTGGAGGCCTTTGCTGGCAAGCTGCAAAAGGTGTATGAGCACTACATCGAATGGGCAGAAAACGCGCATCGATACCAATGTGTGGTGGAGATGGTTTACGCAGAGTTTGCAATGCGCTTCATGTCCAAGCCCGAGATGATCAAGCTCAACAACGCCTTGAATCGCCAAGCTGAGCATGCCCTTGCTGTGTTGCACGCCCGAGGCCAATTGTTTGACGCAAATCAAGGTGCGATCACGGTCCAAGCAGCTGCGGAAGATGGTTCAGTTGGAGAGGTTCATATTGAAGCTCCGCAGGAGGGCAAGACCTCGCAAGCGGGTGCGCCAAGCGCTGAGAGCGAACCAGGTGTTGAACATGCTCAAGGCGGCGAAACCGCTGAACCTGCACTTAACGTGTCAGAGCCCGCTGACTCAACGCGGACTAACGCGGCTGAGTGTGAAACGTCTTTGCATGAAAGTGATTCAGGTCGGGCTGGTAAGGCCGTTAAAGCAGTCGCCTGCGCTAGCGAGCCGCAAGTCGATTCCGAAACAGCTTCGGGCGATGGGCGGCAAAAACCTGATCTAAAGGCCGAGGAGCAAGAGATGGATTAGAAAATCACCCAGTAAATAGTATTTTAGTGCTATTAATTGGGTGCGAAAATTCTAAAAACCCTTTTTGGAAAAACGAAATGCCCGTTGCCAAAGGTAACGGGCATTACCAAATACATGAACCTTTGGCTACGCCAAAGTGAATCATTCCGATCTTTAACAATTAGACGCACTTTGTGCATTTCATGTGAAGCGCCACAGCATGCAAATTTTTCTGACCATTCAAGGGTTTGACAATTGAGTGCGTTAGTGGCTATGTGATCTTGTAATAGGCTTTGAACCACTCGATGAACTGCTGTGCGCCAATTCGAAGCGGTGTGCTAGGGGTGAAACCTACCCAAGACTGCAATTCGGATGTGTCTGCAAATGTTGCTGTCACGTCGCCGGGTTGTGCGGGTTTCATCTCCTTGTGTGCAGTAATGCCGAGCGCTTCTTCGAGGGTTTGCACAAAGAGCATCAGTTGCACAGGGTCTGCATTGCCGATGTTAAAAACGCGGTAGGGCGCCCAGCTCGTGTGGCATGGCAGATCTTGACCTGATGACATGGATTGAGGTGCCGGGGGCTTGTCAAGTACGCGCAGTGTTGACTCCACAATGTCGTCCACAAAAGTAAAGTCCCGCATTTGTTGTCCGTGGTTGTAGATGTCGATGGGTTGACCCTTCAAAATAGCGTCTACAAACTTAAAGGGCGCCATGTCTGGACGCCCCCATGGGCCATAAACAGTAAAAAACCGTAACCCAGTGGTGGGAAATTTATACAGATGGCTGTAGGTATGTGCCATGAGCTCATTAGCCCTCTTGGTCGCGGCGTAGAGACTCACAGGGTGATTAACAGGATCTGACTCTTGGAAGGGAAGTTTTTGGTTGCCACCGTATACGCTCGAACTGCTCGCATAAACCAAATGCTGAACTTGCCAGTTGCGTGACCACTCAAGGATATTGAGAAAAGCCACCAGGTTGGATTGCGCATAGACATGCGGATGGTCAATCGAGTAGCGCACCCCTGGCTGGGCTGCCAAATGCAAAATGACGTCAGGTCGCCAACTGCCCAGAGCCGATTCAACAGCGGCTTGGTCTACAAGGTCTGCTTCAATAAGGCGAAAATTTGCATGCTGAATCAGTTGCGATACACGTGCGCGTTTGAGGTTGACATCGTAATAGGGGGTGAAATTGTCAATGCCAATCACTTCATTGCCGCGAGCTAACAATTGCAGCCCGGCATGCATACCGATAAAGCCCGCACAACCGGTTAGCAATACTTTCATCATGCGTCTCCACCGAATAAGTCGCGCGTGTATATTTTGTCGCGCACGTCTTGAAGCGCTTCTGTCATGCGATTACAAATGATGACATCTGACTGGGCTTTGAAGCTTGCGAGATCTTCAATGACCCTAGAGCGGAAAAATTCTTTTTCGTGTAATTCGGGTTCATAGATGATGACCTCAACGCCTTTGGCTTTTAAGCGTTTCATGACACCCTGAATGCTTGATGCGCGGAAGTTATCAGAGCCGCTTTTCATGGTGAGCCGGTAAATGCCGACCACTTTGGGGTGTCGTTTGAGAATTTCACTGGCGATGAAGTCTTTACGCGTTGTGTTGGACTCTACGATGGCGTGGATGAGGTTTTGCGGCACATCGCGATAGTTGGCAAGCAGTTGCTTGGTGTCTTTAGGCAAACAATAACCACCATACCCAAAAGAGGGGTTGTTGTAGTGCAAACCAATGCGAGGGTCCATGCACACACCTTCAATGATGTGCTTGCTGTCTAGCCCATGGGTGGCTGCGTAGGTGTCGAGTTCGTTGAAGTACGACACGCGCATCGCCA
>JACCDN010759932.1_pt1 | contig 15117 bp, 17 predicted proteins | sample 7441691 | NCBI WGS metagenome assembly JACCDN01 (sample SAMN15323439, study PRJNA562643) | freshwater metagenome | isolation source: river surface water | place: USA:Blue River Watershed | collected 2017-08-16
AAAGTTAAACTAGGTTATAAAGCTGTGCAGTAACAATTACTGCACTTTTATATAATTAAAACTGTTACCCATGTCCCGTTACATGTGTTACCTATGTTACAGGGCTATACACTACGCGGGGATGACATTTGCTAAAATCATATTCAATGTAGATTAAATAATTGCATATAAAATATGTGTCGATACCTCAGGGCCTTGGCCCAACCAACCATTTTTTATAGTTATTTATGGCATTCTGCTTAAGATCCGCTGAATAGCCGTAGTTTTAACCGAACATCGGTCTGTGTTCCGCTGGCATGATAGGCTCACCTGTTCGTAATTGATAACCCACGGCAAAGAAGCCCATAATCAAGTTCGCGGCTCCGATAGCACCACCTAAGGCAGCCATGGATTGCGTTGACAAAGCAACCGCTTGGGTAAAATTAAGCGCGGTGTAAACCAGACCTAGTGCACCAAACATAAAAAGATCCACAGCAATCAAGACTGCCAAAAATTTAAATTTGGGGCTTATCGATGGTAATAATTTATCTAAGGCTATGGCCATTAAAAGCATTAATAGGATCAAGGATAAATATGAAAAAAGTGCCTGGACCAAAGCCATTCCAATAGTACCCCACATAAAAAAAACCCCGAAACAAAAGAGCAGCATATTATCAAATAAATTACATAAAAGTCAATATGCTGTTTTTTAAATCAAAAATACCCCTTAAGGAGCGTAGCAGATTGCGGGTATAAAAAAATGCTTTTCAACACATATGAAACCAGACTATGATATTTTCAATTAAAGTTTATGGATGCTCACAGTGTTAAAATTACGGATAATGCACAGTATAGTGCTAATATGTGCCAGCAGTTTAAGTATTGCAGGCAGTATGGAGGCTGCAGCCATAAACTAGCAAGGTTTTTGGGCTGGTGTCGGTGGCAGTTATGATTACTCCACTTTAAGTGGCCAAACCAGTATTAATAAAGTCTCGAGTACACCGTCTTCTGCAGAATTTTTATTAAGTGATAACTTAAGCAATCACATGGCACCCGTCGTCAATGCTGGCTATTATTTTGGGCTACCCGATAATTGGTATGTCGGAGCAAAATTCTTATATAAATATATTGGACAAGAGCAATTCGACCAAAGCTGGTCAACCACATTTACCGATGGCAGCTATCAAACTGCGGGTCTACGCACGAAATTTGTTCAAGATTTTTATTTAATTTTCTCTGGTGCTTATCAATTTGGACAATGGTTGCTGTATGCGGGCGCAGGCCCATCTTGGGCAACTGTCACTGTTAATTTGAATGGCGATGTGTTGCCTCCAAGTAGTTTAACCTTTATCCCTGAAAATCTGAGTCAGTCGAAAACAATCTTGGGCGGTGCCGCACAAATTGGTTTCGAATATATGTTACCGCATCGTTTTATGGTCGACATTTCATATGCTTTTTTGGCCACTCCTAAAGTAGCTATTCCGGCTATCAATTTTAACACCACGACCAATATTGGGTTTACAGGTTTCAGTCAAAGTGTCAGTGTGGTCGAGCAGGGCATTAATATTACGATTAATAAATATTTCTAAATACTAGGGTCTGAATTGTCCACAGACCCTAAGAGAAAGAACGCTTTATTCGGGGAATAACATGGCCAAAATGAAACAACATTTATTTTGTATATTACAATACACGTCGCTATGCATAGGCCTATTTCAAACCAGCAATGCCGCTGCAACCCTCCTCACACCACTGCCTTATGGACACGCAGCGCTTCTCTATGATGCGTTTCCACCCAATGGTCCAGATGCCGATCCAAGCAGTAATCCCGTCACCAATAATCCAGGTTTTTGGATTAGCTATATTCAAACATTCAATACGGGGGCAACCGGAACCAATGCAATTTCTCGGTTATATGTCTATGGAACAAGCCTGGATACAAGTGGTAGCTCAACCACAGCAAACTATAACGCCAGCTTCGCCATTACTTCGGTGGCAGCCTATCGTACCCAGTTTCCCAATACAACCATTCTAGCGATTGTAGATGGCACACCAGGACAATTGAAAAACGAAGACGCCGCCACGCTTCAATTAGCCAAAGATCTTGCAAATAGCTTGGTTAGTCAAATCTGTGCGGATTCCAATGTTGATGGCATTTTTTATGATCTTGAACCCACAAAATTTTCCTATAAGGGATTATTTACACTGTATCAAACCACGTCTACTCTGTTAGCTAGCGCATCCTGTAAAGATACGCAACATCCCAATGGTCGCTACATGGGTGTGTATGCGTATGTTACAACCGGTGATGGCTCTTTAGTCAAACCTGCATTAGGGAGCAATGGCTTTCTTGCTGTGCCCCTGTATGACGTCCAAGATAGCCAGCCGCCCACACCCACTAATTTACAATTATTTAATACCAGTGCTAAAAGTTATGTGGGTAATTCTGATGCCAATTCCAGTCATTACAAAATTCCTTATACTGTCATCGCACCTGCTGCTGCCAGTTTTGGAGAGTTTGAGAAATATGGCGCTTATGCAGATCCACCTCCCGTCCTACCAGCCCCCTATAATTTTACGTTGATCAGCGATTTTAGTCCGGCTATCACCCAAGTTCTCTATATGACAGAGGTCAATGCCAATACTTTAAAATATGCCAAAAGTCCTTATTATATGGGCGTAGATTATTGGGCTTGGAATTATTTTGTTTCCCCGATTCCCCAAAAAAATCAATTGTTATTACCCAGTTATCCAGATAGTGCTACGGTTGCTTATTTACAAAAAAATGCCTTTTAAAATACCAGGATATCCGCATCAAATTGCTAACATCTGCGCGCCAACACGCAATGCAAAAGGTAAATATTTACCCACCCATCATTAAAATATGATATAATCAAAATTTTTCGTAATTAGTCTTGTGACAAATTTGATCGGAAGGATCAACACAAACTATTACCACAACGAGGTATGACATGGCCATTATCACCAAGCGTACTATTATGTCGCTCTATTCTAATCACGATGATATCTATAGCCACCAAGTTCGTATTGTTTTGGCAGAAAAAGGCGTCAACGTCGATATTACCCCCATGAACTCTGATACCGCTTCAGAAGATCTTTTAGCAATTAACCCCTATGGATCCATGCCAACACTTATCGATCGTGATTTGGTGTTATATGAACCACGGATTATCATGGAATATCTGGATGAGCGGTTTCCACATCCGCCGCTATTACCCGTTTATCCTGTGGCCAGAGCAGAAACGCGTAAAATGATGTACCGGATTGAGCAAGATTGGTATGGCTTAGCCAACCGCATTCAAAATCAAACAGAACCTAATCCAGAAGCACAAGGGCTGCTTTCAGAAAGTCTCTTAGCCATTGAAGCGGTATTTGCAGATAAAGCGTATTTTCTAAGCGAAGAATTTTCCTTGTTAGATTGCGTTTTAGCACCTTTATTATGGCGTCTTCCAGCATTGGGTGTTAGTATTCCGGAATCCGCTACCGGTATCATGCAATACATGGAGCGTTTATTCAAACGTGATTCCTTTGAATCTAGTTTGACCGATGCAGAACGACAATTAAGGACAGCATAAATGGCGTCAACTATGACATCCAATAAGCCTTATTTTATTCGGGCACTTTTTGATTGGATCGTTGATAATGATTTAACGCCTTATTTATTGGTGGATGCCATGCATCCTGATGTGGAAGTGCCGCTAGAATTTGTTAATGGCGGCCGCATTATTCTTAATATCGATCCCAAAGCTTGTCGTGGTTTGCATCTGAATAATGATAGAATCGTTTTTACTGCAAAATTTTCTGGGCAGACGACTCAAATTTCGTTATCCCCCGGCGCTGTATTAGCCGTGTATGCCAAAGAGAATGGCCGTGGTATGGAGTTTGATGTGGAATATGAAACCGTTCCTCCTAAAAAAACCTCGCCTCCCACTACTCAAGCAAAAGCAAAAGTAAAACCATTCTTAAAATTAGTATCCGACAATGATAAACCATCGGATCCAGATGATAAATGAACGATGTAGCAGCACCCTTTGGGCAAATATCCATTGAATTATACTCTATTCAAGACACTGAACGTTACGCCAAACATTTAGCCCAGTGCCTATCATTGCCGATGGTCATCACGCTCAGCGGTGATATTGGCGCTGGCAAAACCACTTTAGTACGTGCACTCCTGCGCGCTCTGGGCGTACAAGGCCCGATCAAAAGCCCCACTTATTCATTGCTAGAAACGTATGATCTCCCGCTACAAAGCCCCTCATCTCAGGTGCCAACGCAGTGCCATCATTTCGATTTATATCGGATTATCGATGACAGTGAATTAGACTTCATAGGATTTCGTGATTATTTTCAGGCCAATACACTTTGTTGTATTGAATGGCCAGAACGCATCACGTTATCGCCTGATCATATTGATCTCGCTTTATTGCTCGTCAGATCCGACCATGGCAGAACGCTAATGATGCAGGCAAACGCTAAAACAGCGCCTATACTTCATAAAAGTGTGCATAATTTTAATCTAGAAAATCAGGGTTAACAGGGAGAAAAAATGGGGGTTTTTCAACAGATGCACCGCGTTTTCTTAGTTCTTCTCACCAGCGTAGGCTTGTCCTCTGCCGCGTTTGCTGCGCAATTAAATCATATTAGCGTTGAACAGCAACAACCTCTCATATTAAGATTTGCCATCACAGGCCAAGATACGCATAGCATTTTTATGTTACACAATCCAGAACGGATTGTGATCGATCTCAAGAACACGTCCACCCAAATGAATCCCGCATTTTTATCCCGCACAACGCAACTTATCAAAACGGCGCGCATCGGTCACCCACAACCCCAAACATTACGTCTTGTGCTTGAAACCAAACAACCGGTAAACTTTAATACCAGCCGCGGGGCAAATGGCTGGCAACTCCGTATCACGCCCAGCTCATCATCTGCGCACACACTAACCCACAACAAACCTGTTGGTTTAGCAAATCGGCTACCAGCTGCCACCATTATTCGTAGCAACCCTGTCGGTCATCGAGACGTCATCGTCGTTTTGGATCCAGGACATGGTGGTAAAGATCCAGGCGCGATTGGTCCTCACCGTGCACGCGAAAAAGATGTCGTGCTCACTATCGCCAGAAGATTAAAAACGTACATTGATCAACAACCTGGCATGCGCGCGGTCTTGACCAGAAATGGAGATTATTATATTGGTTTACGCGAAAGAATGGCGATTGCCCGGCGCCACAATGCTGATCTGTTTATCGCAATTCACGCCGATGCGTTTGAAAATCACAACTCGCATGGTGCGTCTGTTTTTGCTTTATCGCAACGCGGTGCTACCAGTGAAGCAGCTCGTTGGCTAGCCGCCAAAGAAAATTATTCCGAATTAGGTGGCGTCAATTTATCCAAAATCCATGATCAAAATGGGGTAATCCGTTCTGTATTGATTGATTTATCACAAACCGCAACCATCAGCGCCAGTCTACAACTCGGACACCAGGTTTTGCACGGCTTGAATCACATTACGGATTTGCATAGTCATAAAGTAGAGCAAGCACGCTTCATGGTGCTCAAATCACCCGATATTCCTTCTTTACTCATTGAAACAGGATTTATTTCTAATCCCCGCGAAGAAATGAATTTAACCAATCCACGCTATCAAGCGCAGATGTGTCAAGCAATCGTAGGTGGGATCAAAACCTATTTTTGGGACTATCCACCCCATGGTAGCAAAATCGCAGCGCTCGCCGCGCGCCGCCAAGTCATCAGTTATAATGACTCGAGTCGCAGAAGGTAAACGTTTACCATGAGAATCCAACAATTATCTCCTAGCGTGTCTAATCAAATTGCGGCAGGAGAAGTCATTGAACGACCCGCATCTGTCGTCAAAGAATTATTAGAAAATGCGCTGGATGCAAACGCGACCGCGATTACAGTCGAACTAGGCTTCGGTGGACTCAATCTCATCAAAATCTCTGATAATGGGCAGGGTATTTATGCCGAAGATTTGCATTTGGCCATCGCTGCACATGCAACCAGTAAAATTTCGCAATTAACCGATCTCTACACCATTACCACGATGGGATTTCGTGGGGAGGCATTGGCGAGCATTGCGTCTGTCTCTCGCATGAGCATTTATTCAAAACCAGCGGACCAAACCCATGGCATGTTGTTAAAAGTGGATGAACAGGGCATTCACACCCAAATGTTTGCTAGAAATCAGGGCACTACTATAGAAATTCGAGATCTATTTTATAACATACCCGTACGCAAAACATTTTTAAAATCAGAGCGTCTGGAGTATCAAGCCATTGAACTTGTGGTAAAACAATTTGCTTTGTCGGCGCCACATATCGCGATCACTTTACACCACAATCAAAAACAAACGCTCCAATTACCCAAAGCAAATTGTGACCAAAGTCGCTTAAAACGAGTCAAAAAATTATTTGGCCAAGCTTTTTTGAACGACGCTGTCGCCATTCATGAAGAGCATGAGCAATTTAGTATGCAGGGTTGGATTAGCCAGCAAGCCTATCAACGCAGCCAACGCGATAAACAGTGGATTTATCTCAATAACCGTTTGATCAAAGATAAATTGGTCCTCCAGGCCATTGGCCAAGCCTATCAAGAGCTTCTCCATCCAGGGCGCTATGCTTCTTGCATTTTGTATTTGACGCTACCGCCCGATCAAGTCGATATCAATGTGCACCCTACCAAATACGAAGTACGTTTTCGTGATCCTAGAACGATTCATGCGCTGATTGTTTCTGGACTGGCGAATCGCCTCCATACTCCAGCAACCGTATCCAATGTAACACTAGAACACCCTATCCTCACGCGCGCTTTACCCACCACAGAAAGCCCCAACCGAATATCTGGTGAGAGTTCTGATTGGATCATCCTGAATCCTCAGTTTGCTATACTCCGCTTGCAGAGTACTGCTTATTACTTGGTTGATATAGTAAAATTACAGCATCATTATGTAGCACTATCACTCCAAAAAATCTCTTATCCCTTTCCACACCGCGCATTATTGGTTCCAGTTCGCATTCCATTGGAAACAGCTGCAGATGCTCGTTTAGAACAACAGCGCGCTACCTTACTCAATTTAGGTCTACAATTTGATTTTATTGGTACACACCATATCCTGATTCGGACTATGCCGATCAATTTGCCTTTGTTAGATTTAGAACGCTTTTTTCTATCCATACAAAAATCAGATTATGACCAAAATGACTTAATTCAACAATTAATTGCCTGCCAAACATTCGATGCGTACAATACAAGCTCAATTGAACGCGAAACCTTAATTGATTTTTGTCTACAACATTGGGATTCCATGCTCACCAACCAAGCCTGTTTACACCTAGATTCAGCAACCTGTCAGCACCTGATGCGACAGAGCCGAACAATGCTTACTCCAGAACGAGCCTTGACGTCATGACGGGCACTTGGTTTTGTTTGATGGGTCCAACCGCCATAGGAAAAACTGATTTAGCCTGCGAACTATTACAGCACTTCCCTTGTGAAATTATCAGCATTGACTCGGCGATGATCTATCGTGACATGGATATCGGTTCTGCCAAACCTGATTTGGCGGTCTTGGCCCAAGCCCCCCACCATTTGATTGATATTCTTTCCCCCGAGGAAACCTATTCAGCGGCACAATGCTGCACTGATGTGCTGCGTTGCGCGCAGGAAATAGAAGCTCGTGGCAACATTCCTTTATTGGTAGGAGGCACGATGATGTATTTTCGTGCTTTGCAGCAAGGATTATCTACTTTGCCAACGGCGGATCCTGTTATCCGTAACGCATTCGTCACCCAAGCACAAGAACACGGTTGGGATTATGTGCATCAACAATTAACCGAGGTGGATCCACAAGCCGCCGCGCGCATTCACCCCCACGATACGCAGCGCATCCTCCGCGCGCTGGAAGTGTTTACCCTCACCCAACAACCCTTATCCATTTGGCAGCAAACTACGCAACAGTCGATTGACCGAAAATTTATAAATCTCATTTTAATGCCCAAAGAACGCAACTGGTTGCATGAGCGCATCGCAGACCGTTTCAAGGCGATGGTTGTAGGTGGATTGATTGATGAAGTACAACATTTACGTCAAAAATATACATTGACTGCCACACATCCGTCCATGCGCTGCGTAGGCTATCGCCAAGTCTGGGATTATTTACAAGATCACCGTGATCTCACTCTCTTAAACGAAAAAGGCATCGCCGCTACCCGCCAATTGGCCAAACGTCAAATGACTTGGCTACGCCATTGGCCAGATGGGCATGTTTTTTCTGTGACTGAGACCATGAATCACAGAGAAATGATTGCGTTCATGCAGCAAATTACGGATAATTAATTTGAAAAAAAACGAGAAGAACAATATGACCAAACAAGAAAATGCTTGCACACAAAAAACCATAACTATCCAAGCTAAAGATTTACCATTATCTTGCCCCACGCATAATATGAGCACCTGGAATGCGCATCCCAAAGTTTATTTACCCATCGAAAAAACAGGTAAAGAAACTTGTCCTTATTGCGGAACCCACTTTATTTTAGCAAAGAAAAAGCGCTAAATAACGGCAATTATATAAGAGCTCAAGCATCTTTTTCTGGGCAAATGCGATCTAAGACGGGATGAACGTAGATAGTTCTTCAAAACATTTTTGCTTTAGTATGGGTGAGCTCAGGAGAAGAAGGGGTTACCTGACTGATGATTTTGCAGAGTCCCAAGCTGGTAGCAAATCCTGACTTATGTCCTTTTGCAAGAATAGGAAAGTTACTAGCCTTGCTGAGCTCTTTCTGTATCTCCTCAATAGAACACGCAGCATGAATTTTTTTTATTAGCAACTGTGCACTATCTATTTTCAAGTTAGTCAGTAAAGTATTTCTAAAATATTGGGTGATTCTAGATGCTTTAAAAACTTTGTTTTCACCGAGTTCTCCGCGCGAGTTGATATAGTTTAGTAAGACTTTTTCGCAACTTTTCTTCATACTAATTAAATTCATAGGCTGTTCTTTCTCGAGCAATGCTATCCCTGTGTCATGCGCTGTATCTGTTGAGGTGTCATACGCCTGCGCCAATTGCTCTACATGCTTAGTATTTTTTAAGAAATCAACGCTCGCGATATCTGGACGATAGGCTTTAATGAATAATAATGCTTTGGTTATGGCTGCAGTTTTGGGGAGTGGTCCTACTGGATCTTTAAGAATACGGTCGTGCATGTCGGTATGAACCGTCTCCCAGGTACTATTGCTCACAAAGCTTTTTCTTCGAGCATACATATCAAGACAGGCCGTTTCTTTATCCTCCAATAGTAATGCCATACCGATGTCAATACATACCACACCATGAGATTTGGTCACCATAAAGTTTCCAGGTACGGAAGCATCGACAATGATCCTGCCTGTACGGTTATAGATATCAATCTGAGCACGCGCAATCTCTGTATCTTCTATATCTCTAAGCTTAGGATTAATAATAACATTTTTATCCGCGCGCTTATTCGCACTAACTAGTTGAGCACGCTGTTCTTCTGTTAAACGGGAGAGCTCCTTTTTTGTTAGAGTCTGCCCATGTTTGCTTGGCACGTAAGGGCTGGTCCAACCTTGGACTTGTTGGCCATCTATCACAATGGTTGCTATTTTTGCTTCGGGTTTTAAATTGGGATTTAAGAGATTCCAAAGACGTACCGATCGCTCAGGGGTATCTGTACTAAATTCAATGCTATGGGCTTCTTTGAATACCAGCGTGGCTTCATTGTTAATGTAAACTTGGTTAAAGCTCCCCCCAGCTAGAGGTCGCCATGTGTAGGCTTTTTTAAATAACATATTTTTTACATGATGAAATCATACTATCATTATAGTCGTTTTTTAATCAAACCATCTTGCATGCCATTTTTATAAATTAACAATGCCTAATACAGCAATCAATCCTCCACGACTTTTATTGAATGACGTTAACATCTTAATTCTGGCGCACTTAGAAGCCTAGTTAAAGTGGCCGGGTCCATACTACTAATTCAGACTTTTGAGTACCGTATGGCCCATCAGGTGTACAGGATGATCATTTTATTAGAAACAACTACCGCCAGTCGTGCAACATGAACCAGCCCAGGTGCATGCCACTTGTTGTGTTGACCACGTACATGCAGGCAGACCCTTCTTTAGACTTCCATAGCTAGCATCTTTACACTGATCTTGGGTTACTGCCGCCCCCATTGAGTCGCAATACTTATTCCCAGTACAACTGTTTGCAGTCCACGTTTGAGCGGTGCATGAAGGTTCTGTTTTGCCATTGCAGGAAAAGCCTGCTACTGGAGTCATAATTATAAAAGCCAAGCCGAGAGTAGTGAATGTTCTATTAAATGTCATGTTAATTTCCTTTTAGTTGGTTTTTAAAACCCTCCTTTTTAGTTTAGTTGGGTTTTATAAAAATAATAGGGCTGTTGCCACATTAGGGATGGTTTCCCGCCTGCGCGGGAATGACGGAGATTTTTTTGTCATGCACAGAGAAAAAAATACACAACTAGTATTCATATTTTCATTTTTAGTGATACACTTAAGTCGTTTGAAAGTTTTCTATAGAAATCTCACTTTTAATCACCCCCTTGCCAGAATAAAAGCGGGAAAAAATCAGTGAAACGCTGTACTTATAATAAAATTATAAAGGTGGCAACGCTATGAACTTATTAAACGCCCTACTTTTATCTCGCATGCAATTCGCATTTACCATGTCTATGCATATTCTTTTTCCGGCTTTTTCAATTGGAATAATCTGTTTTTTAGTATGGATGGAAGGCGCATGGCTCAAAACTAAAAAACCAGTTTACTACCAGATCATTCGGTTTTGGACCAAAATATTTGCATTAACTTTTGGTATGGGCGTCGTTTCTGGTATTGCGATGGAGTTTCAGTTAGGGACAAATTGGGCTGGTTTTTCTAAGCAAATTGGTTCAGTGCTTGGTCCTTTATTTATCTATGAAGTCATGAGTGCTTTTTTTGTTGAGGCAGGATTTATTGGGATTTTAATTTTTGGCTGGAATCGCGTAGGCCCAAAACTGCATTACGCAGCGACCATTATGGTCGCAGCAGGCACTTTAGTTTCAGCTTATTGGATCTTATCAGCGAACTCTTGGATGCAACATCCCATTGCGTATGCCCAAAAAGGTAGTCATTTCATATCAACAGATTGGCTAGCTATTATCTTTAACCCCTATAATTTACCGCGCTATTTACATATGGTTATGGCGAGCTGGCTATCGACAGCTTTTGTGGTCACGAGCATCAGTGCTTATTACTTACTACGCAACATCCACACTGAACTAGCCAAAACATGTATGCGTTTTGCCGTGCATGTCATCATCATCCTCGCTCCATTGCAAATTTTTATGGGAGATATTGTTGGGGTTAACGTTTATGAACATCAACCTTTAAAAACTGCGGCGATAGAAGGATTATGGCAGACTGAAAAAGGAGCCCCCACGCTTATCTTTGCTTTACCTTCCAATAAACAGCAAAAAAATCTTTTTGAGTTTGGCAAAATTCCTCATGGTTCGTCGATTCTAAACACCCATAGCTATAACGGTGAAATTAAGGGTCTAATGTCGGCGACACCCTCCGAACAACCCGAAGTATGGCCAGTATTTTTCTCTTTTAGGATTATGGTTGGAATGGGATTCTTAATGTTTGGCTATGCTATTGTAGCGACATGGATGCTAGTCAAAGACCAACTATTTACTTCTCGTCGTATATTATTTGCAAGCCAGTTTTTGTCACCTGTTGGCTTTATTGCCTTGTTGACGGGATGGCTCACAGCAGAGATGGGGAGACAACCTTGGGCAGTTTACGGTTTGATTCGGACTGCAGACGCTGTTTCTGCGGTATCCACTCACGATGTGATTATTGGGTTTGCTTTGATCATTGTGGTTTATGTCATTATTTTTGGAGGGTTTTATTTTTATTTTCTTGATAAAACCATTAAAAAAGGACCCGAGGATGTTTCAGTGATTCAGCCATTTGGCTTCCTGCAATCGGGAGAAACGCCATGAATACTTTAGCGCTAATTTGGTTAGGACTGATTGCATTTACCGTAATGATGTACGTGATTTTGGATGGGTTCACCTTAGGCATTGCTCTATTATTTCCTTGGATTAAAAACTCCGAAGATCGAGACATCATGATTTCTAGTGTCTTGCCGGTATGGGATGGCAATGAAACATGGTTGGTATTTGCAGCAGCAGCATTGTATGCAGGCTTCCCGGAAGCATTTGGTGCATTAATGACAGCCCTGTATTTGCCTTTAATGGTGCTGATAGTTGGGTTATTATTACGCGGTGTTTCCTTTGAGTTCATCCATAAAGCCACAAAAACTACTGCGCATATTTGGGAAAAGTGCTTTTGCATCGGCTCCTGTATGGCGGTGTTTGCTCAAGGAATATTTGTTAGCCAATTCATCCAAGGATTCTCGCGCGATCCCAAGAGTGGCGAAATCGTCGCCTGTTTTATAGGCAATCCATTGCATATTTTTTGTATCATTGCTTTGTTGGTTGGTTACAGTTTGCTCGGATCAGCCCGGTTGATAAAAAAAACTGAGGGTTCACTTCAAGAAAAGCTGTTTACTATTTCTAACCGTTTACAATGGGTGTTACTGATTGCATTAATTCTAATTGGCTTGTTTTCTCCACCAACTTCGAGTAACGCGGACAAAATATGGTTCGTTTTACCTCATTCACCGTTTATGGTTTTTTTCATTCTGACCGTGACATTATTAATGGTGTTTCATGCAATTGGCATTAAACATCGCAAAGAACAAGTTCCATTCCCGGCTTTGGTTGGTATTTTTGTCATCACCTATCTTGGTTTTGGTTTAAATACCTTGCCCTATATTGTCCCTTATCAATTGACTTTTATGGATGCTAAAGTCGACGATCGTGCGTTATTGATTATGCTTTATGGTGCTTCGGTCCTATTGCCGTTACTTTTGGCGTACACATTCTATGCGTATCATGTTTTTCGAGGAAAAATCAATGCCAGCAAAAAAGTCTCTTACTAAACTTCAACGCCAAATGGTATGGTTTACAGGGCTTTATATTTCCTCAATGCTAGGATTTGGTTTGTTTTTCACTTTTTCGCATTGGCTAGTCCACATCTTGAGGTCGTGACTACAAATGATAGTTTGCTTCATAACAAGGGATATTTATGTCAATAAAAGTCAAAGGGGCACTGCTTTGGATTATGGTTTTTCAGATCATTGGTTATTGCCTGGGGATGATCACGCAACATGATATTGTATCGTGGTATCCCACATTGCATAAATCGATTCTTACGCCACCAAATATTGTTTTTCCAATCGCCTGGTTTGTTTTATATTGTATGCTCGCTGTATCAGGTTATGTACTTTGGCAATATCGTCATCAGCCAAAGGCGAAATTAGCCCTTGTATTTTACGTTTTACAAATTTTACTGAACTGGGCTTGGACGCCCCTTTTCTTTTATTTTCATTGGATTGGCGTGAGCCTTTTTTGCATCACGTCGATTATTATCTTGACGTTGATAACGATTATCATCACGCGCAAGACATATAAATTAAGTTGTGTATTGCTGATTCCTTATTTTATTTGGCTACTTTTTGCTGGATATTTAAATGCAGTGATATGGATACTTAATGCCTCGTAAACAATTATCCTTGGAAAAGGGAAACATAGATTATGGCAAACTATTTAGTAATTGCAGCAAGTAGTGCTATTGGGCAAGCGGTCGTCAATGTCTTAAGGTCTCAAGGAGACACCGTCTTCACTACTGCTCGAGATAAAACCAAAATTGAACCTAATTCTCTACTGGATGCGACTGATTTTGATGCCGTTGCTCAGGCATTTGAAGACGCAGGCCCAATAGATGGGGTTGTTAATTGTGCTGGCTCATTATTATTAAAAAGCGCGCACACGACTTCTCAAGAACAATATCAAGCGGTTATTGATTCTTCATTAACAACATCATTTGCAACGGTTCGTGCAGCTGGAATGCATATGAAAAATGGCGGCTCAGTGGTACTGATTTCATCAGCTGCCGCGCTTGTTGGACTTGCCAATCATGAAGCAATTGCAGCCGCCAAAGCCGGAATTATCGGACTTGTGCAATCTGCGGCATCAACTTACGCTAATTTAGATTTACGCTTTAATGTGGTAGCACCAGGGATGACTGATACCCCGCTTACCGCGCCGCTTATTTCAAATGATTTGGCTTTTAAAGCATCGAAGGCAATGCACGCGTTAGACCGCATTGGTACCCCAGAAGATATTGCTCGCGCAATTATTTTTCTTTTGGACCCTAAAAATAATTGGATTACTGGACAAGTATTGGCCGTCGATGGGGGTTTAAGTAAGGTACGCCCTAAAATGAAAATTTAATAGGCAATACCTGAAATGAAGCCCCCATTTTCCTCTTTTACGCAACAATTGGCGTTTTCACTGTTCTATTTCAAGGCCTATGCAATGAGTAACCTCACCATTTTGATTTTTTACAGGGGATATGGTGAATTCATTTACAAACTGCTCACCATTCTTTCTATAATTAATCATTTTAACGGTCACTGACTCACGCTTTTCTATTGCTATGGCAAGTTTTTTTAAGGATTCTGTATCAGTTTCTTTCCCTTGCATAAAGCGACAGTTTTTGCCAAGGATTTCACTTTCAGCATACCCACTCATTTCTAAGAAATATTTATTTACATAAATGATGGGATCATCTTCTTGTTGGCAGTCTGTAATTAAGATCCCTCTGGGTAGGGCATCTAAACTTCGCTTCAATAATTCTAACTCCTCCTTGTTGGAAAGGTTTTTCATTGCTTTTTCTCCTGATAGGGTTGTGTAACTTTTTATTGTAGGCGTTTAAGAGTTACATATTCGGAGGCCGTTGTCACTTTCAGAAGACAATGACAATGGGCTGGCAGTATTAACACGAAATTCATCTTCATTGACAATGTGTAACCGGCCAAATTAAATTGCCGACATCAGCCACATTATTTTGCCGATTAGCACTCACCAATTAGTAAACACTTCCGAGCAGCTTCAATAATTTCTGTTGTTAACGAGGCCATACAGTTTACTTG
>JACCDN010411437.1_pt1 | contig 15113 bp, 13 predicted proteins | sample 7441691 | NCBI WGS metagenome assembly JACCDN01 (sample SAMN15323439, study PRJNA562643) | freshwater metagenome | isolation source: river surface water | place: USA:Blue River Watershed | collected 2017-08-16
AAATTCTAAAACTTGCCGCTTTGAGATTGATTCCCCGATAGAAAACTTTTTGTGGAGCCTTGGCAGAAAGGATGGGTCTTTCGAGTTTGGAATGGATGGTGGGCTCCGCATTTTGGGTGCGGGCCTGATAGGTCAACTCTTCTGCAGGCAGGGTGGCTCCCGAAAGAAATTCGATTTTTGAGGGGTTGATTTTGAAGGTATAGCGGCGGTCGTAGTGATGGAACAAACTCACACAAGCGATGTTTGCTCCCGTCTTCTGGGAGAGTTTTTCTCCCTCCATGAAAGAAAAATTCCGGTATTCTGAAAAATGAGCGCGCAGTTCTTTTTTCTGCTTGTCTGAAATTTCCGAATGAAAAGCCTTCAGAAAAGATTCGGTCTGGATCGGTTGACTGAAGGAATAACAGACGGAAGAATCAGCAGGGACTTCGATTTCTTTTCCCGCTTCCAGAGGGATCTCTTTAAGGCCGTTCTCATAACTGTGGTTAAAAACCCGGGTTAATTTTGCTTGGGAGTCGGGAGTTTTAAAAGTGAAACTCGTTTCTTCGGTCGTTCCTAAGTTTCCTTTTTGGGCCAATACGCCTTTGGGCAAGTGGAGTTTGAAAAGTGTGTTCCAGGGAAGAGTTTCTTTAAAATGAATGACGACTTTGTGCCCCTCTTCTTGCCAAAGAAATTCTTTCGGTATGGTGAGAGGTTCGTTTTTTGTTGCGTCAAGGAGGGTCAGTTTTTTTTCAACCTCTTCTGGTTTCATCGAAAGATTGAACGTGAGAGCGACAAAGGCCTGATGCGGTAAAACCAGTGAAGTTTCAGCCGGTTCTCCGGAATTTATTTTTGGTTTGAAATCGATGATTTTGGGTTTCACGGTGGAAAAATCCCAAACGAGGGGTTTTTCCAATTGGTGGCCATCGATCGAGGCGACCTTGCCGGCAATTTCTACGTGGTAAGTCGTTGCCGGATCAAAAGGGGTTTTGGGCCTGAAGATAAATCCATGGGTGCCTAACCAAAAAAAATGTCCCTCGATGGGTGGAGTAATTTTGAGAGAAATTTTTTTGTCTCGCCCTTGATCGAGTGTGGTGAGGGGAACCATGGCTCGGTTAAACATTACGGTTAGACCTTCGGTAGAAATAGGAACTTCTTCCCCCTGAGGTGAGTAAGAAAGAACCTTCAATCCTCCTGGAATTTTGCCAGTAGAATGCCACCACCCTTTATAACGAGCGAAAAGGCCGACTCCCGTCAAGGTGAGTAAAAGAGAGAGAATGAGAGCGATACGTTTTTTGTTCATAAGGGCAGTCTCCACTACAAAACTTTAAAGGTGATTTCTTGCACGTTTTCTGAATTCGGCATCATTTTTTTATTTTCTGCTTCTATGCGAAGTCGATGTTTACCTGGCGTGGGTGTCATCCAAAGGCGTGGTTCTGGCTCTGTCGTCGTTTTCAAAAGCAGCCCATCCAAAAACCATTTTAAACGGACCGATTCAAAGTTTTTATTTTTCGCGTGTGCCAGAATGAGCTGGTGTTTTTGGGGAATCATTTTCGACGTTCTGTAAGTTGCATTGGGAACGGGGGAAAGAAGCATAAAATTTGGTTCTGATGTGGGAGAAGGTTTTGTGAGGAGGGGTTTTTCTTTGAGAGTAGGATTAAAAACCACTCTTTCAGGATTTCCTTTTATCGCCGCTTCCATCGCCAGGTGCCAGAGGGGGGCTGCATTGCTCGCTCCTGTTGTGGCCTGAAAAGGATCCATCGGTGATCCATCGGCGTGTCCTACCCAAACCCCTACGGCTACCGAAGAGGTGTAGCCAACAGTCCAATTATCACGATGGTTGTAGCTCGTTCCTGTTTTGACAGCGACTTGCTGACCTTCCAGGTTTAAGTTTTCATTAAATCCAAAGGCCTTCATTCTGGCCTGGGAGTCGGAGAGGATTTCTGTAATTTGAGAGGCATAAAGAGAGGCATTGGGAATAATGGATTTTCTCTCCCTTGAGCCTGTCCGCCAACGGTTTAGTGGCGGAGGGAGAGGATGATCCTCAGGGTTTTTTATAAATTGGTAGTCTAAATATTCTCCTCCCCTTGCCAGTGCGGCATAGGCATTGGTCAGTTCGAGCAAGCTGACCTCACCCGACCCGAGCGTGATGGAAAGGCCGTAGTATTCGGAAGGCTGATGAAAACTGGTGAAACCAAATTTTTTAAGAATATCCAGATAGTAAGAAATTCCAATTTGGTTCAGGGTTTCTACTGCAGGAACATTGTAAGAGTTGGCCAACGCTTCGCGAATGGTCATGGTTCCGTGAAACCTGCGGTCAAAATTTTGTGGGGCATAAGAAATTGTATTTTCATCTTCTTCAGAGGACTGAAAGCTTAAGGGTTCGTCGGTTACCCAGGTGTTTGGGTTTTTCCCTTTGGAGAAAGCGGCAAAGTAAGTGAAGGGTTTTAGGGTGGAGCCTGGCTGACGAAGGGCCACTGCGGCATTGATGTTTCCGTGGATGGTTTCATCGAAGTAATCGCGTGAACCCGTCATCGCAAGAATGTCTCCGGTCTTAATATCAATCAAGACGGCCGCAGCCGTTATTTTTGGGTCTTTCTCCACTCGGGGAGACAAAAAAGCTTCAATTCCTTCTTCGATTTTTTTTTGCAGTTCTAAGTCGAGGGTTGTGATGATTTGTGGCTCATTTTTTTGAGTTGTTCCCGCGATTTTTTTTCCGACATATTCGATAAAATGCCTGCCCAAGTGTTCTCTCTTTTTAAATCTTTCAGTGGATTGGGCCAATTGTGCCAGCTTTACGGGTGATTTCGGAAAACTGACGAGAGTAGAGATTTCGTCTTCTGTCAGCTCCCCAAGAGTTTTTCCGAAACAGGTTTGGGCCGCTGCCGAAATCCCATAACTGTTTTGCCCATAATAGATGGTGTTGAGATAACGTTCTAAAATCCAGGTTTTACTGTGTTTAATTTCCAGCCCAACCGCCAAAAAAGATTCGCGAATTTTATTGAGAAAAGTTCGAGGGAGTAAGCGCTCCTCTTTTTCCTGGATCAGATTTTTGGCTAATTGTTGTGTGATGGTGGAACCTCCCCGAATCATTTTTCGCTGAGTGAGGTTGTTTTTCGCTGCTTTCAGGATTGAAATGGGATTTATCCCCAAGTGCCAGTAAAAGAATCGATCTTCTGCCTGAATTGTTTTTTCTATGATGGATGAGGGGATTTTTTCAAGGGGGACCCATTCGCGGTAACCTCGGTAGGAAGGGTCGAGCGATCCAATCGTTTTTCCATTTCGGTCGCGGAAGGTTTTTGCCAGAGGAGGCGAGTCGTAATTTCCCGCGTTCAGGGAGGCGATGACGATCAAAAGAATCAAACTCGCCAAAAAGAAATGTTTTACCCGCACGCAGGCAGACTAGCCTTCCTCTTTGCGATGTCAATCGGCTTTTTTTATGAAATATTTAAAGGAATGATCGCGTCCTTCCGTTATATCATTGATATTTTTTAGGAAGATTCTATAAACGACTCATCATTTTTGAAAAACAGGGGAGTGGGTCATGTCCAAAAATTCTCTTACCGTTACCGATAATCGCAATGGGAAATCCTATGAGATTCCTATCGAAAATGAAACCATTCGGGCGATTGATCTTCGTCAAATGAAGGTGGCAGATGAAGATTTCGGCCTGATGACCTATGATCCGGCTTTTATCAACACCGCCTCCTGTAAAAGCAAAATTACCTTTATCGATGGTGACCAGGGCATTCTCGAATATCGCGGCATTCCCATCGAACAGTTGGCTGAAAAAAGCACTTACCTCGAAACGGCTCACTTGCTTATCACAGGCGAGCTTCCCAATGTGAATCAACTGAAAGATTGGACGAATCACGTCACCCATCACACCTATGTGCATGAAAATGTGAAAAAATTTATGGATGGCTTTCATCACGATGCCCATCCCATGGGAATGCTTGTCAGCGCGATGGCGGCCCTCTCCACTTTTTATCCTCATGCCAAAAATATCCACGATCCCGAAGAGCGTCGCATGACGATTTACCGAATTATCGGAAAAATTTCGACTTTAGCGGCGTTTGCCTATCGTCATAGTTTAGGAATGCCTTACGTTTATCCTGATAACGATCTTTCCTATTCTGGAAATTTTTTGAACATGCTCTTTAGAATGGCCGAGCCGAAGTATCAGCCGAACCCCGTGCTCGAACATGCTCTGGATGTCCTTTTTATTTTGCACGCCGATCATGAGCAAAACTGTAGCACCAGTGCCATGCGCAGTATCGGGTCTTCTCATGTGGATCCTTACTCTGCTATGGCGGGTGCTATTTCGGCCCTCTACGGTCCACTGCACGGAGGGGCCAATGAGGCCGTCTTGAAAATGCTTCAAGAAATTGGCAGCAAAGATAAAATTCCTGATTTTATTAAAAAAGTAAAAGCCGGAGAAGGTAAACTCATGGGTTTTGGCCACCGTGTGTATAAAAATTACGATCCCCGCGCCAAAATCATCAAAAAAACAGCCGATCAGGTTTTTGAAGTGACTGGGCATAATCCTCTTTTAGAAATTGCCCTCGAGCTCGAAAAAATTGCCTTGGAAGATGAATACTTTATCAAGCGAAAGCTCTACCCAAACGTTGATTTTTATTCGGGTCTCATCTACCAGGCGATGCGTTTTCCTGTTTCGATGTTTCCTGTTCTTTTTGCCATTCCTCGTGCGGCAGGTTGGATGGCTCAGTGGGAAGAAATGATCACCGATGCCGACCAAAAAATCGCACGCCCCAGACAAATTTATCTGGGGCATCGTCAGCGCGATTACGTTCCCATCGGAAAACGGAACTAAGCCCTCATCCCCAAACGACTAACAAGAGGTTGACAACGTTCTCCCAACTGCTATAGCCGCCGCGAAGCCAAGTATCCATTTTCAATCGAAGTTTCATCCTGACGATGATTCCCGTTTCATTCAAAAAGGCAGATGTCATTTATGAAAGAACTTTTAAGCCAATCCAAAATTCGAAATATCGCCATTATTGCTCACGTCGATCATGGCAAAACGACTCTCGTTGATTTTATGCTCAAGCAAAGCGGTACCTTCCGCGAGAATCAAGCGATGGATGATCGCGTGATGGATAGTATGGATTTGGAGCGCGAACGTGGAATCACCATCGCTTCCAAAAACTGTTCGATGTATTACAAAGGTACCAAGATCAATATTATCGATACGCCCGGTCACTCTGATTTTGGCGGTGAGGTCGAACGAGCGTTGAAAATGGTGGATGGGGCGATTCTCTTGGTCGACTGTTCAGAAGGTCCTCTTCCCCAAACCCGTTTCGTTTTGAAAAAAGCCCTGGAGGCCAATCTCAAGATTGTCGTTCTCGTCAACAAAATCGACCGAAAAGATGCGCGTCCTCAAGAAGTCCTCAATGAAGTCTACGATCTTTTTATCGATCTGGACGCAAACGATGCACAAATCAGTTTTCCTGTTCTTTATGCCATCGGTCGTGAAGGAATTGCTCAATCAAAACTTGAGACGCCCGGTAAAAATCTCGAACCTCTCTTTGAAGCGATTTTGAGTGAAATCCCCCCTCCGACCTATGAAGCGAATGAGCCCTTTCAAATGTTGGTCACCAACTTAGGCTACTCCGATTATGTGGGACGCTTGGCGATTGGCAGAATTTTTCACGGCAGTGTTCATAAAAATGAGGGGTTAAGCTGTATCGGCCATAATGGGCAGCCTAAATCTCTGCGTGCGACCAGTCTTCAGGTCTATGATGGGCTTAAGTTTAAAGAGGTAGAGAGTGTCGAAGCGGGAGACATTGCGATTGTCTCCGGAATTGAAGATGTTGAAATCGGTGATACGATTTGCGCCGCTGCGGCTCCCAAGGCCTTGAAACGTATTACGGTCGATGAGCCGACGGTGTCTGTGAAGTTTATGATCAACACCTCGCCGTTTTCAGGTCGTGAAGGAAAGCTCGTTCAATCCCGAAAAATTTTGGAACGCCTCAAGAAAGAGACGTTGCATAACGTCGCCCTGAAGGTTGAAGGGGGAGAGAACTCCGATAGTTTTATCGTGAAGGGGCGTGGCGAATTTCAAATGGCGATCTTGGTTGAAACGATGCGCCGTGAAGGTTTTGAGCTGAGTATTTCCCGCCCTCAAATTATTTTTAAAGAAGAAAACGGAGTTAAACTCGAGCCCATCGAACATCTTTTTGTCGATATCCCCGAAGATTTCATGGGCGTCATCACCGAAAAACTTTCGCTTCGCCAAGGGCGGATGACGAATATGGTCAATCACGGCACCGGTCGTATCCGCCTTGAGTTCTCTATTCCTTCGCGAGGTCTTATTGGCTACCGCACCGAATTTTTAACAGATACCAAAGGCGTTGGATTGATGAACTCTTACCTTCAAGGCTACGAACCCGTGCGTGGTGATATTAAAAGCCGCGTGAGTGGATCGCTCGTCGCCGATCGTCAGGGCGTGTCTGTTCCTTACGGACTTTTTCATTTGGAACCCCGAGGAACCCTTTTTGTCGATGGTGGGGTTGAAGTTTACGAAGGAATGATTGTCGGCGAACACAATCGCGACAACGATTTGAACGTGAACGTCTGTCGCGAAAAGAAACTGAGTAATATGCGTGCTTCCGGAAAAGACGAAGCCGTCACTCTTACCCCCGTTCTTCCGATGACTTTAGAGCGAGCGATCGAATTTATTAAAGATGATGAATTGGTCGAGGTCACTCCGAAAAGTATCCGCTTAAGAAAAGCAATTCTTCCAGCGAATATGAGGAAATAAAAACAATCGTGGATTTTTTCCATAAGAAGAAAACTGTTTTCTTTTTTCTCTTCCTCATCGGTTTTAATTTTCTTTTTTTAAACGATCTGGCCTGGGGTGTCGATGGCCACGAGGTCGTTCGATTTTTTAATGCCGAAGTAGGAAAGATAAGGCCCAGCTATCGTTACCGTTTTGTTTTTTATCCCGAAGAATCTGTCCAAGGTCAGCCCACCTCAATCAAAAAATCAAACTATAATCTCTCGGGTATTTTTCCCGTTTGGCAAAATCCCCACAATGATTTTTCACTGAGGGTCGGTCTGCAAGCTGAAAAATTTGCTACTCAGGCTATTCTTCAAACTTCAGGGGATCTCTTTCCTCACCAGCTTTTTGACATTCGGTTTTCACCCATTTACCGGCATCAGTTTCAAAATGGATGGACGGCCGGAGGTAACTTCGAGCTCATCTCCGCCAGCGATCATCCTTTTTCACGATGGGGCGACGTCGAGTATGTCACGAATGTTTTTCTGCGCATCCCCACTCAAAAAAATAATGCCTGGGTTTTTTTGATCAATCATTCCAATCATCGCGAGTTTCTGAATCATATTCCGTTACCGGGAGGAGGGTATTGGTGGGGTAGTCATAAACATGTTCAGGGAATGTTTGGAATTCCTTTCACTCTTCAATTTTTTCCAAAAAATAAAGTCAACTTTCGTGCGTCGTATTTTCCTATACTCGATGTCAACGCTGAGCTGGGGTACGACCCCACCATTTTTTTAAGGTTGTATTCTTCTTTTGCGTGGAGCAATCAACGCTATTTTCGCTCGGAACGATCCAATGCCAATGATCGCCTTTTTTATTATGAAAAACGCTTGGCAGCGGGAGTGAAGTTCAGGCCCACCCGATGGGCTGAGCTCGATTTGTCGGGAGGCTATCTGTTTGATCGTTTTTTCTTTGAGGGAGATGGCTATCAGGATCGATTCAAAAATCGTTTTAATGTCAACGCAGGGCCCTTCACCTCTCTGCAAATAGGTTTTAGGCTTTAGAAATTTCCACTATAAACTCATTGAGTTTATTTTAAAAAATATAAACAATACCCCATGTCTTCTGTCGTCTTTCTTCTTTTGGTCGTTTACGTCGTTTACTTTGTGGTGATTCACCGAGTGATCACAAAGGATAAAGTATGATCATCGGCCACTACGCCACCGCCCTTTATCCTTACAGTCGTTTCAAAAACATTCCCCTCTGGATTTTTTTGCTCAGTGCCAATGTAACCGATTTTTTCTGGCTGATTCTTGCGCTGATCGGCTGGGAAACTCCAAACCCTTCTTCGATGTGGACGGCCACGTTTCAGAATATGCGCGTCGAAATGACCTATAGTCACGATGCCTTTCCCACTCTTCTTTTGGCGATTCTCACGGGTTTGATCGTTTATTTTTTCTATCGTCAGATTTTTCCAGCTTTAAGCTGTGCGGGTTTGGTGGTTCTCCATTTTTTGGCAGATCTTTTGGTTGGGTTTGAACATCACCTTTTAGGCGAGAACTCCCCGTCTTTGGGCCTTAACCTCTATGCCAATGCCCCACATTTGGCCTTAATACTTGAAGCCATTTTTTCTATCTTTTTTGTTTTTCTCTATTTTCGTTCCGAGCAACAACAGGGAAGAAAAATTTCTCTTCGTGAAAAAGTGGTTGTTTACACGATTTTTGTTGTGGGAACACTCGTCTGGCTTCCGACGGCGACAATTCCGTTAGGAAAAATATTTGCAGGTTGATTTTTTACTCCACCTTCTTAATCCCCCACACCACCACATCGATTCGCTTGGCAAAGTGAAGTAAATCGGGTGGTCCAGAGATTTTAATTCCATGAGACTGAAATAAAGTATTTTCCTGAAACTCAGCTTCGGCCAGTTGAAGCGGCCAAGGCCAGTGATGAATTTCTGCTCGGTATAAATCGCCACGCGGGCTTTTTGCATAGAGGCAATAGCGTTCGGTGAGCCAATGGTCGAGGTTGCCGGACTTTGCTTCATAGACTGCTGAGATGGGGCGATAGCTGCAAATAAGAGACGCGCTCTGATCAGGGCGATGGCTGCGGTAAGAAAAACCAGAAGAGTCTTCAGTCATCTGCATTTTGGCATAAAAGTACGGAAGATGAAAAAAACGTCGTGCCGCCCAAACGGCAAGACGATTCGCCGCATCCAAACTTAAAAACCAAACACCGGGTTTCCCTTGGTGTTCGACATAAATTCGAACATTCAATTCTGGAAAAGCAGAAATTCCTGGAAGATCAGGAAACGGTCGACGCATGACGCCTTCCATTCGAAACGGAACCAATGCCATCCACGAAAGCCCATTTTCTTCTTGTAGTGTGAGAGGTGCTGGAACGAAAGGACGCAAAAGATCTGCAGGAACTTTCCAATGGGCAAACAGCAAATCATGCCACGATTGACGCCAAGTCCACACTCCTTTTGAAATTGGCCAAGGCCGATGATTTGTTTTTTCGAAAGAGGAATGCGTCATGAAGAGATTTTTCTTCTAAGAAACTAAACTATCGCCGAATTTCACATCGGCCCCCTAAGCGATATCGGTTGCGCGCTAAAATTGGGTAAAGTTTTCGTAGAATCCAGGGAAGAGGAGGAATGAGCATGAGCATCCCAGCCACAAAGGTGAGGGGCATTCGAAGAAAAATTTCTCGAAATGCATCAGCACCGCTATAAGATTTTCGATTTGGAAAAATCACATACAAGGCTTTTTCATAATCGGAGAGTTTGATTTCTGGAAAATTCGAATAGAGCCGTTCATCTTGGTATGGGACGAGATCGAAGCGATGAAGCCAATCCAGACATAAGAGCCATTTTGTGCCACCGGTACACAATCCGCAGGAGCCATCAAAAACAACCACAGGCTTTTGAAATAATTCTTCTCTATTCATAAAACCCCCATGTGCCAAAGAATCAGACTCGTGTAGGTTCCCACCAAAAATATAAACAGCGTGGTGAGAAGAATGTGTCCAATCAAAAAGAGCTTTCCCTTTGGCCAATCTCGATGATCGAAGACCAGGGCATCCACTACAATCCGCAACGTCCAAAACAGAGCAATGAATGTTGCAAGTGCAAGAGCAGAGCGATCCCCACGTATCATCTCATCGTGAAGTAAAAGCGTGAGCGTGCCCAAAGAAATAATAACAAATCCAATGAAACCTAAATACGTCCACAAGAGCTTGCGGTTAAACGGTTTTAAAGATTGAAGATCGGTTTTCCATTCGAGTCGGTACGGCACCTGGCTGCCCGCAATCAGAGTGGTGAAATGGCCCACGCCTGCCAGCCATAGAGCTATGTTTAATAAGGATTCGAAACTCATAAAGCACCTCCTGCTTTCATAAAAGGTAAAATGACGTGACGAATGAAGAGGGGGTGAAAAAGCAAAGCGAGAGGACCTAAGGTGCAAAGAACGGTAAAAAATCTTCCTCTCCATCCTTGAAAAAATTGACCCTCTTTCGCCCAATGACTTTGTTCCAACAACGATCCGAAACCCTGGATTAAAAAATAGAGGGTTGGCAGGCCATATCCACCCTGGGCAGGAACCGAGATGACCAGGTCATGAAAAATTCCAGAAAAGAGAAACACAACAAAAACGGCCCCTTTATTTCCCAATCCTTTTCGAGAAGGGGTGAAGATGAACTCATGAGAAAAATCTCGAAAAGCGCGGTTCCAGCGATTTCCCCAAAAATCTTTAAGAGACGCCGCCAAGATTGGAGCTTCCATAATAGGTGTCGCCTGAATTCCAAAGGCTTGCCAGATCAATGCCAAGAGATGGAAAAATCCAAAATGAAGTAGGAAGAGAATTCCTAAAAATCCAATCCAACCTTGAAGAAGAGAATGCTCGGAAGAAATGAATCTGGGAATGATCCAAAAACAAATGACGCCTGCCCCCATTTTTAAAGTCGCCCTCAACCAATCTTTAGGCTGAGTGATCGGTGGATGAAATTGAAGATTCAAAAAATCTCTGAAGTTCATTCCTGGCCAACCCAAAACATAGGCGAGTCTTCGTAAATGGGTCGTCTTTATTTTTTCCTGTTGTGCCCTCCAAAGCGTGAGCCCCTTCATGAGCATGAAGAGGGCCCCCGCTAAAATCCACATGAGCATCCAGGGTTGTGGGTTGTAAGAAAAATTATACATTTAAACCTTGAGCCACTCGAAGAGCGCTAACTTCTTCTTTGAGTTCGTAGCGTTTGCGAATCTTCGAAAAAATGTAGAGATTGAGAAAATGCATGGCTCCCAGAATGAGAAGAACGATGCCAATCTTCATACTCAACGCTTCAAAGATTCCCTGCAAGTCTTCGGGTTTGGCTCCCGATTGAAGCATGAACGATGCATAGCCAAAATTAATGAGATAAAATCCCACCAAAAGCAGGTGATTGATTGAATCTGCAATTTTTTCGTTTTGACCAAAGGCATCGAGAAGAAACACCCGACCATTTTTGTAAAGGGTTCGGCCCACCCATAAGGTCAGTAAAATGCTCAAAATGAGATAAAGTGAATAGTGAGTGACGACGGCATTCATAAAAAAACCTCCTAAGGTTAAAGGTTGAATAAGTTTTATTTTTTGAACGTAAGAAAAGCCGTTCTGATTGTGCATGAAAACACGAACTCGGTCTCCCGTCTTAAGGGTAGAAATTTCTGCTTCCAGTTTTTTGTTTTCGCCAGGATCGATTGGAATTTTTTGGGGTGTTGGATTTTCAATCGATGCGATTTGGTCTAAAACAAGATCTGCCCCTTCAGGAGATATCTCCAAAAAGCGGCCACGAATTTCGTTGAGCGTGAAAAGGTTAAGCCCCCTGCTTTCAAGAAGACTGCTCTCGCTTTGAGCCGATTGGTAATCGTTTAGGCCTTGATAAAAAACAGCGATGCTCCAGATGAGGCCGATGATGATTAAAAGTTTGATAAGAGTTTTCATAGGGTTCTCCGGTCAGGGGGTGAGAAGTTGTGAAATTAAATTCGACATTCCTTTTTTAAGTGAACGCATGATCGGAAGTTGGGAGAGTTTCATGAGTCTGAAAATAACTTCCAGGCTGCCCTCCATGAGCATTTTTGTTTTTTTCTGATTTTCGGAATTGTCGTTAATCCAAAAGAACACGAGCCCTAATTGGTAGAGCCAAAAAAGGTAGGGAAGGTGAGGGCGCAATTCTTTTGAGACCCCAACTTCGCTCGATTGAAAAACTTTTTCAAAAATAAGAACAGCATCTTCCCGTACTTGACGAGTTTCTGAGCTGAAGGGAGAGAGCGAATTTTTGGGATCTGTCGCTGTTTTGGCGAGAGCACCAAAGAAGGTGCGGTAAGGTGTGAGTTGATCAAATTTGTATTGTAAAACTTCGAGTACTTTGGTTTTGAGTGGGCTTTTTTTCTGGCAGATTTCGTCGCATTTTTCAGCCATTTGTTTTTGGGTTTCAATATAAAATTCCAAAACAATTTCTTCTTTATTTTTAAAGTAGTAATAAAAGCCACCTACGGCCATTCCTGCCTTTTCGGCAATTTCGCGCATGGTGGCTTGCTCAAATCCCTTGGCGATGAAGAGCTCAACCGCCGTGCGTACCAGCCTTTTTCTTGTCTCTTCTGATTTGGTAAATGTCGTTTCCAAGCCATTCTCCTGATGGGTTCAAAAAGTTATTTTTTTGAACATGTTCAGTTTGTGGCTTAAAAAGTAGGGGGTTGTCAATCTTATTTTTGAACAAGTTCAAAAATAAGTTGAACTTGTTCAAAAATGATAAGAAGTGTAGAGGGGGTTCCTGGACGTTACCCTCTGGGATGTAGTTTTGCGACTTCTTTAAGGCGGGTGGTGTCGATGTGGGTGTAGATTTGCGTCGTAGCGATGTCGGCATGTCCAAGTAAGGTTTGGACCGCACGCAGGTCTGCTCCGTGTTCCAAAAGGTGAGTGGCAAAGGAGTGACGTAGCATATGGGGCGAAAGTTTTTTAGAAATACCGGCCTGCAGGGCATATCGTTTGAGGAGGTGCCAAAACTGTTGGCGCGTGATGGGAGTGCGTTTTTGAGAAATGAAAAGGGTAGAAATATTTTTACCTTTGAGCAGTTTTTCTCTGGGGCCTTCCAGATATTTTCTCACCCACTCGATTGCAGATCTTCCGATCGGGACTAATCTTTCTTTAGAACCCTTTCCCAACGCCAATAAATATCCTTCGGTCAAGTGCAGCTGATCTAATTTTAAACCGGTTAACTCCGAAACGCGCAGCCCTGTAGCGTAGAGCAATTCGATCATCGCCTTATCCCGAACTCCCACAGCAGTTTTCAAATCTGGTGCGCGGAGCAGAGAGTCAATTTCATGGAGAGTTAGCCATTGAGGAAGTTTGCGCCCCATCTTGGGCATTTCCAAGGTTTCGGTAGGATCTTTTGTCACCAGGTTTTCTTGAATGAGAAAACGAAAGAGTTGTCTTAAACTGACCTGAGCCCGTGTTCGAGAACGTACATTCAGCCCATTTTCTTGAAGATGAGAAAAAAAATGAATCACATGAAGAGGGCTTGCTTCGTTCAGTTTGAGTTTTTGTTTTTCAAGAAAAGATTGAAAACGTTGGATGTCGCGGCTATAGGCCTCTAGCGTATTTTTGGAGAGGCCTTTGTCAATGCGAAGAAAGTCCAAAAAAAGATCAATGTAAGAGTCGGAAGACACCCATTTTTCATACCACAATGATTTCTCAAAAACCCCTTCAATTTTATCCAAACCCTCCCCAGTGGGATATTTCCAAGGAGTGGGTTTTGGAAATTGGTCCGGGCAAGGGAGAATTTTTGCTTTGGCTAAGTCCTCAACATCCTCAAAAACAATTGATTGCGATCGAAATCAAGAATGGACGTTTTTGTAAAATTTCTGAAAAAATCAAAACCCTGGGTCTTGCCAACACGATCATGGTGAAGGGTGACGCGCGCGAGTGTCTTGCTGAACTTTTTAAACCCGATTGTTTAAGTGAAATTTATATTCTTTTTCCTGACCCTTGGCCCAAAAGACGCCATCACAAACATCGACTTCTCAAAGAAGAGCTGGTTTCTCAGCTCTATACTTTTCTGAAACCTGGAGGGGCAGTGTGGGTCGCGACCGATCATGATGATTACTCCAAACAAATTCAGTCGGTTTTTCCTTCAGAACATTGGGCTTATCAACCTGGGCAGTCTTTGTATCCCACCTACTTTGAGACGAAGTGGAAGAAGTTGGGGAAAGAAATTCACTATTTTTGTTTTAACAAGAAGAGTAGTTAAGAGTCTTCTTCAGGTTCTGGTGAAGCAGTGGAAGAAAGTACTTCATCATCAAATTCTTCCACAGGAACCGCGTATTTCCCTGAGGCCCAATTTCCGAGATCACGAGTTTTACAACGTTCGCTGCAAAAGGGACGGAAAGGATTTTCTTCCCACTCAGTTTTCTGTTTGCAGGTAGGGCAAGTGATTTGCATATACTGAACGTCATAAATGACTTCATACTACGTTGCTCTTCTCGCAAACCCTTCGACGTACAACCCCAGTACGCCTCAGGCTTCGCTTCGTCGAGCGCCTTGTCTGATGTCATTTCTGACATTCAGACGTAAGGCGTTGTGAATAGAAGGCATTTGAAATGTTTATTCCTGAAGCGACTTCTTACCAATCAATTCTTTGTTTCGATGTATTGGGAATCATGCTCCCTACGAACTTGAAAAGTTTAGAGTGCGGATTTTCTTTAAACTCACGTTCAGCCACACGCGCTTTTACTTTTCCTTGATCGGTTCCTTCAATAAACTCTACGCGTTCCAAATCGACATAATTTAAATCGATGTCGAAAAGTGTGCGCGAACCAAATTGGCCGTAGATCTGAACCTTGTTAAAATCTTCAATCACAAGATTTTTCCCCACGCGTGAAGGTCGAACTCGAAAAGAAAAACCATCGTAGAATACCAGTTCTTTGGCCAACTGGCACATGCCCTGTTCCCAATTGGTGAAACCTTTTCCCTGGTTGACAGGGAAACGAACCTCATTGTTTTTAAACTGAACTTTATAGAAAGGGTCTTTTTTAAAATTATCTTTGGCCAATTCGACCCGTGTAATCTTTTGAGGAAAACCAGGGTCTGTAAAAACCTTAGCCGTCAGTAAAACTTGGGTAATGCTCGGCGGTTCGACGATCATGGGCAGAGTTTGTGGATCTAAGTTTTTTTGAATGACATAAAGAAGTTCAAAAAACTGATTGAGTTTTGTTTTTTGAGGAACACTTTCAAAAATGTTTTTGAGCTCTGCTTGGGTCGTGGTGGTGTTTTTCCAGACCATGCGACCCTGGGTATCTTTGAGTTGTTCAAGGTCGTGTGTAAGGGCGGCAAGATCCACTTTTAAAATGGGAGGAGGGGGCGAATCTGCC
>JACCDN010705230.1_pt1 | contig 15110 bp, 12 predicted proteins | sample 7441691 | NCBI WGS metagenome assembly JACCDN01 (sample SAMN15323439, study PRJNA562643) | freshwater metagenome | isolation source: river surface water | place: USA:Blue River Watershed | collected 2017-08-16
AACGCACTGGACGCGCCTTGCGGTTTTGGATAGTTAATAAGATACCATCAATGACGTGAATAAGCACAGCGGCGTAAGTCACGTAAGAAAGAATTTTGATAAAAGGATTGTGGCCCATGAAGTAGGCATACTCATTGAAAGCACGGCGGCCTTCTTCTCCTGTCTTGAGGATGAGTTGTAAATTTCCGAGCAAGTGTCCGATTAGGAAGGTGCAAAGGAATAAACCGGTAAGTGCCATGAACACTTTCTTGCCGATTGAAGATTTAAAGAATGCAGAGTTACTCATATGGATCTTTCATTTGAAGTGTTGCAAATTTAAGTTAAGAACACCTAATTAGAGCATTTGTTGACTAGATATTATAGCTCATAAAGCTATTTAGAATCATTTTAGATAGCTTAACTGGACTTGTTCATTTTCCACGTCTAGCACAACTTGTGCACCTAAAACCAATGCGCGGTTGTCTGAGATGTGCCCAGCTGGAAAATCAAAGCAAATCGGAATTTTACGGTAGTGAAAGTGTTCGAGAATGAGTGCTTCAATCCCCATTCCAAAAGGAACATCGGTGTCTTCGAGTTCAGTCATGCCACCAACGATAAGCCCCTGAATTTTTTCAAGCGCCCCAGTTTTGCGCAAGGCATGTAGCATGCGGTCAATATGATAAAGATGTTCGGCAAGGTCTTCTATAAATAAGATGCTTTCGGAAAAGTCATAGCGTTCGGGTGTAGCTAACATGCTAAATACGATGCTTAAATTTCCACCGACAAGTATTCCTTGTGCTTTCCCAATCTTGTTAAATGAGGAAGCAGGAAAATCAAAAGCGGTTCTATTTCCAAAAAGCAAAGCACTTAAAGTTGTTTTGGCCGCGGGGCTATTTTTTTCAAGATTGAGTGCCATGGTGCCATGAATACTTTGAAAGCCAAGACTTTGTATTTTGTGGTGCAGTACACAGATATCAGAAAAACCGATGAGCCATTTTGGTTCACGAATAAACTGGGCCCATTGTAAACCATCAAGTAGTTGGACGGAGCCATAACCACCACGCACACACCAAATGGCCTTGGCTTCCGGATGGTCGAGCCCTGCTTGTAGATCGGCAAGTCTTTCTAATATACTGCCTGAAAAATAATGATGTCGGCCTCCGATGTGCTGACTTCTCTCAGACTTTAAACCAACAGAATGCAACCAATCTTCAGCCGCCTTAATGTAAACTTCTTCAGTAGCTTTCGCTGGTGCGCATAAATAAACGAGGTCACCAGGCTTCAGATTTGGTGGGCTTTGCAACATGATTAATTCAATAGATTATTCAAGAGTTTGAGGTCAAAGGGGCTTGTGATTTTTATGTTTTCTTCATTACTGAGGACCAAAACGGGTTGAATGCCAATAGCCTCGGCTACGCTTGCATCATCCGCAAATGTACTTTGATAGTCTTGTTCGTAGGCCTTTTTTAGCACTGCTGTTTTGAAGCATTGTGGGGTGTGCACAAGAAAGAACTCAGCTCTGTTAACCGTCTCAGAATTTTGAAAAGTTCCTTTTCGAATGCTGTCTTTTGCCGGCAAAACCGGAACAACTGCTTGCGCACTAGAAAGTGCCTGAAAGCATCTTTCAATCGTTTCCAAACTAACAAGTGGACGAACGCCATCGTGCACTGCAACTTCTTCTCCTTTACAATGTGCCAAGGCATTTTTTATCGAATGAAAACGCTCTTGACCGCCGTCGATGAGCTGGTGAGGAATTTGAATATTAAATTGACCCAACAGTTCTTTCCAATAGCCAAACCAGGCTTCAGGTAAGGTGATGAAAATTTGGGCCGTTGGATCGAATTGATAAAAACGCTCAAGGGTATGCATGAAAACAGGTTTTTCCTGAAGCAATAAAAATTGCTTTGGGATGTCAGTTTGCATGCGCTTGCCCAAACCTCCTGCCGTAATGATGATGGATCGTTTCACTAAAGCCAAAGATAAGTAAACTTTAGTTGTGGAATTTGACCGGGAGTATCTTTAGTCGACCTGGTAAAAGTGAAATTTCAAAGGCGTGTCCACCGATATATTCTCCGTCGGTTTCAGCATGCAAAAATTCAGCTGCTGACTTCACCTGTATAGGAAAGCTCACCGCTAAGTAATGTGCCTCTGGATGTTTGATCTGAAAACCTCTTTTCACTTTCATGACATTTTTCAAGTAGTCAAACAACGAGACTTTACCGAGCAATGTAAGCTTCAACTCCCCGTCATTGATCCGTGCTCCAGGGTGAATATATAAGCCGTCTCCAAAAATATTTCCGTTACAAAAAGCGGCTAATAAGAGTTCTCCTTCATATTGAAAATGAGCGCTTTGTATCTGAACGAGAGGTCTTTTATATTGTAAAAAGGTTTTGATGATGGCAAGTCCATAAGAAAAGTTAGGCCCGAAACGCTTTCTAAAATTCTGAAGTTGTAAAACAACGGCTCCTCCAAAACCGATATCGGTGATGTTGGCGAAATACCGTGTTTGCTCCTCAGTTTTAAGTATGCCTAAATCAATGTTTTCGAATTGACCTGAAACAATTGCTCCAAAGAAATCATATTTTTTTGGAAAGCCAGCCGATCGATAAAAATCATTGCCTGTGCCATTAGGCAGTACACCAACAATAGGAGTAAAGTTAGGGTCAGGATGCGTGCAAACGCTATTTACAATGGTGTTAAAAGTACCATCACCACCAACACAAATGAGGTGTGTGCACTGCTCATTTAATTGGTGAATAAAACTTCTGGCTGCTTCCGGATCAGCGCTGTTGTAACATTGAAAAGCGGCTCCGAAATGCGTTTGTAGTACAGAGAGGAAAGCTTGATTTTCCCGAAGAATTTTTTTGTTTCCGTTGGTAATGCAGTAGATAAGAGGCATTCGGAAAGGTAGCAAAAAATTTAATACTGGATTTGTAGGCTACTTGACTGCTGCCATGTTTCGCCATTGATTTGGCCAGTAACAAAGTAAATGAAGAACCCAGGCGCCAATTTTTCACCACCGAGGTCAGTGCCATTCCAGTTAAAGTTCGGATCCGAACTTCTGTATACCACCTGATTGTTTTGATTAAGGACAACAAGACTGAAGTCAGAAACAGCAAGCCCCTTCCAATCGATTTCTAGCCAATCATTTTGGCCGTCATTGTTCGGGGTAAATACATTAGGCAACTTGATTTTTGGCGTGTTTGTGAGTGGAGTCATTCTTGGGTTTTGAGCAGGCGCAGCAGTTGCTTGAGTTGAAACCGCAGTAGACCCTGTAGTCGCTGCTCCAACGCTATTAGCACGTACCGTACTTGTTTGATTTACCGAAGATGCATTATTTAAAGCTGGCGCAGGTTGTGTTTGAGGCGACGATTGTATTTGTTCTGCTAATGGAAAACCAATAACAGGAATAGCGTTGGTCTGTGGCGTTGCTTCAGGTTGCGTCTGAGTTTGGATAGCACTTCCTGCTTGAATAGGGCGCTCGTCTTGAACTGAATTCAAGTTTTTTGATATGGCAGCTGTTGTTTCTTCTTTGAGTGGATTTTCCTGCTTATTTGAAGAAATGACAAGTGGTTTTTTGCTGGAAATGGCTTGTGGTTCACCTGAGTTGGTGTAAAAATAAGCACCAACAATTAGGCCTGCGCTTGTTCCTAAACCAATGAGCACTTTAGAAAGAACAGACAAGCCCACCGGTGCGGCAGTGGCTCCGATGGAAGTAGAAACAGCAGACCAAATTGCAGGATCTACAGGAACCTGGTGGTCCAGATGGCCTTTGGCAAATTGTTCTTTAATGTTGTCTTGTTCAGTCATTGTCAATTTTTTCTAGGCGGTCTTTCAAATATGCTCGGGCTCTGAGGTACTGTGTTTTAGAGGTACTTTCAGATATGTTGAGTTGTGTGGCAATTTCTTGATGTGAATAACCTTCAATAGCAAAGAGGTTAAAAACCGTTCGGTATCCGTCGGGTAAACTTTGCACAAGTTTCAGTAGGTCATCGGCCATGAGTTTTTCAATGCTGTGGTCATGATGCGCTAACTTGAAACTGACATCGTCTATTGAAACATCCGAAAGTGTTTTTTTGTCTTTGCGCAATTGATCAAGACAAGTATTGACCGTAATTCTTTTGACCCAACCTTCAAAAACGCCTTCAAACTTGTAGTCTGGGAGGTGTTTGTAGATTTTTACAAAAGCATCTTGCAAAGTGTCTTGAGCGCGCGGCACTTCTTTCATGTAGCGCAAACAAATCACGAGTAGTTTAGGAGCATAAATGTCAAACAACGCTTTTTGAGCCTTTGGACGACCAGCTATACAACCAAGTATGATCTCACGTTCATCCATAGACACAGGACCATTGACGGATTATGTTTTCAAAAAGTTGCATGCGCTAAGCAAGATAGTTTATTTCTTTTAATTTCGTAGTTCAACCCCGCAATCTTTCAACTTATGCGTAACGCTATTTTTGGAATCTTATTAATTTTTTTGAATGGTTTTCTAGGTCATTCCCAAGACAATTTTGCCTCCCGACCTAACGCTGTTCTTTTCCCATATGTTGCAGAAATTCAACTCAATGATCGCTTACAAATACAAGTAACAGCTGCCCTCGTTGAAAAAAATTCTAAATCACCTATTACCATAAATAATGGTAAGGAAGTTTATCAGTTGTCCGTAAAAAAACGGATAGGTGATACCCTTATCTATCAATTCCCTGCCCAAGACGCCGAATGGCGAATTGCATTCAACGATGATTTTTCAGAAGCCCGTGGTTGGTGGGTCAATTACAATAAAAAAGTTCCGGTTCGCTACCCTGTTCACTTGTACATGACGCTTTCAGAAATGATACCAAAACCTGATAGTATCTTTCCGGAATTATTCGGTAGATGGAAAGTACTATTTGAGCCAGGCACGCCAAATGAAGAAGTGTTGGTAGGTGTATTTCAGCAAGAAAAGAATGGGCGCATTTTCGGAAGTTTTCTTAGTGAAACCGGTGATTACCGTTATTTGCATGGTTATGCCGCAAATGGGAAATTGCATTTACAGACCTACACTGGTTATTGGGCCTTTGTCGTGGAGGCTGATTTAAATGGTAGTAATGAAATGACCGGTGTATTCTATAGTGGCGGAAAGTCAAGCTCTAATTTCAAAGCTACCAAAGATGAAACGGTTCAACTAAGAGATGAAGCAGAACTGACTTATTTGATTAAGCGCGATGAAACGGTTGCGCTCAACGGGCTTCAAAAGTTAAATGGAAAGAAACTCAATTTCGATTTTTCTAAAAAACAGCAAGTTACCCTGATTCAAATTATGGGTACTTGGTGCCCAAATTGCATTGATGAAGCCAATCTATTTAGAGAATTAAAGGCAAAGTATGGTAACCAAGGTCTAGAAATTATGGCGCTAGGCTTTGAAGTCGGTACAGACCAAAAGAAACAACGAAGCAGGCTGAAAAAATTCTCAGATCAACTAGAACTGAATTATCCGGTTTATTTGGCCGGAACCTCAAGTAAAGAAGCAGCCGCTGCGTATTTTCCGATGCTGAATGGCATCATGAGTTTTCCGACTGCTATTTTGGTTGATCAGCAGGGAAAGATCATTGCAATCCATACTGGGTTTAGTGGGCCAGCAACAGGAGCAGACTACTCTGAATTAGTGAAGAAATTTGAGCAAGAAATTCAAAACGCCTTAGCTGGCGCTCGCCAAAATTAACGGCCCATCAAGAATGGATACTTGTCAATGTTTTTCAAGGCGATGCTTGTTCCACGAGCCACAGCTCTTAGCGGATCTTCAGCAATATGAACCGGTAATTTGGTTTTCGTAGAAATACGTTTGTCAAGACCGCGAAGCATTGAACCACCACCAGCTAAATAAATACCAGTTTTGTAAATATCAGCAGAAAGTTCTGGTGGCGTCATTTCAAGGGCACTTAAGATCGCTTCCTCGATTTTCGCAATGGTTTTGTCTAGTGCATGAGCTACTTCTTGGTAAGAAACCATGATTTCTTTCGGAATACCGGTCATAAGGTCACGTCCGCGTACTGCAAAGTCTGCTGGTGGATTCTCGAGCTCAGGCAACGCGGCGCCAACTTCAATTTTAATTTGCTCAGCGGTACGCTCACCAACAAGAATGTTGTGCTGACGACGCATGTATTCTTCGATGTCATTGGTGAAGTCATCACCGGCAATGCGGATAGATTTATCACAAACGATACCTCCAAGGGCAATAACGGCAATTTCTGAAGTACCACCACCTATGTCGATGATCATGTTACCCATTGGCTCTTCAACGTCGATACCGATACCAATTGCAGCCGCCATCGGTTCGTGGATGAGGTAAACTTCTTTTGCTCCGGCATGCTCGGCGGAATCTTGTACCGCGCGCTTTTCAACTTCGGTAATCCCTGAAGGAATACAGATTACCATACGGAGTGTAGGGTTGAACAAGCTTCTTCCTGGGTTGATCATTTTGATCATCCCCTTGATCATTTGTTCAGCACTTTGGAAATCTGCGATTACGCCATCTTTGAGCGGGCGAACCGTTTCGATTAATTTGTGTGTCTTACCATGCATCTGTTGTGCCTTACGACCAATAGCCACAACCTTGCCGGTTTGGATATCTTTGGCAACAATAGATGGTTCATCAACGACAACCTTGTCGTTCCAGATGATAAGGGTGTTTGCCGTACCGAGGTCAATGGCAATCTCCTGTGTAAGAAAGTTAAAAAGGCCCATGTTAAGCGCTAGTTTATGTTGTAACCTAGTGTTATTCGAAATTAGCGTCGAAAGGTTACATTAATTTCGAAACAATTTTATTTTTCTTTTTGTTGCCGTTTTAATGCTTGAAATGGCGCACTCCGGTAAACACCATACTCATGTTATTGGCGTCACAATAAGTAATCGATAAATCGTCTTTTACCGAACCACCAGGTTGAATGACTGCATTAATTTGTTCGTTGTGGGCAATCTCTACACAGTCTGGGAAAGGGAAAAATGCATCGCTCGCCATGACTGCACCATTGAGGTCAAATCCAAAAGATTTTGCTTTGTGAATGGCTTGTCTGAGTGCGTCAACTCGTGATGTTTGTCCGGTACCACTCGCTAGAAGCTGACCGTTTTTGGCCAAGATAATCGTATTAGATTTGGTGTGTTTGACCAATTTGTTGGCAAAAAGTAAGTCTTGAATTTCTGAAGCACTTGGCGCTAATTTGGTTTTAACCTCAAGGTTTTCAGGCCCTTCAGTAGCTAAATCTGCATCTTGAACAAGATAACCATTCAAGGCGCTGCGCACTAATGTTGTAGGAAGTTCAATGTCATTTTGAACCAAAATGATGCGGTTCTTCTTGGATTGTAAAAGGGTGACTGCTTGTTCGTCATATGCTGGGGCAATCAAAACTTCGCAGAATAGCTCATTGACCAACTCAGCTGTTGCGTAGTCAATTTTTGTATTGGCGATGAGAATACCACCAAAAGCACTCACTGGGTCAGCGGCTAATGCGGTTTCATATGCTTCTTTAAGAGTAGGGCGTGTTGCAATTCCACAAGCGTTGTTGTGCTTGAGAATACCGAAAGTTGGCTGGTCATTTTTAAATTCGTTCATTAAACGAACGGCAGCATCTACGTCAAGTAAATTGTTGTAAGACAGCTCTTTACCATGAAGTTTAGTAAATAAGGCATCGAGGTTACCGTAGAAAATTCCTTTTTGATGTGGATTTTCACCGTAGCGCAACGGGCTTTGATTTTCTTCGCTTATTTTTAGATAAGCACTGTTCTGATTCATGAAATATTGGTGAATCAGGGTGTCGTAATGAGAGGATACATGAAATGCTTCAGCTGCAAAAGCTTGTCTCTGTTCTATGGAAGTACTCGCACCTTGCTCGTTTAAAATCTCGAGGAAGTTTGCATATTGCTTTACACTTGGAATGATGACGACGTCGTTGAAGTTTTTAGCAGCGGCACGTATTAAGGAAATACCCCCGATGTCAATTTTTTCTATGATGGCTTCATGGCTAGCACCACTTTGGAGGGTTTCTTCAAACGGATAAAGGTCAACAATGACTAAGTCTATAGCAGAAAGCTGATGTTCAGCCATGTGAGCTTGATCTGCTGGTAAGTCTCGGCGATTTAGAATTCCACCAAAGATAGCAGGGTGTAAGGTTTTTACACGACCACCAAGTATTTCTGGAAACTGAGTGACATCTTCAACAGCGGTGACAGGAATCCCGAGTTCTTGAATAAAGGCAAGGGTGCCGCCAGTAGATAAAATTTCAACTTTGTTTTCGTGTAATTTTTGCACGATTGGCGCCAAACCGTCTTTGTAATAAACCGAGATTAATGCGCGCTGAATTGCTTTTGAATTTGTCATTTTGTATTGGAAAATGCAAAGTTACGGTATAAATAAAAAGGCCCACTAAAAAGCGGGCCTTATTTTATCATTCCTGAACACATTTAGTTCACTTCGTTCATGAATTTACGTTCAGCATATAACCGGCTGACGCCGCTTCTATCCTGAACACATTTCACAGCCTTCTGGGTCGTCGAGTGAACAAGCGATGGCTGCTTGTTGGTCCTCGACACTTTGAACTTGTGCTTGCGCTTGTGGTTCTTCAGTGACTGTTTTGTCAACGGTGAATTTGATGGCATCTGTTGCGGCTTTAGTACGCAAGTAGTACATACCAGTTTTCAAGCCTTTTTCCCAACCGTAGAAGTGCATTGAGGTTAACTTACCAAAGTTTGCGTTCTCCATGAAAATGTTGAGCGATTGACTTTGACAAATGTAAGCACCGCGGTCAGCAGCTTGTTCGATGATGGCTTTTTGAGAAATTTCCCAAGCCGTTTTGTAAAGATCTTTGAGGCGTTGTGGAATTTCTTGGATATTTTGAATAGATCCGTTTGCAGCCATGATTTTTTGACGCATGTCTTTACTCCAGAGACCTTCTTTCACGAGGTCTTTGAGGAGGTGCTTGTTCACGATAATGAATTCACCTGAAAGTACACGACGCGTATAAATGTTAGACGTATAAGGTTCAAAACATTCGTTGTTACCCAAGATTTGTGCAGTAGATGCTGTAGGCATTGGCGCAAGGAGTAAGCTGTTGCGCACACCGTGTTTTTTAACTTCTGATTTGAGTACATCCCATTCCCAACGGTTTGTTGGCGTTACACCCCACATATCAAATTGGAATACACCTTTAGAAACAGGAGATCCTTTGATTGTTTCGTAAGGGCCATCAACTTTAGCTAAGTCTTTAGACGCAGTCATTGAAGCAAAGTAGATGGTTTCAAATACTTCACGGTTCAAAGCACGTGCTTCTTCAGATTCAAATGGGAAGCCCATCATGATGAAAGCATCAGCTAAACCTTGTACACCTAAACCAATAGGACGGTGACGCATGTTAGAATTGCGTGCTTCAGCAACAGGGTAGAAATTGTTGTCGATGATGCGGTTAAGGTTAAGCGTAGCTTGGTAAGTTACTTCGAAAAGTTTGTCGTGGTCAAAGGTTCCTTCTTCAGTAACAAACTTAGGAAGCGCCAATGATGCCAAGTTACAAACAGCCACTTCATCAGGTGCAGTGTACTCGATAATTTCTGTACAAAGGTTTGAAGACTTGATCGTACCAAGGTTCTGTTGATTAGATTTGGCGTTTGCAGCATCTTTATACAACATGTATGGTGTACCCGTCTCAATTTGAGACTCAAGGATTTTAAACCAAAGATCTTGTGCTTTGATGGTTTTGCGTCCTTTTCCTTCTTGCTCGTATTTGGTATAAAGTGCTTCGAATTCTGCGCTGTGTGAATCAGAAAGACCCGGACATTCGTGTGGACACATGAGGGTCCATTCGCCATTTTCTTTGACACGCTTCATGAATAAGTCTGGAATCCAGAGCGCATAGAAAAGGTCGCGAGCACGTTGCTCTTCTTTACCGTGGTTTTTCTTGAGGTCAAGAAAATCGAAGACATCGGCATGCCATGGTTCGATATAAATAGCGAAAGATCCTTTGCGCTTACCACCACCTTGGTCAACGTAACGTGCAGTATCGTTGAATACGCGGAGCATTGGAACGATACCGTTAGAGGTTCCGTTAGTTCCCTTAATGTAAGAACCAGTAGCGCGGATGTCGTGAATAGACAAACCAATACCGCCAGCAGATTGTGAAATTTGCGCACAAGATTTCAAAGTATCGTAGATGCCTTCGATGCTGTCTTCTTTCATGGTGAGCAAGAAACAAGATGACATTTGAGGCTTCGGTGTTCCCGCATTGAAAAGGGTTGGAGTAGCGTGTGTAAACCAACCTTCAGACATGAGGTTGTAGGTTTTAATAGCTGACTGCACATCTTCTTTGTGAATACCAACCGCAACACGCATGAGCATTTGTTGTGGTCTTTCAGCGATTTTACCGTTCAAGCGCATGAGGTAGGAGCGTGTCAAGGTCTTGAAACCGAAATAGTCGTAGCGGAAATCGCGGTCGTAGATGATGCTTGAATCGAGCAATTCTTTGTTGTTCATGATGATCTCATAGACGTCGTCTGCCAGGAGCGAAGCAGCTTCGTTTGTCTTTGGATCAATGTACTGATACATATCTTGCATCACTTCCGAGAAAGTCTTTTTGGTTTCTTTGTGGAGGTTAGAAACCGCAATTCTAGAAGCGAGAAGCGCGTAATCTGGGTGATCAATGGTTTTTGCGGCAGCAACTTCAGCAGCTAGGTTGTCTAGCTCGGTTGTGGTGACACCATCAAAAATCCCTTCAATGACCTTCATGGCCACGGCTTCTGGCGAAACAAGCGGATCAAGGCCATAACACATCTTGATGATGCGGGCCGTGATTTTATCAAATTTTACGGCTTCTTTTCGGCCGTCTCTTTTTACTACGTACATGTGCTCCTTATATTTATAGTTAGGTTAGGTTTTTAAAAGTCTTCGTCGAGACTGAAAGTTTGGTTTTCTTTGCCGGCCAACACCCCAGCTTTTTGATATTCACCAACGCGTTTCTCGAAGAAGTTAGTTTTTCCTTGAATTGAAATCATGTCCATGAAGTCAAAAGGATTAGTAGCATTATAAACACGCTCATTGCCAAGCTCGACCAAAAGACGGTCAGCAACAAACTCAATATATTGACCCATGAGGTCACTGTTCATACCGATGAGTTTCACTGGAAGTGCGTCAGTAACGAATTCTTTTTCGATTTCAACGGCATGCGTAATGATTTCTCTTACTTTCTCTTTTGGCAATTTGTTAACCAAATGCTTGGTGTAAAGTAAACATGCGAAATCGCAGTGTAGCCCTTCGTCACGAGAGATGAGCTCGTTAGAGAATGAAAGCCCTGGCATTAAGCCGCGCTTTTTAAGCCAGAAAATCGAACAGAAAGAACCCGAGAAGAAAATACCTTCGACAGCGGCAAAAGCCACAAGACGTTCAGCATAAGAACCTTGATCAATCCAACGCAAAGCCCAATCTGCTTTTTTGCGAACGCACTCAACAGTATCAATGGCATTGAACAAATAGTTTTTCTCTTGGGTGTCTTTGATGTAGGTATCAATCAGCAATGAATAGGTTTCAGAGTGAATGTTTTCCATGGTTACTTGAAAACCGTAGAAGAACTTAGCTTCTGTATACTGAACTTCATTGAGGAAGTGCTCAGCGAGGTTTTCATTGACGATACCGTCAGAAGCGGCAAAGAAGGCCAAAACATGCTTAATGAAGTGGCGTTCGTCGTCGTTGAGTTTATTTTCCCAATCAATCAAATCTGGTGAGAGATCGATTTCTTCTGCAGTCCAGAAGCTGGCCTCAGCTTTTTTGTAAAAGCTCCAGATGTCGTCGTGCTGAATAGGGAACAGCACAAAACGACTTTTATTTTCTTCAAGTATTGGTTCGTGTAGTGCTTTTTCCATAGAGGTTTTTTAAATTGTTTTTCAGACTAAAACAGGGATACAAAATTTGTTAAAATTCGGTCTCGAATCAATTAAAGAAATTAACATTTATTTGAGGTTTTCAACACCAATTTCCGCAATCCTTTCTGCATCAACGCTTCCGTGGATTTCAACAGGTGAAATAAAGATATTCACACGTTTTGAAAGCGGGTATTGATAATTTTTAGTAAAAAAATTGGCTGTTTGAAACGATAATTTTTGTATGAAAAGAAACCACTATAAAATTAGCGAAGGGCTTGACGTTTTTCAAGACACAATTCAAGCAGTTTTGAACACGTTAATGTTGAATAACATGAATGCCAATGATCAAATACTTTAGCGGCTTAGGTTTGGTACTTAAAAATTATTCTGATGGTTTAGGACACCTCATTTTTACCAATGTTTGTTTGCACTGCAACCAAGAGTTGGTTCATTCAGAAAAATACTTGTGTTTTAATTGTTGGGAACAACTTGAGTCTACCTATTTTGAAAAAGAGCTACAAGCAAATAAAGTGGAGCAGATTTTCTGGGGACGGGTTCAAGTGAAGCATGCGTGCTCCGTTTATTTTTATGCGAAAGGCTCAGTGAGTCAGTCACTTATTCGGGCTTTGAAATACGATTTTAAAGCGCCATTGGGTATTTATCTTGGAGAGCTCATGGCCCAAAAATTGGCGGGTCATCCCTTGAGCAAATGCGATTTTTTGCTACCTGTGCCCATTCATCCAAGGAAGAAATTTGCTCGGGGCTATAATCAAAGTGAATTGCTGGCACGAGGGCTTTCTAAAAGTTGGGGGACACCAATATTGATTGAATTAGCCAGGAAAAACAGATATACAAAAAGCCAAACTAAATTGGATCGATTTGGACGCTGGGATAACGTTCAGGATATTTTCAGAAGTACCGAACTTTTGCAGTCTAGAAGTCATGTTTTAATTGTAGATGATGTCATTACAACCGGCGCTACTCTTGAGGCATTGGTGCGTGCAATTCAAGTTGTCAATCCGGAAATTCAGATTAGTTTGCTTAGCTTCGCATTTACAAAATAATTGGGTGCATTGGAACGGATTTTAATTTTTGGGGCAGGTCTTGCCGGCACTTGTTTGGCGCATCAATTGCAGCGAAGAGGGCAGCAAGTTTTACTCGTCGATTCAGGTGAAAATCATTCAAGTAGTATTGCTGCCGGAATGGTCAACCCCATGGTTTTCAGACGCATGAATAAGTCTTGGCGCCTCGATGAATTCATAAATGAGGCACAAGTATTTTATCAAGAAATCGGCCGTGAAATCGGTCTGGAGGTATATCACCCTATTGTCATTCGTCGTTTTTTCTCTTCTGAGCAAGAGAAACAGCTGTGGGAAGAGCGCCAAGATATGGCCGAATTTCAACCTTATTTAGAAAAATTAACTTCAGACGATCTCTTACATCAAGGGGCGACCAATTTATTTGGAAGCGGCCGAGTAAAGCAAGCTTTTTGGATAGATGCACAAAAGTGGGTCGCACAAAATAGTACTTACTTTCGAGAAAAAGGACTGATCTCAATTGAAGAATTTGAACCTGAATCTTGGGAGCCGAGCACCCGGACATACCGTAATATTACGTATGACAAAGTCATTTTTTGTTTAGGATACAGACAAAAATCAGAGGCCACCTTTTCCTTTTTGCCCTTGCAACAAACCAAAGGACAAACACTACTCATTCAAAGTAAAGCTTTGCCCGATCATGAATCGTTGAATAGAAAATGTTTTGTGCTACCGGTGGGCGAGCAACAATTCAAAGTTGGCGCTACTTATGAATGGAATAATGCCAGTCTTGAAACAACGCCAGAAGCCCAAACACAATTATTAAATATGTTGGCTTCGCTCGGCAACTATGACCCACAAATTCTCGAGCAAAAAGCTGGTGTCAGACCAACTGTTTTGGACCGCCGACCTTTGATGGGCGAACACCCAGCATATCAAGGGGTTTATATCTTTAATGGGTTAGGCACAAAAGGCTACATGATGGCCCCAACTTTGGCCTCAGAACTTGCTGATTTCATGCTCGAACAAAAGCCTTTGGACCCCGAGACCGATATTCGCAGATTTATACAGATTTAGGGCTCAATCTAAGCTTGTTATATGCTATAGATTGCTTACTTTTGTTGCCTATGAATCACATTCGCAATTTTTGCATTATTGCCCATATCGATCACGGTAAAAGCACCCTTGCAGACCGCCTTCTCCAGACCACCGGAACCATTTCTGATCGAGAAATGCAAGCTCAAGCACTTGACGACATGGACCTTGAACGCGAACGCGGCATTACCATCAAGTCCCATGCGATTCAAATGAATTATAAATTTGAAGGCCAAGATTATGTCTTGAACCTCATCGATACCCCAGGGCATGTCGATTTTTCTTACGAAGTATCTCGTTCAATTGCCGCTTGCGAAGGCGCACTCTTAATTGTTGACGCTTCTCAAGGAATTGAAGCCCAAACGATTTCTAACCTATACCTTGCCCTAGAGCACGACCTTGAAATCATCCCGATCCTCAATAAAATGGACCTTCCAGGCGCTATGCCCGAAGAGGTGTCAGACCAAATCATTGATTTAATTGGTTGTGATCCTGAAGACATCATTCCAGCCTCAGGGAAAACAGGTTTAGGTGTAGACAAAATTCTAGAAGCAGTAGTGAAGCGCATTCCGGCTCCAAAAGGAGAAGAAAGCGCACCGCTGCAAGCCATGATCTTCGACTCTGTTTTCAATCCATTTCGCGGCATCATTGCTTACTATCGCGTTAAAAATGGCGTATTAAAGAAAGGGCAAAAAGTCCGCTTTTTAAATACTGGCCGTGACTACAACGCTGATGAGGTGGGTATTCTAAAAATGGATTTACTCCCGAAAAACGAAGTAAGAGCAGGCGATGTTGGTTATATTATTTCCGGCATTAAAGCTGCCAACGAAGTAAAAGTCGGGGACACAATTACCGGCTCAGACAACCCATGTGAAACCGCCATTAAAGGTTTTGAGGACGTTAAGCCGATGGTCTTTGCTGGAATTTATCCAGTAGATACCGAAGACTATGAAGAACTGCGCTACTCCATGGAGAAGCTCCAGCTCAATGACTCTTCTTTGGTTTTCGAACCCGAGTCTTCAGCAGCTCTAGGTTTTGGTTTCCGCTGTGGTTTCTTGGGCATGTTGCACATGGAAATCATTCAAGAACGCCTCGAGCGCGAGTTCAACATGACGGTCATTA
>JACCDN010798448.1_pt1 | contig 15107 bp, 20 predicted proteins | sample 7441691 | NCBI WGS metagenome assembly JACCDN01 (sample SAMN15323439, study PRJNA562643) | freshwater metagenome | isolation source: river surface water | place: USA:Blue River Watershed | collected 2017-08-16
GATTGGCTCAATCAAACCTAGCTCTTTAAAATTTGTACTCATAATAGACCGCAAGGTACGCAATTTAATTTTGAGCCATAATAAGACTGAGTTTCAATAGTTCTATCACTATTACTCCACGGTAACGGATTGATATTGATAGGGGGTATTACTTTTTTCCCTTTGTAATTTGTTGATTTTTAATGGGTTTTCTACCAACTTTTGTTTTCTCAACCTCCTTTTCAATGTAGTTTGTTCCATTTAAAATCTGATATTTTCTCTGTTTTGAATTCGATTTTTTAACAACATATTTGTCATGTACAATTGGTAATTTTAATTGAATCTTTAGTTTATGTTGATTCAATTTGGTATCGAAATTGACTACTATTTTTTCAATGTAAGTTTGAACTATTTCAATTTTCTCTTTTATAGAGTATTTCTTTTTAATGTTATTTAACCAACCTGTATGTTTTTCCAACCAATTAATCCATTCGTTGGTATTTTCAACAGAGGTGATTTTTATGTTTAAACTCTCTAATTCTTTGAATATTTTATCTTTTGAGACTTTTATAACTTTTTTGTTGTTTTCGAAATTGTCGTTTTCTATTTCACCACTTAAATACCACTCTCTATTTTCTTTTTCTCTTTCTTCAAAAGTATTTATCTTTTTTAGAAGTAACTTTTTCTGTTTTTTTAATTCTAATAATTCCTCATCCTTTTCAATATTTTCTTCAAGTTTCAAATCCAACATTTCTTTTTTGAAACTTTCCTTTATTATGTGGGAATTAGTTAAAATATCTAATAGAGTATTCCATACTAAATCATCTGTATTTTTGATGTTAATAGATTTTTTAATTTTACAAGGATGTTTTTTAAATGGATTTACTTTTCTCCATTTATTTTCCTTACTTCTACAATAATAGTAGAATTCGTTTTTCTTTTCCTTAATCCTACAACCATAAACTTCACCACAAGAACCACAATATAATAAACCTCTTAAAAGGATGTAATGATGTTTGACTTTGGTTAATTGGTTTCGTTTTTTAAGTGAATCCTCAATTTTTAATTGAACAGAGTTAAAGAGTTCATCATCTATTAATCTTAAATTTTCGTTTCTTGAATTTAAAACAACTGGATTTGATGGGGAAGTTATGTTATCGGTCATTTCATCAGTTCCTAGATATAAATCATTCTTTAACATTACTAAAATAGTACCAGTACTCCAGAATTGACCCCTTCTTGGTTTGATACCACTTTTGTCTAATCTTTTCCTTATTTCATTAATTGTAACACCATTATTGTACCAATCAAACATTTTTCTAATTAATTCACTTTCCTTAGGTTCTATAACTAATCTTTTAATTCCATCTATTTTACTACCGTAATATCCAAATGGATATGTACCTCCCCTCCAACCTCCTTTTTGAAAGTGAGAAACCTTACCAATCATACTTTTCTTTCTCTGAACCCTTACAAAAAATTGATTTATTGATGAAAAGAAGTCGTACATCAAAACCTGTTCATCACTATTAAAGTCAACATTACTGTCGTTGGTGTATAAAAGGACTTGATTCTTTTCAAGTTCTTTTCTTAACATCGATGAAACAATTGGGTTTCTTGATAATCTTGATAAATCATAAACATATAAGTGTTTAATTTTACCAAGTTGTAATTGGGAGTACAATTCAGTTAGTACCTCTCTATCTTCAATGTTTTCACTACTACCACTAGTTCCTTCTTCGTTCCAATCCTTGTAATCCATTCCAAGTTCTTTCGATTTTATAATTCCGAAATCAAGTTGGTTTTGTAAAGAATACTTAGTTGATTGTTCGGTTGTAGAAACCCGTCTATAAATGTGTAATACTTCTTTTTTCATAAATACCCCCTATCGTGAATGTATATGTAAATTTACTAGAATTATTTAAGAAATTTTAAATTTAATAAATTACTGATAATCAAATTATTGTATTTTTATTATTCTTGTTTTTTTAAAAATCTTTCAATCTCATCAGATATAAGTCTAAAAACAAATGGAGAGTTCATATCACCTTCAACAATTTTCCAATCTATTCTTCTATATTTTAATCCTTTAGAAAGTAGGAGAGGTCTGTTAGATTGAATGACAATTGAACGATTTCTTCCTGAAACCTTAATTCGTTCACTTATTTTATCTGTGTGTATTACCTCTCCAGTGAGATTTTTGTATCTTCTTTCGTAAAGTATTCTGAATTTAAAAACCATACCTTAAAGTTAGTAAAAGAAATAAAAAATCCCCGTCCTTTTGAGACGGGGGTGTTTAGATTTTACTAACTATTAAATTGATTTATTTTATTATTTTGGTCTATTGAATCCATATATTCTTCAATGAATTTATTTACTCTACTCATTACAAAAAGTTCACTAATTGTGTTTATTGTTTTAGTTTCAATCATAATTCTTTTTCTTATAATATCACAGAAATCAGATAGAGTTTCGTTTTTTGTAGAATAAGTATTATAAAAAGATTCATATTGAATGATTCTCCATACATAATCCTTTGTTATCATTTGTTTTAATTTTTTGTGTCTTTTTATTTCATCTGTAATTGATTCATTTACTAATTCATCTATTAAATTCATTTTTTTATTTTTTTGATTTTGATAATTTGTGTTTATAATATATTGGTAAAATTTTGTAGAGAATTTCAACTTTAATATAATTCTTAATCTTACCTAAGAATTTCAATTTGGGTTTTGGAATTAAAAAGTCCATTATGATTCTAGATTGTTTTATTGTTTTTGATAATATTTCTTGTTGAATTTTAAGAGATTTTTTATCAAAGTTTTCACTCCAATATCCTATTTTATGTTCCTTCCAATAATCATAATGAAAATCATCAATCTCAACTCTCATTATAAAAGGTTTTCCGTTAAATGTAAAATTCAAATTTCTACCATTTTCGGAATAACTACCCCCACTAATAAATTCACTTAGTCTACTTTCAAGTAGATTATCTAACATATATAATTCATCAAAATTTGTTTTCTCTTCAAAATTGTTTTGTTGTTTGTTCATCTTATTTGTTTTTATTTTTTAAATTTAATTTATCTAATACACTCATTCCAAAATCAGAAAATATATGATTTAAAAATTCTTCTCTATTTACAAATTCATATCTTCCTATATATGGTGTTATATCTGGTATAACCTTAATCCAATATTTTGATTTCTCAAAAGGTTGATGTTCTCTATAATCCCAAATGATAAAATACTCGGTATTATTCTTTTTCATTACACTAAATTCACAAACTCCAAAATATCTTTGTTCATTTATAGTATCAGGGATACAAATTGTATCATTTGGATATTTTGGATTTCTTCTTAAAATCTTACTTCTATCACTATATGAAAATGATTTAAATACATTCAATCCTGTTTTTTCTTCAATATATTTTTTTATTTCTTTTAATAGGTTTTTTGTTTTTTCCATGTTGTAATAATTTTTATTGATTTATAAAATATTAATCAATCCAATTAAGAACTGACATAGGAGTATTATTACTCCAATAAGTTCATCTATTCCGTAAAGGATTGATATAGGTGAATACCACACCTAAAGGTTGTTTTACTTCTAACTTCTCTGAATGAAGGGTTAATTGGATTGAGTTTTTAACCGAAATCTCAATCTCTGTATCCTAATCTATTAAATATGGTATTTAGAGTAGGAAGGTTGGGGTATATTTCCCAAACTTGAAAACCAAATATACGACAATAATTTGATTTAACCAAGTTTTAAGTAAAGTAATTTAAAAATTAGGGTAGAACATTAAATGTATAAAAACTTTATAAAGTATTGTAAAAGAACAATATATGACATTAATAGTTTTTTATAATGTATCATTTATATAAAGTTCTACCCTAATTTGTATATTTGGTATATGATAAGAAAGAAGTATAAAAATTATGAGGATTTAACAAAAGGTGATATCAATAAAGAAAACAGAGAGTTGTTCGGTAGGAAGAATACTCTAAAAAGAATGATTGATAATAAGACTAAAAAAATACTGGATTTAAGAGAAGAGATTAAACAACACAGAGTTGAACTGATTGAAGTTAAAATGAAGATAAAGTCCTTATTGGATGTATATAACTTCTCTCCGAAAATATCAATACATACAACTAAAAAGAAAGGAAACCTATATTATAGAGGGAAGATAAATTTCGGTAAGAATAAACCAAAACAGAAACAAATTCCTCGTAATATAGAGAATAAGATTAATGATGAAATAACTGATTACCTAAAATCAATATATAAAATAGGTAAACCAAAAATTAGTGAAGAAGAAAAGGAAATTCTAAAGAAAGATAAGATGAAAAAATGGGTATTAGATTGGTGGAGAGATGAAGGTATTATGAAGAGAAGATAGATTGTATAAATATTTGTTGATTTACCAGTTTTCTTTAGTTGTATTTGAATATGTAAAAATCTCTGTAAAGTAATTATTCATGTAACCTAAACCTTTTACAATTGTATTACCAGTTCTAAATTCACTTCTACTATTTTTTGTGACAAAATCAGTAAAATCAGTTCGATTATCCATTTCTTTTTTTGAATTTAAAGAAAGTAGACTAACATCATCAATGAAGTATATATCCTTAATTAGAACTCTATATTTGTTATCTTTAGTTTGAACAATTAGTTTACCAAACATTGAGTGATTTAATAAAATTAGTGTGGACATATAACTTCCACCATATTTTTTATAATTCACTTTTAAATTAGAAATATCACCAAATATCTCATCTCCAACTTCTTTTACATTACTTACATTAGGAACTTTTGATACGAAAGAAAGTAAATTCTTTTTCAATTCTGATTCAGATTGATTCGGTATCTCAAATACTTTCTTATAAACAACCCCATTATTTTCAATTACAAAATCTTCAATAGAGTTATTTTCTTCTTGTGAATATGATAAGAAAGATTGAATTATTAATGTAAAGATGATTAGTATTTTTTTCATTTTATTGAGTTGAATGACACTAATATACTAAATAATTATCATACATTAATTTTACCTTTTCTTTTTGTCTTTTATTTGAGTGTAAATATCTGATAATAACATACTATCCTTTTTTATACACTCTTTAAACCATTCTTCTCTATTTCTCATTTTCTCTAACTCTTCTTTATCCATTTTTAATTTGATTAGATTTAATCTTTTGTTTCTGGGTGTATCATACATCTGTTGAATACTTCTTTGTCTAACCACATTTTCTAAAGATGAATGGATGTCTTTAAGTTTATCTAATAAATCACCTAATACAGATGGTTCCAGATTATCAAAATCCTTATTAATCTTGTTTAGGATACTTTTATAAAGTTGAATATCTGTTTTATGTAAGAATAGTGATAAGTCCATTGTGTGTCAAATGAGTGTATTAAAATGGGTTTGTATAGGTAAAAATTTGGGTTCGGTATTTAAAGGGGTCTAAATGGGTATATTGAAAGTTGAACTTTTTGAGTTACATGAAACTCAGTTGAGTGTTTTTTATTTTATCACAATCACTTCAATACCTAATTGTTTATAATGAGATTTGATTTCATTTATTTTAAAATATCTACGACCATCAACTTTTACTCCTTTTGGAAACTTCTGTTCTCTAATTTTACGATAAAGGGTAGATGGATTTAAATCCAATTTTGTGGATAGTTCTTCAATTGTAATTAAGTTTTCAAATTGTAATTGTATCATATTAGTGTTATTGATTGGTTTATTTTATTTAAATATCTTCTAAATTGGTTTTCATTCATTATTTCTTCAGTATGTATTACTCCGTATATTCCACTAATATTGTTAAAAACATCTAATCCTACTTCTCTTTTACTCCATTCCTTACCTCCAATGAATTTGTATAATATCTTATTAACCTTTTCACAATCCTTATGGTGTATAATCAAATGTGTGTGGTATCTGTTATCGTATTTATCCTTTTCTATAGAATATTCGGTATAAATCAAACTTTCCTTCTTCATCTTCTTGTGTAGTGTTCTTATTTGTTTATCTAAATTCCTTTTAGAAGGGTTCTGTTTCTGTCCATTATCTGTAATGTTATGTTTTCTTATCATAACTCCCATTGTCTTTAAACCTTCCTTCTTAGTTATAGGATAGGTATTATGAAGGTTTTTCATTTTAATTTTCTTTTGATATTCATTTTACCTTTTTTACTAATTCTCATTAGAACGGATTGAAGGATTTTTCAATCTCTACTATTATAAGTATTAGAAAAAAGAGAAAACGATTAAAATTGTTAGAAAATCTCATTTTCTGTCATAATTACTCAACTAGTCTGGTCCCGAGGTTCCTTATTGTTATTATCGAATATCAATTCTATTGATTATCAATAAGTTATAATATTGTATTATTAAAAATATTCAAAAATGAGAAATATTGTATATTTCTGAATATTTTTCATAACTTTACAATATCAAGAAAATCAAGAAGTTATGACAACTACAATCTACAAAACATCCGATTACCTTACAACTGATGAAATCCATCGTTTAATCCGTTATTTTAAGAAATTAGGTAACCTTCGTATGTCTTTATTAATTGAATTTGGAGTTAAAACCTTACTTAGATACTCTGATTTGAGTAGAATACAATGGATTGACATTGTTGGTAAGGATACCCTTGTTTTAAATGAAAAGAAGACAAATAAGAGAAGGGAGATTACAATCGGTAAATCATTAAGGGATAGTATAGAAACCACCTATAATGAACTAAAACAACCCAATAATGAAGAGTTTGTTTTTCAATATACTTTACAACATACCAACTTACTCCTAAAGGAGGGTGGAAGGGATGTAAAGATTAGAAATAAGAACATTTCAACCCATTCACTTCGTAAAAGTGGAAGTAGGTTTATTTGGGAGAATAACGGTTGTTCAGATGAATATCTCATTAAATTATCTTCTATTTTGAACCACTCATCAACTTCACTTACAAGAATTTACCTCGGAATTTCGAGACAAGAAATTAAAGACATCTATCAAAGTTTTGATGAGTTGATGTAATAATGTAACTTGAATTATATTTTTATTTTATATGAAGAAAATTTATATAACATTAGTTTTATTTTTTATTTCAATTTTAACTTTTTCTCAAAGTGAAGTTGATATACCAAAAGGGGTAAATAAAATTAAATTGAACACTGATTTAAGTGAAAAAGATAATATATCTTTTATATTAAAGGTTTTAAAGGAAAATGATTTTGATATTCAAAAAATTGATACTACCTACTATCAAATTCAAACATTACCTAGAAATTTAAAATCAGATAGACTGAAGTCTCCAACATATACATTAAGTTTCAATGTATACAATGGTTATGTAACTGTTACTGGAAGATGGACTACAAATTTAAATTTTCATATGGGTGGTTTTTCAAAAGAAATTGGGAATAGTGAAATTTTGAACAAGGGAATGAATGGTTCACCTCTAAAAGAAACATTTAAAGAGATGAACGATTTGTGTTTGAAAATTGTAAATCAAAATAGGATTGAATATACTTTTAAAAACTGAATATGAAACTTAATATTCAATCAAACAAAATACTTTTTAACTATAATAATCACTTTGTTATAGAAAATGATATAGGTGATATTGAAGTAATAAATGAATTAGGAGATAGTTTCTATATCCGATTAGATGATTCTAAAACTAATGGATATAGAAAACTGGTTGAAATGGATTTTGAACAACAATTGAAAAGTTCTATTGAATATATTGATTGGATAACACTATCAAAGAAAAACAAAAACTAAAATGTCTAAACACCAAGAACTTTCATCTTTCATTTGGAATGTATGTGATGATGTATTAAGAGGATTATTCAAACAACATGAGTATGGTGATGTAATACTACCTTTTGTTGTATTAAGGAGATTGGATTGTGTATTAGAATCTAATAAGGATGAAATATATAATCTATATGAGGAGTATAAGAGTAAAGTGGATGACCCTTCACCAATCATAAAAAATACGGTGAAGAAAGAGTTTTATAACTATTCAAAGTATGATTTAGTTCGTTTGAAATCAGACCCAAAGAACATATACATGAATTTTCAGAATTACATTAATGGATATTCAAAGAATGTATATGAGATTATTGAAAACTTTCAATTTGAAAAACCGGTTGAGAAACTTAATAAGAGTAATAAACTATATCTCTTAATAGATAAGTTTACTGAAATTGATTTACATCCTAATGTGGTTGATAACCATACAATGGGACAAATATTTGAGGAATTACTTCGTAAGTTTTCAGAGATGAGTAATGAAACTAGTGGAGAACACTATACACCTCGTGATGTAGTTAAATTATTAGTTTCATTAGTTTTTTCTGAGAATAAAGAAGATTTACAAGGAGAGGGTAAAATTCGTTCAATTTTTGACCCTTGTTGTGGTACTGGAGGTATGTTGACAACGGGTAAGGAATGGATAATTGAAAATATCAATCCAAATATTGAAATTAAAACAAGTGGACAAGAACTAAATCCACAAACCTATTCTATATGTAAATCAGATATGTTGATTTCGGGAGAAAATCCTGATAATATAAGACTAGGTTCATCTCTCTCTGAAGATAGATTTCAAGGTGAAAAATTTGATTATATGATAACCAATCCACCATTTGGTGTTAGTTGGAAAAGTGAAGAAGAATTTATTGTTAATGAATCTAACAATCCTCAAGGAAGGTTCTCAGTTGGAACTCCACGAACCTCAGATGGTTCTTTGTTGTTTTTACAACATTTAATTTCCAAAATGGAAACAAAAGGTTCTCGTATTGGTATAGTTTTTAATGGTTCTCCTTTATTCACTGGAGATAGTGGAAGTGGGGAGAGTGAGATTCGTAAATGGATTATTGAGAATGATTGGTTAGAATGTATTGTTCAATTACCTGATTCATTATTCTTTAATACTGGTATCACAACTTATATTTGGATTGTAAACAATAAGAAGAAACCAAAACGTAAAGGGAAGGTACAACTTATAGATGGTTCTAATTTGTTCAAACCAATGAAGAAATCTTTAGGTAGTAAGAGAAAAGAAGTTTCAGATGAACAAAGAGAATTAATCCTTAAAACATACACAAATTTTAATGATTCAGAAATCTCTAAAATATTTCCAAATCAGTACTTTGGGTACACAAAGGTAATAATTGAACAACCATTAAAAGAGGATGGTAAAATTGTAAAGGATAAGAAGGGAAACATAAAAACTGATAGTTCTCTAAGAGATAATGAAAGAATACCATTGGGAGTTGATATTAATGAGTACTTTGAAAAGGAAGTAAAACCACATTTACCTGAAAGTTTCATGGATAGAATTAAGGATAGTGTTGGGTATGAAATCAATTTTACTAAGTACTTCTATCAATACAAACCACTCCGTTCTTTGGAAGATTTAACCAAAGAGTTGTTGGATTTGGAAAAAGAATCTGATGGTTTAATGAATAAATTGATTGGATAATGAAGAAATATCTATCATACAAACCATCAGGGATAGAATGGATTGGAGAAATTCCGGAGAGTTGGAACTCTGGTAAAATGAAATATGTACTTTCAAACAATGATGGTGGTGTTTGGGGAACAGACATTGAGGATGAAGATGAAGGAACTCTTGTGGTTCGTTCTACTGAAATTACAATTGATGGAAATTGGGATTTATCTCAAATTCTCAAAAGAAACTTAACTGAAAGTGAAGTTTCAAAATGTAAACTTTATGAAGGGGATATTGTAATTACAAAATCAAGTGGGTCTCCTCAACATATTGGTAAATCTGTTATTGTTAGTAAGGAGATAGAGGAGTTAAATTGTTGTTATTCCAATTTTGTTCAACGAATTAGATTTAAGAATTATAACTCTAAATTATATCATTACATTTTAAATTGTGATATAGTAAGAGAACAATTCAAATACTTGACAACTTCAAGTACTGGATTAGGTAATTTGAATGGAACATCATTGAATGATATTTTATTACCATTCATTCCTATTCAAGAACAAAATCAAATCGTTCAATACTTGGATGAAAAAACCGATTTAATAGACAAGTTGATTTCCACAAAAGAAAGGAAAACAACTCTATTAAAAGAACAAAAAATATCTTTAATTAATCAGATTGTCACAAAGGGATTAAATTCTAATGTGAAAATGAAGGATAGTGGAGTTGAATGGATTGGTGAGATACCTGAACATTGGATTAAATCAAAAGTAAAGTATGTTAGTACGATTTTTGGAAGAATTGGTTACAGAGGATACACCATAGAAGATATTGTAAGTGAAGGAGAAGGGGTTATTACAATAAGTCCAAGTAATATTAAAAATGATGTTTTTACCATTGATGGGGAGAATACTTTTATAACTTATGAGAAATATGATGAATCTCCTGAAATCCAAATTTTCACGAACGATATTATTTTAGTTAAAACTGGTTCTACTATTGGTAAGACATCAATAATTCCCAATAATGTTCCAAAAATGACAATAAATCCACAGTTAGTTGTTTTGAAAAATATTAAAATTGATAATAAATATTTTTATTATCAATCAGTTTGTGAATATTTCAAAAAATCATTTATGATAGAACAAACTGGTAGTTCTACTCCAACTATCTCACAAGAGAAAATTAATGGTTTCCCAATCTTAGTTCCACCTAAAGAGGAACAAAATCAAATTGTTAAATTTCTAGACATAAAAACTAAAGAAATTGACGATTTAGTTTCTTTTGAACAAAAAAAGATTGATTTATTAAAAGAATACAGACTATCACTTATTTCGGAGGTTGTTACTGGTAAAATAAAAGTTACTAATTAATCTTATTTATATGAAAAAAACAAATATTTCAAAACAAAAGGGATTAGAATCTACACAATCATTTTTAATATTATGTTCACTTTTCTTTATGGGATTTGGACTTATTAATTTATATACTAGTCTTTTTTCTATTAGTTTTCGTTTTGGAATTGATGTACTTAAGTCATTTACAGAATTTCAATATTTCGTTATATCACTTTTAACTACTATTACTGGTATACTTTTTTTAATAGTTTATTATTTAACAGAAATTTCCAAAAATACCAATGAGTAACCCATCAGAAAAACGATTTGAAACCCATATTGAACAATCCTTAAATCATCAAGGGTATTCATCAATTCATTTTAATGAATATGATAGAACATTGTGTTTAATTCCAAATGAGGTGATTGGATTTGTGAGAAAAACTCAACCAAAAGAATGGGAAAAATTAGAACTTCAATATGGTTCTGATACTGAGAATAAGTTCCTTAAAAGATTAACAGATGAAATTGGTAAAAGGGGTGTTATTGATGTACTTCGTAATGGAGTAAAGGATAGAGGTTCAAACTTCAATTTGGTTTATTTTGAACCCAAAAGTGGTTTAAATAAGGAACACCAAGAGTTATATAAACAAAATCAATTGGTGGTTGTAAGACAACTCCACTATTCATTGAAGAATGAGAACTCAATTGATATGGTTCTTTTTGTAAATGGAGTTCCAATTGTTACAATGGAGTTGAAGAATGAACTAACTGGACAAAATTTCAAACATTCAGAGAATCAGTATAAGAAGGATAGAGACCCAAATGAACCATTATTGAAGTTTAAAAGGTGTATAGTTCACTTTTGTGTTGATAATGATAGGGTAACCATGACAACGGAGTTGAAGGGGGATAAAACCTTCTTTTTACCCTACAATAAGGGAATCGAGAACCCAATGAACCCAAATGGATACAAAACTTATTATCTATGGGAAGAAATACTAACTCCATCTTCAATTTTAGACATTTTAGAAAACTTTGTTCACTTATCAGAGGAGAAAGAAAAGGAATGGGATAATGAAAAAGGTAAGGTGGTTGAGAAGACTAAATACCTATTGGTATTTCCTAGGTATCACCAATTAGATGTTATCCGTAAACTAAAGAGAACCATTATTGAAGAAGGAACGGGTAACAACTACTTAATCCAACATACCACAGGTTCAGGTAAATCTTATTCAATTGGTTGGTTATCTCATTTACTTACATCACTTTACCGTTCTAAAGATGATACTCAAAGGATATTTGATACCATCATTGTGGTTACTGATAGGAAGGTATTGGATAAACAACTTCAGAATACAATCAAACAATTAGAACAAACTGTTGGGGTTGTTAGTAAGGTTGAAGATGGTTCTAAACAACTAAAGGAGTATTTGGAAAAAGGAAAGGATATTATCATTACAACCATACAAAAGTTCCCATTCATTTCAGAGGAGATTTCAAAGATTGGTTCAAAAACTTTTGGAATTATAATAGATGAGGTTCATTCATCTCAAAGTGGAGAAAACTCAAAACATCTAAAAATGTCTATCTCCAAAGGAGAGGATATGGATGGAGATGGTGATGTAGATTATGAGGATGTTATTAGAGAGGAGATTAGAAGTAGGGGTAAACAAAAACACATTTCATTTTTTGGTTTCACTGGTACACCTAAGAATAAAACTTTAGAGTTATTTGGAAGGAAGGATGAAAATGGAAACTTTGTTTCTTTTCATTCTTATACAATGAAACAATCAATTTATGAAGGATTCACTTTAGATGTACTTCAAAACTATACAACTTATAAAAGGTGGTTTAAATTAGTTCAGAAGGATGAGGAAGATGTACAGTTACCAGAGGGTAAGGTAAAGAAAGAATTAGTGAATTTTGTTGATTCTCATGAAGAAACCATCTCTCAAAAGGTTGGAATTATTTTGGAACATTTTATTAATAAAACTTCTAAAACAATAGGTGGTAGAGGTAGGGGTATGGTGGTAGTTCGTTCTCGTTACCATTGTGTATTATTCCAACAAGAAATGAAGAAACAAATGAAGAAGTTGGGATTACCATATTCATGTTTAGTTGGATTCAGTGGAACAATAAAATTACATGGTAGAGAAGTTACTGAGGATATTTTAAACAGTGAGAATGGGTTGGGTAAAGGTGTTTCTATTCCAGAGGGAATGAAAGACCCTTCTTATAGAATTTTAATAGTTTCTAGTAAATTCCAAACTGGGTATGATGAACCACTTCTCCAATCTATGTTTGTTGATAAAAAACTCAATGGGGTTCAGTGTGTCCAAACTTTGTCAAGGTTGAACCGAGTTACAAGAGGTAAAACGGATACTTTTGTTTTGGATTTTGTTAATGAAACAGATGAAATTGTGGAATCGTTTCAACCTTTCTTTACCACTACAGTTATGGTGGGTGAAACCGAACCTAATAAATTATACGATGTAGAAACCCAAATCAACTCATTCAATCTTTTTACCAAATATGAAGTTGATGAGTTTTGTAAATTATTCTACAACGAAAGAGAAACAGACGAGGGTTTACAACCGATTTTAAACAGGGTAGTTTCAAAATGGAAGGATATATCAGAAAAGGAGAAAAAAGAGGAATTTAAGTCTCTAATTCAATCCTATATCCGTTTATATGGTTATATCTCTCAAATTATCTCTTTTGAAGATATTGAATTGGAGAAATTGTTCATTTTCCTAAAGTATGTAAATAAGAAATTACCTAGGGAAGAATCAGAAAGGTTACAAATATCGGATTCAATTGATTTAGATTCACTTCGTATCCAAAAGATTGGGGAACATAAATTGAGTTTAGAAGATAAACAAGTAGAAATTGAACCTTTCTCTCCAGATGGTTCAACAAGTGGGGTAGAAGAACCAATGGATTTTCTTTCTGAAATATTGAAGAAGATAAATACAGTTTTTGGTAGTGATTTTAGTGAAGAACACAAATTGAGTTTAAAACGAGTTACTAAACAAGTATATAGTAATGATGATTTAAGTAAAGTAATGGAAGGGGATAACTCAGAACAAAATAAGAGAAAGAAATTAGAAGAAATTACAAAACAAATACTATTAGGGTATGTTAACGATCAATTTGATTTTTATAAAAAGATGGAAAACCCACAATTAATAAACTTATTAACTAATGAATTGTATAAAAACTATTCAAATAAGGGTTTATATTAGTTTAGTTATCCTTTTTCTAATTGGTTGTGATGTTCAAGAAAAAAAGGAAAGAAAATTTAAATCTAATTATGTTAAACCATATGTTACTCAAAGTGGTAAATTGGTGAGGGGTAGTGTTCGTAAAAGTTGGAGTTCATCTTCCAAAAGGATACAAAATAGAAATAGGAGTAAATCTTACCAATATAGAAATCCCAATAGAAGGAAATTAAGGAATAAGAATTAAATTGATGATAAAATGAGTTATGTTACTAAAATATCCTTTGTACCAAGAGATAGTGGTAGGGTGACAACATCCTTTGAGAATGTTGATTATGGTTTTGGTAATAATGTAGTTGAAATAAAATTAAATGTTCTAGAAAGGTTTAAAAGTTATCATTTCAGAGAAATTAACGAAACTGGTTCATACTTTGATTTTGTAACTGTTTTAACTATTGATGAATTTTTTGATTTTCACTCTAAATTTTTAACTCCATCTCAAATTAATAATTCTGAAAGTATAGATGAATTTGTTAAATCAATAGATGATACAATTCGTTTTAATTGGGTTATTGTTGAAATATTTGAGATAGATTTTTAAAATATAAATTAATTATCCAATTCTATAGTAAAATTTGAGAAAATTGGTTGATTTATGACCTCTAATCTCGTTTTTCTTATATTCATTTTTCGATAAATTCCGAATACATTTTCTGGTGTGAAAATGGATGTTCTTTGAGGTTTGTATCCATTTTGGTTCAAATAGTCACTAATTTCATAGAAGTGTTTCCCTTCTATATCTCTCATTGTTCTGATGATTTCAAACTTCAACTCTCTTTCTTTTGATAAGGGGATTACCCATAGAAATGGGGATGTAACCTCAATATCACATTTTAAGTAAAATTTTGGATTTTCACTCTCTATTAAATACCCCCTATCAAAACTATTCCACCGTAACCGATTTTGCCAAATTTCTTGGCTTGTCAACATCAATCCCTTTTGCAACACCTACATAGTAACTTAATAACTGTAATGGAATCACACTTAATAATGGTGCAATTACTTCGTCAATTTCTGGA
>JACCDN010255763.1_pt1 | contig 15106 bp, 16 predicted proteins | sample 7441691 | NCBI WGS metagenome assembly JACCDN01 (sample SAMN15323439, study PRJNA562643) | freshwater metagenome | isolation source: river surface water | place: USA:Blue River Watershed | collected 2017-08-16
GTTTGCACAAACGCACGGTCAGTGATGACGTTGCTCCGCAAATCGGCCAAGGCTTGGCGCAATGTGTGAAGACTGTTGAGTGGGTGAGACATGGCGAACAAACAGGGCGAAGTCGCAATTATCTATGGGCGGGCAGTACAGCGGTTTCAGCCCATGTGCCTTGTGCGAGATCGTCTAGGGTGTAGGGGCCAATCTGAGTGCGAATCAAGCGCAACGTGGGTAGACCCACGGCGGCCGTCATGCGGCGCACTTGGCGGTTGCGCCCTTCGCGAATCGTGAGCGTCAGCCACGAGGTGGGAATGTGTTTGCGCTCTCGAATCGGTGGGGTGCGTGGCCACAACCATGCGGGTTCATCCACCGCATGCGCCTCAGCGGGGAGGGTGGGACCGTCGTTGAGTTGTACGCCTTGACGCAGTTGGCGCAGCACTTCATCGCTCACCACGCCTTCCACTTGCACCCAATAGGTTTTGGGCATTTTGTGGCGAGGGTCGGCAATGCGTGCTTGCAAGGGGCCGTCGTCGGTGAGCAGCAGCAAACCTTCGCTGTCTGCATCCAAGCGACCCGCCGCATGAACACCAGGCAAGTCGATGAACTCTTTCAACCCACGCCAACGACCCTCAGCCTTGAACTGGCTGAGAACACCGTAGGGTTTATTGAAACGAATGAGCATGACGAGTTGGCGCGAACACGCCCATTCATGTGGAGGTGTTACTTGACCTCAGTCACAAACTGCTCACGTGGGCGGCGCACCTTTTTCAAAGGTGCGAGCCAGTCTTGTGCAGCCAAGCGGTAGCCCAAAGGCATGATGGCCACGCTGCGCAAACCTCGTGCGGACAGATTCAAAATTTCGTCCACCGCTTTGGGGTCGAAACCTTCCATGGGGGTGCTGTCTACTTCCTCAAACGCTGCGGCGATCAAGGCGGCGCCCATGCCAATGTAGGCTTGGCGTGCGGCGTGCTCGAAGTTCACCTGTGCATCGCGTGCGGGGTAGTTCGCCAGCAGCATGTTGCGGTAGTTTTCCCAACCTTCGTTGGTGCCGCCGCGTTGGGCATTGGTCAGGTCAAACATCATGTTGATGCGGTCAGCCGTGTAGGTGTTCCACGCAGCAAACACCAACAGGTGTGAGCCTTCGGTGATTTGCGCTTGGCCGTGTGCACTGGCTTGAATCTTGGCGCGCACGTCAGGGTTGGTGACTAACACAATTTCAAACGGCTGCAAGCCGCTAGAGGTAGGGGCCAAGCGAGCCGCTTCGATGATGCGCTCCACTTTGTCTTGAGGCACCACTTTGGATGCGTCCATTTTTTTTGTGGCGTAGCGCCATTGCAATTTGTCGAGAAGAGTAGACATTCAATAAGTTCCTTTGTGGGGAAGAGCATAGCTAAGCCGGCGTGATTTTGCTGGCTTGGGGCTATTCAAACTAAGTGGTGCTTGATTGCCTGTTTTCAGGGCAGTGATTGCCAAGCCTTCTGTCGTCTGGGCTTGCATGGATATCCAATGTGTTTTCCACAGCTTCATGCACAGAGGCTAGGGACAACTTTGCAGAGACTTTACTCTTGAGATTGAACTACTTGCCGTTTGACAGCATCAAGTGTTCGGCCATCCATCGTTTTCCATTCGACCCAACCATTTGCAGATCGCCCCATTACAGCCATGGCCGCCATGCTGGGACTCGAAAAAAGATGATCACGACTGAATACGTAAATACCATCTTCAAGTTTCATGATCCCTTCGCTAATTAATTGCTCGCGATATCTTGCATGTGATGTGCCTTGTATCGATGCAACGATTTCGATGCGACAGCGTGAGCCTTTGAGAACAACAAACCCTTCGTTTGTGTACTCACCTATACCGTTTGCATCAGGTCCTTTGCAATAGAACAATTCTTTTTCAGCTGAACTGGCCGATGTGTTCGTAAGTGGTTCAAAGATAGGTTGACCCATGGTCGCTAGCAATGTCGCAGCAGTCTCATGAATTTCATGGCAATCTGCTTCGAGCGGAGCGGGCGTGTGTGGGCGAGCACCTGTGTTGCCGTTTTCTAGTGTGTAGCGGCCTGCCTTTGTTGCTTCTGAAATAGCAAACCATTCCAAGAACAGGGCATGCGTTTGCGTCATGCTGTTGGTGAGTGAAATCACTACAAATGCGCGGTTCCAAAAGTCTTTGCTTTGGTTGTGCTGAACCAGTCGCGAACCAACACTGCCAGATTGACCAATGTAGACGCGGGGTAAGCCAGCTTCTGATGACTCACCCATCAGGAAGTAGACGCCGACTTGTTGTGCTTCTGGCATCTTGACGAACTCACCCAGTTGACTGCGAGGAACTTCAATGACTCGGACGATGCGTGTAGTGATTTCTGCGACTCGCATGCCTCGTGGGTCACCAGCAGGCAGAAAGATTTGAATGGTTTGAGGGCGAGCCATGATGTCCTTTGAACGCAATATTCACAATAGCAAAGGCATGATCTTATGAGAAAAAAGGCCTCTCTTGTTTCTATGAGAGGCCTCGTTTTGCAGGGATGGTTATTTCGTCATTTAGCCCAAGTGTCCTTAAGCCCCGTGATCCTATTGAACACCAATTTGCCCCCTGCATGATCCACGCGATCTGTCACAAAGTAGCCATGGCGCTCAAACTGAAAGTGTTCGCCGGCGGGCACATTGGCCAATGATGGTTCCACATAAGCGGTCACCACTTTCAAGCTGTCGGGGTTCAGCGCCGCTAAAAAGTCTTTGCCGCCTGCATCGGGTTGTGCGTCGGTGAACAAGCGGTCATACATGCGCACTTCTGCTTGCAGGCCATCGTTCACGCCCACCCATGTGATGGCCGCGCTGGCCTTGACGGTGGCACTGCCGGGAGTGCCGCTCTTGGTGTCGGGGATGACAGTGGCAAGTACCTCGGTAATCACACCATTCGCATCTTTCGTGCAACCTGTGCACTCGATGACGTAGCCGCCTTTGAGGCGCACTTTGTTGCCGGGAAGCATTTGGCCATCCGCGCCTGGCCGGGGCGGATACAGGCGTTTGTAGCCTTTGACGGGTTCTTCCAAAAAGTCGTCACGTTCAATCCACACTTCTTTGCCAATTTTGAAATGGCGTGTGGGTACTTCAGTGCCTTCGTCGGCGTGTGGCAGTGCAGGTTGTGTGCAAGGCTCTAAGTGGCCAGCACCCATCACCTCGTCCCAGTTGGTGAGCACGAGTTTGACGGGGTCAAGCACGGCCATGGCGCGGTGTGCGGTGTTTTCAAGGCTTTCGCGCAAGCAACCTTCGAGGGTGCTGTAGTCAATCCAGCTGTCGCTCTTGGTCACGCCAATGCGTTCGGCAAACAGTTGTAGGCTTTCGGGCGTGTAGCCACGGCGGCGTAGGCCGACGATGGTGGGCATGCGGGGGTCGTCCCAGCCGCTGACCTTGCCTTCGTTTACCAACTGCGCGAGTTTGCGTTTGCTGGTGATGACGTAGGTGAGGTTCAAGCGCGAGAACTCGTATTGCTTGGGTGCAGGCGCAGCCAGCAGGCCACATTCGCATAAGCGCTCCATCAGCCAGTCGTAGAAGGGGCGTTGGTCTTCAAACTCCAGCGTACAAATGCTGTGGGTGATTTGCTCCAGCGCATCTTCAATTGGGTGCGCAAAGGTGTACATCGGGTAGATGCACCAGGTGTCACCCGTGTTGTGGTGGGTGGCGCGACGGATGCGGTAGATGGCGGGGTCGCGCAGGTTGATGTTGGGCGAGGCCATGTCAATCTTGGCGCGCAGCACGGCAGCGCCGTCGGCCAATTTGCCGTCTCGCATCTCGCGAAAGCGTGCGAGGTTTTCAGCCGATGTGCGTGAGCGGAAAGGGCTGTTCACGCCGGGCTTGGAAAAGTCGCCACGGTTAACGCGCATGTCTTCTGCACTCTGTTCGTCCACATAGGCGTGGCCCGCTTCAATCAAGGCTTCCGCTGCACGGTACATGAAGTCGAAATAGTCGCTGGCTTGGTAAGCCTTGTCGTTGCCAGGTTGGTTCCAGCTAAAGCCTAGCCACTGCACCGCGTCGATGATGGAGTTGACGTACTCGGTGTCTTCTTTTTCGGGGTTTGTATCGTCAAAGCGCAGGTGGCACACGCCACCGTAGTCGCGCGCTAAACCAAAGTTGATGCAAATGCTTTTGGCGTGGCCCACGTGCAAATAGCCGTTGGGCTCGGGCGGAAAACGCGTGCGAATCTTGGCGGGGTCTGGCTCACCTTTGGCGTGATGCGCGGCGTCACCGGGGCTGCCCGCCCAGCGGCGGCTGGCGTAAGTGCCTTGCGCCAAATCGTTTTCGATGATTTGGCGCAAAAAGTTACTGGGCTTGTGGTCTTGTTCTGTCGCAGGGGAGGCGGGTTTCGTCATGCCGTGATTTTAGGCGGCACGCAGGCCTGAATCAGAGCCAGCCTAGCCATTCATGCCAAATCAATTGGCCCAAATAGCGCGACGGTAGCAACGTGAATGCCCCAGCCACCACGCAAGCACTGATGTAGAGGTATTGCATGGTTTGTTTATGTGCCTCAAATTCACGCCGAGCCAGTGAACGGAAGGCAAAAAACAAGCTCATCAGCGTGACTGGAATGAGGACATGAATCGGCGTGTATCCCCAGATATTGGGAAGGTTGAAGTCGCGGATGAAGATGGCGCTGATGGCAGCCACCAACATCAACGTGGTCCACGCATAGCCCAGTGCGCGGTGCAGCCATGGCCTGACGTGCTGGCCTAAGCGTGCCCACAGCACAACGGGGCCAATGACTAAGGCAACAATGGCTGCGCTCATGTGGATGGCGATGACTGGGGTGAGTTGCATCTTAGATTTTTCGCCCCAAACGTTTTTCGACTTCTTTCTTTTCCCAATCCGCACCAAATGGGCTGAAGCGCTCGAACACGCGCAAGCCATGAAACAGCACGCCAATGCCCCAGCCCATCGCCACCCAACCCGCCCACAAGTACTGCGGGCGTGTCCACAGATTAATGCCCAGCAAGAGGGTGACGACGATGACGTACTGGACCAAGTGCAGGTAAAAGCCTTTGAGTTTGCGCACTTGGGCAAAGGCCAAGGCTTCTTCCGCATCAAAGGCGGCGGGTGTTGTGGCGGCTGTTGCGGTGTTCATGTCGGGCTCCTGAAGTGTTGAGAAATCAATTTCAAACACGGCAGCCAGAGATTTCAATGATTCAGTGCTTGCCACTTGCCCTTGTTCAAGGCGTTGAATGGTGCGCACACTAAGACCACTGAGGTCAGCCAGTTGTTGTTGTGACCAACCGCGTTGGAGTCTGAGTTTTTGAATCAACATATGAAGTTCCTGTTTGCCGAGGGCTGAAATTTAGTGGTTTGTCTCAGCGTTGAACACGTCACAGCACGTCATCGGGGTGACATTGGCACGCCACGGTCATGACAGTGCCTTGTGGTGCTCCAAAATTTTAGGTGGCGCAAAGCGAAAGGGGATAATTCCAACGATCAAAGGAGTTGTATGGATATCGTTGTGTTGCTCAAAGCCGCTGCCATGGGTGTGGTGGAAGGTTTGACCGAGTTTTTGCCTATTTCATCCACGGGTCACCTGATTTTGGCTGGTGCATTGCTGGGCATGGATGACGACAAGGCCAAGGTGTTTGACATTGCCATTCAGACCGGCGCGATCTTTGCCGTGATCATTGTGTATTGGCAAAAGATTTTCAGCACCGTCGTGGCTTTGCCTACGCAGGTTGAGGCACGTCGCTTTGCATTGAATGTGTTCATCGCCTTTGTGCCTGCCGTGGTGTTGGGGCTGGTGTTTGGCAAGTTCATCAAAGCGCATTTGTTCACACCCACTGTGGTGGCCAGCACGTTCATCATCGGTGGCTTCATCATTTTGTGGGCCGAAGGCTGGGGGCGTGCCAAGCCTGAAGGCGAAGAAGAGCAAGTCGTTGAACCCGCCCGCATTGAAACAGTGGAAGCCATGTCACCCATCGATGCATTGAAAGTTGGCTTGGTGCAGTGCTTGGCCATGATTCCGGGCACGAGCCGCAGTGGTGCAACCATCATTGGTGGCATGCTGCTGGGCTTGTCGCGCAAGGCGGCGACTGACTTTTCGTTTTACTTGGCGATTCCCACGCTCATTGGTGCGGGGGCGTACAGCCTGTACAAAGAACGTGAGTTGCTGCGCACGGCCGATGAGCCGATGGATGACGTAGGATTGGTGCTTTCCTTCATCAGCGCATGGGTGTGCGTGCGTTGGTTGCTGCGCTACATTGCCACGCACAGCTTTGTGCCGTTTGCTTGGTATCGCATTGCGTTTGGCATCGTGGTGCTGGCCACCGCGTGGACCGGTACGGTGACCTGGGCGGCTTGATCAGCCCATCAAGTTCAGTAGCGCGGTTTCCACCGCCGCTGCTGCGACCAACGGATGCTCCATCGGAAACAGATGCGTGCCATCAATTTTCATCACGCGTCCATGCGTGACGCGACGGCTGAAATCTAAGCCGACTTGTTTCAACTCACGCGATTGCAAGCCGCCGATCAGGGCGGCTTTGCATTTGAGCGGGTGGCGTTTGAAGTACGTTTCCAAGTGGTCTGGCAGGCCGTTGTAGATGGCGCTTTCTACATCACGATCAAAGCTCAGCACGCGGCGTGTGCCTTGTGGGGTTTGCTCGTCATGTGTGCCGTAGGTCACGTAGTCTTTCAGCACTTGCGGATGCCATTTGGCAAAGGCTTTTTTGTGTTGAAAGTGTTCCAACACCTCGGCTTCGTTGGCCCAGGTGGTGCGGCGTTTGCGACTGATGGCAGCGGGTGAAAACACCTCAGCGCCTGGCACGCGTTTGACGGTTTTGAGCAGCTTAGCTTTCCAGCCGCCCAGCATGGGTGAATCGAGCAACACCACGCCACGCACCAGCTCGGGGTGTTTGGCCGCCATCATCATGCTCAAGATGCCACCGAGTGAATGGCCCACCAAAAACACGGGGCCGTGTTGCGCAGCCAAGGGGGTTGCGAAGTCGGTGAGTTGCTGCACCAAGTGCGGCCAGTTGTTGGTCACGGGGTAGCGTGGATCGTGGCCAAACTTGTCGATGGCTTCGACAGCAAAGCCGCGTGCCCGGAGCGACTCCAGCATGACGCGATAAGTGCAGGCAGGAAAACTGTTGCCGTGTGAAAAAACAATCAGAGGTTGCCGGTTCATGGCGGGTTAGCTTAGTTTTTTGAGTTGGTACATCAGATCCAACGCATCGCGTGGGCTCAAGGTGTCGGGGTCAATCTCGGCCAGCTTGGCTTGCAGCGGGCTAGGGCCCACATCGTCTTGCAAGGGCGGTGGCGCAAAGAGGTCGACCTGTGCTTTCGTCGCGTCTGCATCTGCTTCCAGCGAGGCCAGTGCATGTCGTGCATGGCTCAACACCGCAGCGGGCATGCCTGCCAAGCGTGCCACTTGAATACCGTAGCTGCGGCTGGCGGGCCCGGGTTGGATTTCGTGCAAAAACACAATGCTTGCGCCGCTCTCGGCCGCGCTCACATGCACGTTGATCGCGCCTTTGTGCTTGACGGGAAAGTCGGTGAGCTCAAAGTAATGCGTGGCAAACAGCGTGAAGGCCTGGGTCTTGTCGTGCAAGTGTGTGGCAATGCCGCTGGCCAAAGCCAAGCCGTCAAAGGTGGAGGTGCCTCGGCCAATCTCGTCCATTAACACCAAGCTGTGCGGCGTGGCAGCGTGCAATATTTGCGCGGCCTCAGTCATCTCCAGCATGAAGGTCGATTGCGCGTTGGCCAAATCGTCAGCCGCACCAATGCGGGTGTGGATGGCGTCAATCGGTCCAAGTCGGCAAGCTGTCGCAGGCACATGGCTGCCGATGCTCGCCAGCAAGACGATGATGGCCACTTGGCGCATGTAGGTCGACTTACCGCCCATGTTGGGGCCGGTGATGACTTGCATGCGGTGTGGGTGGCCCAAGTGCGTGTCGTTGGCAATGAAGGTCTTGGCCGCACCGCCGTTGACCACGCCATGCGTTTCGGCCAGGCGGGCTTCCACCACGGGGTGGCGACCTTGGGTGATGTCAATGCAAGGCGCTTTGACAAACTCAGGCGCACACCAGCCCAGCGTGAGCGAACGCTCAGCCAAGGCACACAGCGCATCGAGCGCGGCCACGGCTTGCGCCAAGCGGGTGAGGGCGAGCACAAAGGGCTGCAAGCTGTCGAGCAGTTGTTCGTACAAAAACTTTTCGCGAGCCAAGGCACGCTCTTGGGCGCTCAGGGCTTTGTCTTCAAAAGTTTTGAGCTCAGGCGTGATGAAGCGCTCGGCATTCTTCAATGTTTGGCGACGCGTGTAGTCCGTCGGCACTTTGTCGATTTGGCCTTGCGTGACCTCGATGTAAAAACCATGCACTTTGTTGAACTGCACGCGCAAGTTGGCAATGCCAGTGCGCTCGCGTTCGCGCGCTTCAAGCTCCAGCAAAAAACCGTCGCAGTTGTTTTGAATGGCGCGCAGTTCGTCCAAGTCAGCGTCGTAGCCGTGGCCAATGACACCACCATCGCGCACCAACACGGCGGGCTCGGGCAGCAGGGCGCGTTCTAACAAATCGCCGCATTCGGGTGGCACACCCATGTCTTTGGCGATGTGTGCAAGTAAGGGGCTGTTCGTTACTGGAATGAGCGGTTGAATACGCAGCGCCTTTTGCAACGCTTGGCCCAACGACACCAATTCGCGTGGACGCACTTGGCGCAGCGACACGCGGGCGCTGATGCGTTGCACATCGCCCGAGCCCTTGAGGGCTTCGCGCAGCACTTTGTAACTTTGGGTGCGTGTGTCTTGCAGCGCTGCAATGGCGCCTAGGCGGTGGACGGCCTGGCTGCGGTCTCGCTCGGGGGAGAGCAGCCAGTGTTTGAGTTGTCGGCTGCCCATGCCCGTCATGCAGGTGTCGATCAACGAGAACAAGGTGGGCGAATCTTCGCCACGCAGGGTTTGGGTGAGTTCTAGGTTGCGACGCGTGGTGAGCGGCAGATCAATCAGTGCATCGTTGCGTGCCACGTACACGTTGTGCACGTGCGTGAGGGCGCGGCCTTGGGTGTGTTCGGCGTATGCCAGCAGCGCCGCGGCAGCAGCGTGTGCTTGCACCACGTCTTGTGCATGCCATGCACCGAGGGAGGCCGCTTGCAAATGCTCTAACAATTTGCGAGCACCCAAGGCGGCGTCAAACTGAAATGCGGGGCGCACTTGCACAGGCAGCCCCAAGTTGGCACAAAAGTGTTTGAGCTGTTGCTCAAACACTGGACTCACTTCGGCGCTGTAAATGATTTCGTTGGGGGCGACACGGGCCATCCAGTTGGGCAAGTCCGAGGTGTCGCACTCGGCCAAGTGCACCACGCCTTGCGTGACGCTCAGCCACGCCAAGCCGCAACCCGCACGTTCGCTTTGGTGAATGGCCAACACATAGGCTTCGGTTTTATCGCTTAAGAGCGCACTGTCGGTGAGCGTGCCAGGTGTGACCACGCGCACCACTTTGCGCTCCACAGGTCCTTTGCTGGTGGCGACGTCGCCCACTTGCTCGCAAATGGCGACCGACTCACCGAGCTTGATGAGGCGCGCCAAATACGTTTCGACCGAGTGAAACGGCACACCTGCCATCAACACGGGCTCGCCGTTGGATTGGCCGCGTTGTGTGAGTGTGATGTCGAGCAAACGAACAGCCTTTTCGGCATCGGCGTAGAACAGCTCGTAGAAATCGCCCATGCGATAAAACAGCAGCGTGTCGGGGTGGTCGGCCTTGAGGCCAAACCACTGCTGCATCATTGGGGTATGGTTTTTTAGATCTTCTTTCATGAGAGTGAAAATCTAATAAAAACCAATGAAATCAATTGCTTAAGTTGTTTTTTGACTTCCCTTGTGTGCCCTGAAGTGCCCCAATCTAACCTAACTTGAGGACGGTTTTCCTGAGCCAAATTTGAGCCAAAATGTGCGCATCCACCAAAACCATTGAAATTTTGGCGGAGAGCACTAACAGGCAAAAAATATGAAGCTGACATTTACGGAAGAATTTATTTTCAAATTACGAGGCGGTGAGATCCCCGCCAGTGTCCGGAAACCATACCCCGGGACAAAGACAACATCCGCTAATTATCTTCTGTACGATGATCACGATCACGCACCTTCGGGTTTTGCTGTTCGTGTTGGTAAAAAATCAGCCACTTATCTTGTCGACACAATGATTGGCGGCAAAAAGATGAAGATTACAGTTGGTCTTGCGGCTGGAAAAAGCGGCTCTAAGCAGGTAATGAGTCTCGAAGTTGCCCGACACAAAGCTATGGCTTTGGTCCTTGCTGCTCGTGAGCAAGGATCGAACCCAGTGACGCATGCGAAAGCAAAACGCGCAGACTTGCTGACCATGGGCGATGTTTGGGAAAGCTATCTCGGGTTCCTGAGCAATAAGACTGTAAAAGTCAAACCCAACTCACTCAAAGCAATTGAAAAAGCTCGAAATAAACTAGCGTCCTTCGAGGGGACAAAGGTCGCTGATATCACCTCCAAAGAGGTTCTTGATCTGTTCAACTTGCACGCGATCACACATGGTCATCCGACTGCTGCCGAGCAAATGGGACGCTGGGCAACCGCTGCAGTACAAAAAGCTATTGAACTTGAGAACTTCGATGCACTCAACGCCCGGCGTGAGTCACGGCTGTTTCACAACCCTTTCCACATCTTGAAGATTGCCGGTAAGTACAGGAGCCGAGATCAGCTTGAAAAAGCATATAAGGATAAAGGGATCCGAAACCCTCTCAGCCTCAGCAATGCGGTTCCCGCGTTTTTCGACGCAGCATGGGAGTACAGGAAGCAGAATTTGCTTGGGGCGGATTTTTTAATCCTTTCACTTTTGTGGGGGTTGAGGCTTGGGGAAGCTTGCACATTTACTTGGAAAGAGCGTCTACCCAAGAACATGCATGGGCAATCGCGATGGATAGACTTAGAAAACGCAGTCGCTTGTATCAGTGACTCGAAAAATAGGACAGATCATGAATTTCCGATCGGTCCATGCGCACTAGAGCTTTTGAAAATTCGCCGAATGGATTTGCCAGCTGACGAGGTCTGGGTTTTTCCTACCGCTTCTCCGCACTCAAAAGTTGAGCACTACAGTGATGCATCTGTTGCTCTTAAGCGTGTAACAACGATGGCTAATGAAATGCTTAAAGACCGTGGGCACAAAATTTTGAATCTGCGTGGCCATGATTTGCGACGCACGTTCGGCGCTGCATGCGAAAAGTTGGGGTTGAGCGATCGCCAGATTAAGAGGCTCCTTGGTCACGCTCTGACAGGTGGTGATGTAACTAACCGTTATACAGTCCCCGAGTGGCACGACACGGCGAAAAAAATGAAAACCGTTGAAGAGCTGATGCTATCTGAAACATCTGAAATGTATGATGCTTTAACGCACAACATATCAAAGCTGATCTCTCATGGCTGATCTCAAAGACCTAATCGCTACCGCTCAAGCCCGCAGTGTTATTTCAGATCTTTCAGACGACACGACGCTTGAGCCAAAATTGGCGGCCCTCTTTCTTGGGATTTCAACAAAAAAGTTGGAAGCTATGCGTAGCGCCGCTGCCGAGGCCGGTTTGCCATTTGTGAAGATGATGAACCCCTCTTCAAAAGGGAGAAATCAGTCAATTTTTTACAAATTGGGCGACCTTCGCGACTTTCAAAAGTCTCTAAAAGTCCAGTCGACCTTTGACGCATGCATCAAGGCCGGAATGGCTGATTGGACTAATCACGCCAGATCGTTCTATGCTGTCAGAAGCACTGGGCATCTCCTTCGTGAAATCACTGACTTCCGTGATCAATCAGAACACGAACTGTTCTTCTCACTACTTTTGTCTAAGCAGCTGAAAATCAAGCAACACACACTTTTTGATGCCGTGCATGCCAGTTGGGAAGACGCTGAGGCTCATTCAAATTTAAGAGGTGCGTGGTTACATGTGCTCAAAAAAGAGTTGCAAACTATTGAGGCTCAATGACTGATCTGGCGCATCTAACTACTTGTTTACGAAATGCGCGGGTAGTCGTTCGAGATTCACTCACTTACCTTTATGTGATGTCAGAGCATCAAGCTGACATGACTCGGTACAACCTTGGTCGAGGCGCCTTCTCTTCATCCATAGCCTTATTTGCCACCCTCAACCTTCTTGCAAAAATTCATTTCATCCTTTCCAAAGGGGCCTCTGTCATTGTTGACGAAGAGCAAATCAAAACCTTCAATCATGTTAAGGATCAGATCAAGCAGGCACCAAACATCAGTTGGGCTGAGGTTCGTCCGTTTATGCAGAAGCCTCGAATTGGAACTGTTAATGAGTCAGACGCTTTTGCGTCGTTTATTCAGGATTGCCCAGTAGATTTTGGACTTCCGCGAAATGATTCAGACAAGGTGCGTCGAATCTGGGCTTCATATCGTAATAAATTAACCCATCTGGTGGCTCTTGCCAATGATGTCCAATCTGGCCAGATGCTGATGGGGCTGAGCATTCAGCCTAGCCAATCTGGTATGTACGAAGAGAATTTGAAATTTATCCGTGGTCGGATGGATAAATACAAACCTTTTGACTTGCCAGCTGCCGAGACGAAGTCAGTGTTCAAGGATAAAGAAGACATCTCAGCGTTCATCAAACAACACATTCTCAACGACAAGTGCCATGTTGAGCGTTTAGCTGTTGCCGTTGATTTGTCGCTTGACTGGCTTGTGAAGAGCATTGATGAGGGCGTGTTCAAAGCCGAAAATCTAGCAGCTTTAGCTGGTTGGCTTCAACTAGAGCTAGCTGCAAAAGTCGACTAGAAGTTGAGCTATCGCTTCACAAGAGATCGTTAGGGAATGCAGACGGAGCTACTTGATCCGTTGGTTTCTCCGTTTCAACCTCCAAATCGTCAGACATTGCTGAAGCAATGTGTTGGACCATCTCTTGAGATTTGATCTGACGAAATAGTGGGGCGCAAGCATCCAAGACTTCTGTCCTTCGTGGCGCAGTATCAAGCCAAGTTTGGTAAAGCTCTGTCGAGACCTCAATCGCAGGTCCTTCCGTGATCAATGAGTGTTCTTTGAAGCATTTGAATGCCGGATTTTCGGGACCAAGGCCTAAGCCAACGCAGCACCATTGTGTTTTTGATAGCTTTGTGTCCCAGACCAGAGCGAAGTCCCCTTCGCTATTCAAAATTGGGCACAAATAGACATTCGCATACTCATGCAGGACTTCAATAAACAACTGAAGTCGCTTAGCGTCAGCCTCGGTTGCCACCTGCATTTCTGCAACTGGGCAGTGCTCACCATCAGCACTTTTCAAGCCCTGAGTTGGCGAAAAACAGAGGCCGAATTTCTTAAGCATTTTGTTGATTCCGCCAACCGTTACTGCACCTAACCGTCGTTGACTGTTGAACGCAGCAACATTTGTTCTGTGAATTGCAAGCAGCTCTGCAAGTCGTGCATCAGTTGTGCGACAAATATCACGAAGGCCTCCTAGTACATAAGAGATCTTTAGTTTGTCGTTTTCTGAATATTTAGTACTCATTTATTTGGTTATTGGCTCGCGGAAGATTTTTTTTGCTACAAATTTGATTTTACACAAAAAGTGGATTAAAGTATGTTTTACACAATTTGTGAGATGAAAGGATCTCGATGAGTGGAAAACAGGCAAAAACATTGGTGATGGCGATACGCGTTACGCAAGCAGAAATGGATGCATTCGATGCAAATCATGTTCATGGCGGGAGGTTGCGGTCAGAGGTGATACGAAGCAAGCTGGGGATTTCCGAAGCCCGTCGGAAGCGTGGTGAGTTATCGGAATCAGATGCGTATGACTATCAACGTGCGTTGCTGATCAAGAACTCAACAAACAAGATCGCGCTAATCGTTGAGTCGCTAGATGTCTTGAAAGACGACAGTGAGCGAATCGCTGCATTGCCGGTAGTCAAGGACTTGGTGTTTCGCGAAATCAAAAAAGTCGAAGCAGAACTTGATGCTCTTCAGCTGAAGAGCGGCGTGACGAACAAGAATCCAGCTCACGCCCATATCAAAAATGAGTTGACCTCCGAGGTGACCCCATGATCGTTCTCGTCAAGGTCGGTGAAGGAAGTGGCGCAGCGAGCAGGTACAACATGAACAAGGTTGCAAGCAACCAAGGGGCGTTACTCAGCTCCACGGTCGCACGCACAGATGACCCGTTTCAAATCGGGCGGGAGTTTGAAGCTGTCAGTGCATTAAAGCCGCGCGTCAAAAAATCAATCGTCCACTTGGTCATCGCTGTCAGTCCGTATGACGCTGAAGTAGTAAAGCCGTTCCATTTTCGGCTATGGCTGTATGAACTTCAAAAAAGGCTCGGACTCGATGCTGCGCAGATGATTGCTTGGCAGCATTTCGACACTGCACACCCCCACATTCATGCGCTATTAAATCGTGTCAGGCCAGACGGTACTGTCGTTTCGCTCTGGCGACGCGGTCTAGTGATGAAGCAATTTTGTATGGAAATGCACAAAAAGTTTGCGCTGCATTCGACTCCTCGCAGCGAAGTGAAAAGGGACTTTTTGCAGCCAATGAAAAACGGAAATATGGCTCCGTAGTTGTACAAAACTCAGAGCCAGCGTTGCACAACAGATATCTTGTTAGGAAGGACTGAAATGAAGCATGAACTTGAAAATGGATGGACCTTGCAAGTCATTCAACCTCCGAGGACCCCGAGGATGATCGTTGACGAGACAAAAGAGCAAGCTTGGATTGATGGAATCAATTCAGTCGAGGCATTTCTGCAGATGACAAAAGAGCATCGTGGCACAACAACGACAAAGCTCACATCAGGATTGCTTGTGTCTGCAATTCTAGGGGAGGGAACTTTCCCGCTCTACCGATTGGCACGCTTCGATTCTCAAAATCTTGAGCATGCGCTAAATATTCTGAAAGCTGTCGGCACTTACTCAGCCGATTTTCGGTCGCATGTTGAACGCTCGTGTCGCAGTCAATTTCTTGAGTTGTCTGCGCATGACTAATTACAGGCTTTTGGGGGTGTTCGAAAACGACCGTTTATGAACACCTCAGACAAGGCCTCAAGAATGCGTTCAAAAACTAGGGTTAAGAGTTGTGGACAGCAAGTTGATTTGAACGACGATTTTGAGCAATAGGAGAAAGAGA
>JACCDN010164710.1_pt1 | contig 15101 bp, 13 predicted proteins | sample 7441691 | NCBI WGS metagenome assembly JACCDN01 (sample SAMN15323439, study PRJNA562643) | freshwater metagenome | isolation source: river surface water | place: USA:Blue River Watershed | collected 2017-08-16
AAATTTCCGGTGGGGCGGAGCATGGACCAATTTGATTTTAGTCAAACGAAGATTGATCAAAACCAAGTGATGGAGCTTTATACGGGCAAGTTTATTGAATCAGAACGGAATGTGATTCTGGTGGGCGGCACCGGGACAGGTAAAACGCATCTCTCCATTGCAATCGCCAGCGAAGCCGTGAGGCAAGGCAAGCGCTGCCGATTTTACAATGTGGTTGATCTGGTCAACCAATTAGAACAGGAGAAGCTGACCGGTAAAGCAGGAAGCCTGATAAACCGATTAAAGTTCATGGACTTAGTGGTACTAGATGAGCTGGGGTACTTACCCTTCTCGGAGGCGGGAGGTGCTTTGCTCTTCCACTTGATTAGCAAGTTATACGAGAAGGTCTCATTGATCATCACCACGAATTTAAACTTCGGGGAGTGGGTAAAAGTATTTGGAGATGCGAAGATGACGACGGCATTATTGGATCGTTTAACGCATCATTGTGACATTATTGAAACAGGAAATGAGAGTTATCGATTTAAGAATCGAAAGTAGCCAATCCTGGATCAATAAATAGGCCGAAGGGTGGGTCAAAATTCGGCGCTGAAACCGGGTCATTTTTACACGCTGATTGACAAGCGTGGGCAAGCTGCCTGTCAACCACTTCGTGACGATAGCCGAGTTTTTCTTTACAGGCAGTCATTGCTAACGCTCGGAAACCATGACCTGTCATTCTTCCCTGATAGCCTAATTTTTCTATAGCGCCAAGAATAGTATTGTTGCTCATACAGCGGTCTTTAAATACTTGGTTAGGAAAAACATATGAGTCATCGGTATGGTCTTCACGTAGATTTTTTAATTGTTCCAGTATTTTTATAGCTTGGGTAGATAAGGGTACAAGATGAGAACGACGCATTTTCATACGCTCAGCGGGGATAGTCCACATCTTGCCTTTTATATCAAATTCATTCCATCTTGCGTTAATTAACTCTTTGGTTCGTACAAAGGTTAGCATTATGAATTCAACTGATAAAATAGTTGTAGTATAGAGACGTGCTGAATTGCGCCGTAGCTTTTCCAAAAATTCGGGTAAGTCTTTTATTTCAAATGCAGCAAAATGTGTGCTCACAACAGGTTTTAGAGCATCTACAAGGCCGTTCGCAGGATTGGCTTTTGCCATTTTGTGCAAAACGGCATATCTAAAAATTCTACCACAATACTGCAAAGTGCGATGTGCAAGCTCATGGGCACCACGTTTTTCTATTCCCTTAATGGTATCTAATAATTCAAGGCCATCAATATCCGCGATCGGACGCTTGCCAAGACTGGGTAGGACATCCTCTTTAATTCTATGCCAAATATCTGCCGCATGTTTTTTAGACCAGGTATGTTTATTGTGTTCATGCCAGGCTAGGGCAACAGATTCAAAACTATTAAGAGCGTTAATTGAAATCTCGCGTTTTTCTTTTTTCTTGGCTTGAGAAGGGTCTATGCCTTGATCAAGTAATTTTTTAGCATCACTACGCCTGTCTCTGGCTTCGCTCAAGGTAACTTGATCATATTCACCTATAGAAAAAGTTTTTTCTTTTCCTCCAAAACGATACTTGAGGCGCCAGAATTTTTTGCCATTGGGTTTAACCAATAAATACATACCTTCGCCGTCGGAAAGCTTATATTCTTTATCTTTTGCCTTGGAGTGCTTGCAAATAGAGTCGTTCAGAGGTATTTGGGGGTATCCTTAATTTGCGGTGTTTAGAATACCCCCAATAATACCCCCAAAAAATTTTGTTGTAAATGAACACTCTTAAACGCTCTTGATTTGATAATTTTCTTGTTTTTATTGGCTTTGATCGGGTGTTTTGCTGTTAGAAAGTGCTTAATTAACGATCTTAAAACGTATATGTGGCGGAGAGAGAGGGATTCGAACCCCCGGACCCGTGAAGGTCAACAGTTTTCAAGACTGCCGCATTAAACCGCTCTGCCATCTCTCCGTGGGGCGCATTATAACCAGTTTTGCATCCTTGCGCAATTGGGCTTATCATAGCGCGATTATTTTTTTATGGAGACATGATGAATTTTTGCGGTTTAGATAAAACAGACCCAGGGCTTTTTGATGCCATTATGCATGAACAGCAGCGCCAAGAGGCTCATATTGAGTTGATTGCATCAGAAAATTATGCTTCAGCCCAAATTATGGCGGTACAAGGTTCTTGTCTTACTAATAAATATGCTGAAGGCTATCCGGGTAAACGATATTATGGTGGGTGTGAATTTGTTGATATCGCTGAAAATTTAGCGATTGAACGTGCAAAACAACTCTTTGGTGCGGCCTATGTCAATGTGCAGCCGCATTCTGGTTCGCAAGCCAATGCTGCAGCCATGATGGCTTTGATTAGTCCGGGGGACACCATTTTAGGAATGGCGCTTCCCCATGGAGGACATTTAACCCATGGCGCTAGTGTAAGTTTTTCAGGGAAATTTTATAAAGCTGTACCTTATGGGATTAATACCAATACTGGTTTAGTGGATTATAATGCAATCCGCGATTTGGCTTTAGAACATCGTCCTAAACTCATCATTGCTGGATTTTCTGCTTACTCGCGTATCATGGATTGGCAAAAGTTTCGTGATATTGCTGATGAAGTGGGTGCTTACTTAATGGTGGATATGGCTCATGTGGCAGGATTAATTGCCGCAGGTTTATATCCAAACCCTGTGCCAGTTGCTGATGTCGTCACTACAACTACACATAAGACCCTGAGAGGTCCGCGAGGTGGGATGATTTTAGCGCGAGATAATCCTGATTTGCACAAAAAATTTAACAGTGCTCTTTTTCCGGGTTCGCAGGGCGGGCCACTCATGCATGTCATTGCTGCAAAAGCTTTGTGCTTTCATGAGGCCTTACAGCCATCGTTTAAAGTGTATCAGCAACAAGTGGTGAAAAATGCTCAGGCTTTGGCTAACAGTTTAATAGCAAAAGGCTTTGATATTGTTTCTGGGGGTACTGACAATCACTTAATGTTGGTATCTTTAGTTAAGCAGAAAGTAACAGGAAAATTGATGGAAGCAGCTTTAGGTAAAGCCCATATTACGGTGAATAAAAATGCGGTGCCTAATGATCCAGAGTCTCCTTTTGTGACGAGTGGTATTCGTTTGGGATCCCCTGCTGTTACAACACGTGGATTTAAAGAAGCGGAAATGCAACAAATTGCAGAGTGGATTGTGCGAATTGTAAAAAACCCTGACAATGAAAATTTACTTGCGGAAATACAAAGAGATGTGTCAGAATTGTGCAAGCGCTTTCCGGTGTATATGAAATAAGGGGAGAAAGAAGTGGATTGTCCGTTCTGTCAAACGAATGATACAAAAGTGACGGATTCTCGCTTTGTACCTGAAACTAATCAAATTCGCCGTCGTCGTGAATGTGGCGAGTGTGGCGAGCGTTTTACTACCTATGAGCTTGCAGAGCTCAATATGCCGCGCATTATCAAGCAAGATGGTACGCGAGTCACTTTTGATGAGAACCGCGTACGGAATGGGATTTTAAAAGCCATTGAAAAGCGCCCCGTGGGGATTGAAGAAGTAGATGCTTCCATTGGCCGGATCTTCAAAAAAATTCGTGCAACTGGTGAAAAGGAGATCCCTAGTAGCCTTGTGGGTGAATTCGTAATGGAAGAATTGCGTGGTTTAGATGAAGTAGCATACGTTCGTTTTGCATCAGTTTATCGCCGTTTTGAAGATCTTTCTGCATTTATGGCAGAGATTCAGAATCTTGCGCGTAAGAAAAAATAAGGAAATCCTATGACGCAATCTGCGATTATTGAAATTGTTGCTTTTCTCCTTTTTGTATTGGCTTTTGTAAAACCTTTAGGTACATATATGGCTAACGTATATGAAGGTAAACCGTGTGGTCTTGATAAAATATTAGGGCCCGTTGAGCATTTATGTTACCGCATGGCCCGTATCGCTCCTGAATGCGAAATGACTTGGAAACATTACACAGTTGCACTTTTGGCCTTTAATGCAATGGGTTTCATTGTGCTCTTTCTCATTTTATCTTTGCAACGTTTTTTGCCTTGGAATCCAGAGCAGTTTTCAGGCTTGGGGGGTGATCTTGCCATTAATACTGCTATGAGTTTTGTAACTAATACTAACTGGCAAGCCTATGGTGGTGAAACCACCATGAGTTATTTTTCCGATATGCTAGGTTTAACCGTACAAAATTTTCTCTCAGCAGCAACAGGAATGTCAGTGCTTGTGGTACTGATTCGTGGTTTTGTTCGTAAGGAAACTACTGTGCTTGGTAATTTTTGGGTCGATTTGGTTCGAGGTACTCTTTACATTTTATTGCCTTTGGCAATCATTGTGGCGGTTATTTTGATGTCGCAGGGAGTGATTCAAAATTTACATTCTTACGTGACAACACACGTTTTAGATACAGTAAGTGGTGTAACAACCCAAACTTTGCCAATGGGGCCTGCAGCTTCGCAAATTGCTATTAAACATTTAGGAACCAATGGGGGTGGTTTTTTTAATGTAAATTCATCACATCCATTTGAAAATCCAACTCCACTTTCTAATTTTATAGAAATGTTTGCCTTAATGTTGATTCCTATGGCCTTAACGTATACCTTTGGCAAAATGGTACGTGATACACGTCAGGGATGGGCCATTTTGTTGGCGATGCTTATTATTCTAGTGCCGATGATTTTTTTATCCAATTATGCAGAACAATCTGGAAATCACCTCTTTCACAATCAGTCGGTGAATTCAGGGGCGATTCTTGATGTTGCACCTGGAGGAAATATGGAAGGTAAAGAAGTGCGTTTTGGTATTACCGATTCTAATGTGTTTGCAACAGGGACTACGGCTACTTCAACGGGAGCTGTCAATGCTGCGATGGATTCTTTAACCCCGATGGGAGGGTTTGTATCCATGTTTCTCATGCAAATGGGTGAAACAGTTGTGGGTGGGGTAGGTTCAGGCATGTATAGCATATTGGTGATGATTATTGTGACAGTGTTTGTAGCTGGTTTGATGGTTGGGAGAACTCCGGAATATTTAGGTAAAAAAATTGAACCCTTTGAAATGAAAATGGCCGCGATTGTAATTTTACTTATGCCGGCTTTAGTGCTCATCAGTACTGCTATTTCATGCTTAGATCAAGATGTGCTAAATGCTTTAGGTAATCCCGGAGCGCATGGCTTTTCAGAAATTCTCTATGCCTTTACATCTATGGCCAATAACAATGGCAGTTCTTTTGGGGGGTTAAATGCCAATATGCCGATGCTCAATATTCTGGGGGCAATTGTGATGGCTCTGGGGCGTTTTGGTGTGATTGTACCTATTATCGCTATTGCTGGAGCATTAGCGGCAAAGAAAAATATTCCAGTAGGGCCTGGAACGCTGCCTACGCATTCTGGATTTTTTATTGGTTTACTAATTGCAATTGTCGTGATTGTTGCTGGGTTAACTTTCATTCCAGCTTTAGCACTAGGCCCCATCGTTGAACAACTACAAATGAATCATTTAGGATAATCTTATGAAGCAAAAAACCAAGCAATCTTTTTTTGATGGTCGTATTATGCGCCAGGCGCTTGTTGCTGCTTTTGTTAAGTTGAGTCCACACAAACAATTAAAAAATCCAGTAATGTTTACGGTTTATATTGGCGCTTGTTTAACAACGGTTCTGACCATTTTTGATTTATTTCATATTGAAGATGCACCTTTGGGTTTTACTTTGGCAGTGACCATTTGGTTATGGTTTACCGTTTTATTTGCAAATTTTGCAGAAGCAATGGCTGAGGGACGTGGTAAAGCTCAGGCAGATACTTTACGTAAGGCAAGACGTGATCTGCAAGCAAAAAGACTGGATGAGGCGAAGCGGGATTCAGCATTTAAGGTAGTGCCTTCTAGTGACCTACGCTCGGGGGACTTGGTTTTGATTGAAGCGGGCGATTTTATTCCTGGGGATGGTGAAGTGATTGAAGGTGTTGCCTCAGTGAATGAGAGTGCAATTACAGGAGAGAGTGCGCCAGTCATTCGTGAAAGTGGGGGCGATCGTAGTGCGGTTACAGGTGGAACGCAGATTTTATCTGATTGGCTCATTATTCGTATTACGGCTGATCCGGGCGAGAGTTTTTTAGATCATATGATTGGGTTGGTAGAAGGTGCAAAGCGGCAGAAAACACCTAATGAGATTGCACTTAATATTTTATTAGTCTCATTAACTCTGGTTTTCTTATTAGTGTGCGCAACGTTATTACCATTTTCACATTATAGTGTTTGGGCAGCAGGTCAAGGTAAGGTCGTATCGCTTACGGTATTAATTGCTTTATTCGTTTGTTTGGCGCCAACAACGATTGGTGGTTTGTTGTCATCTATTGGGATTGCCGGAATGGATCGCATGATTCGTGCCAATGTGATTGCTATGTCCGGGCGTGCAGTTGAAGCAGCAGGAGATGTAGATATCTTGCTACTTGATAAAACGGGAACGATTACTTTAGGAAACCGTCAAGCCACAGAGTTTGTACCTGCACCGGGGGTGGATATTAAAGAAATGGCTGATGCAGCACAATTATCTTCTCTTGCGGATGAAACACCGGAAGGCCGGAGTATTGTAGTGCTTGCTAAAGAAAAATACGGTTTAAGAGCGCGCGCGGTTCATGAGCTCCACGCCACTTTTGTGCCATTTACGGCGCAAACCAAAATGAGTGGTGTTGATATGCCTGGTCATGAAATTCGTAAGGGAGCTGCAAGTGCGGTCTATGCATATGTTGAGGGTTTAAAGGGTACTGTACCTACTGAAGTAAAACAATTGGTGGAGAGTATCGCCCAGCAAGGAGGAACACCCCTTGTTGTTACTGATGGCGCTAAAATTTTAGGTGTTATTCGCCTCAAAGATATCGTTAAAGGTGGGATTAAAGAACGATTTGCCGATCTTCGCAAGATGGGTATTAAAACCATTATGGTGACGGGTGATAATCCCCTGACAGCTGCTGCTATTGCTGCTGAGGCGGGTGTGGATGATTTTCTTGCTAATGCAACTCCTGAGGATAAATTAAAATATATCCGTGGGTTACAAGCAGAAGGACGCTTGGTTGCAATGACCGGAGATGGAACCAATGATGCTCCAGCTTTGGCTCAGGCAGATGTAGCTGTGGCCATGAATACTGGAACACAGGCAGCAAAAGAAGCAGGGAACATGGTTGATTTAGATTCTAACCCGACCAAGTTAATTGAAGTGGTTGAAATTGGTAAACAATTATTGATGACTCGTGGTGCGCTTACTACTTTTAGTATTGCTAACGATTTAGCAAAATATTTTGCGATTATTCCAGCGGCGTTTGCGACAACTTATCCGGTGCTCAATGATTTAAACATTATGCATCTATCTACACCGACAAGTGCGATTTTATCGGCGGTGATTTTTAATGCATTGATTATCGTGTTTCTTATTCCGCTGGCATTACGTGGGGTACGTTATCGGCATGTTCCAGCAATTGAATTGCTTCGGCGCAATACCTTATTCTATGGGGTTATTGGTTTTATTGTACCATTTATTGGCATTAAGCTGATTGATATGGTTTTAACTGTATGCGGTTGGGCTTAAGGAGAATACCATGAGAGAACTATGGCGGAGTTTTGTGGTATTGGTTTTTTTGATGATTCTTACGGGGTTGATTTATCCTTTGCTTATTACCGGAATTGGTCAACTGGCTTTTCCAAAACAAGTCAATGGTAGTTTAATTGATGAGAGCGGAACATTATTGGGATCAAGCTTAATCGGTCAAAATTTTACGAGTCCTCGGTATTTTTGGGGGAGGCCTTCAGCAACAACTCCAGCATATAATGCTGCTTCGTCGAGTGCATCAAATTTGGGGCCTACTAATCCAAAGCTATTGGCCAATGTGAAAGCATCTATTGCGCATTTACAATTAGCAGACCCAGCACAAAAAGCTTTGGTCCCCATTGATTTGGTGACAAGCTCGGGAAGTGGTTTAGATCCTGATATTTCGATTGCGGCGGCAGAATATCAAGCTCCTCGCGTTGCTAAAGCAAGAGGTTTGTCCTTAAAGCAAGTGAATACGCTTATTCTCGAAAATGTTACTCCACAACAGCTTGGTTTTTTGGGGCAACCCCGTGTCAATGTTTTGCAGCTTAATCTTGCTCTTGATCAATTAAAGTAAAATGAAAGCCGCAGCAATTCTTGTTGAAGGTACTGATGCCCGTAAATTCTTACAAGGGCAATTGACCTGTGATATGAATGAGCTCACAGCGGATCATCCTTTACGCGGAGCGCATTGTAATACCAAAGGTCGTGTTGAAGCGCTTTATGATATTTATCAGCAGGGCGATCAAATCCTATTAGTGACACCAGAAGACGTTATTCAGCATGCTTTAGAGAAATTGCAATTTTATGCTCGCTTTTCCAAAGTAACCCTCTCTGTCATTCCCACGCAGGCGGGAATCCAGATCCATCGCCCTTGTCTTCATCCTGAAACAATTGGCCGCTTTCTGCCGCAAGAAATGGGGGTAGAGCCTTCTCTTACCAAAGGGTGTTATTTGGGTCAAGAGATTGTCGCACGGGTGCATTATTTGGGGAAGCTTAAAAAAGAATTTTTATGTATTGATACTAGCGATCTGCAGGGCTCTGATGAAATAGTTGATAAAGATGAGAGCAAAATTTGGGTGCTGCGATTTTTATATCTTGATAAAAATATTTTTTTGGAATAGAATCGAGTTAATCCAGAGTTTGATCAGGGAAGATTAAATGCCATTAAGTGAAAAAACTGTAGGTAAATTTAAGCAAGAACTCATCCTCTTGTTAAATAAGTATGAGCATTTGGGCTTGGGTGTAATAGCTGTAGATCTCTCCGTAGCAGAGGTTTTGGATAAGGTGGTATCCAAATTAGAAGTAATTAAGCTGCCTTTAAGTGGTGGCTATGACCGCGAGCCAAGAAGAGAGCTATCCGCAGATGGTCGGGCGCTTTTTGCAGATATTTTAAAAGTCCAGCAGGATATGGCATCGATCTTAGCATACTATCACGCCTTAAAAAATGAGTTTGCTCAAGCACTAGAATATTCAAAAATTGCGACTGATACAGGCGAGGCTACTCGAAAGCATCATCATGCCTTGTTGCTAACAGTTGTAGGTGCGGAGCCAGATACTTCAGGAACAGTAAAGGCGATGATGCGGGCAGAATCTTTTCGTTTCGCGCATAATGCTGTAGCTGCTAGTAGCAAGGATGATGATGGTAGAGGCGAGATGTTAAATAATATGGGGGTTTTCTATATTCCGGTTGCAAAAGCACAGGGGCTTCCTGAATATGAATATTTAACTGAAGCAATTTTTTTATTTGATGAAGCAATGGCGGCAGGCAATACAGAAGCAGCAACGAATAAAGCGCTGACGGAAATAAGATTAACGAATGTTTTATTTACTTTAGAAGAGCAAGCTTTAACTGGAAATACAGATGCCCAAGGTGATCTTGGACAAGCATATAAATTACTTATGGAAAAAGGTAATAATACCGAGGCTTTGAGAAAGCTACAAGAGAGATTAACTGAAGCTGGCAAACGTGGTGTTGATACTGGACCTATAACATGGTTGCGTGTGCTGAGTATACTTCATCCTTTAGAAAGTGGCACAGCAGTTCGTTTAACTGTGAGAAGAGAGCTTGTGAGTGATACAGCTAGTGCAGCAACTGCTTTTGCAGCCTCTGCAAAGGCCGCCTCATCAGTAGTAAAGAGCACAGAATATCAAATCTTATAACAGCTAAGCTTTTTTATACTTTATACATTCTTTAAGGGCTTAATAAAAATGCAGCACGGTCATCAAGCCACCCAATAAAGTGATGGTACTGGCAGTCATTACAAACATTTTATTGGTGAGGCGAATTTCAAGTTGATCGATTTTTTTATCTAATCTACTTACTTCTTTTTGTAAATCATCTTTGGTAGCAAGACGGTGCTCTACAGCATGATCAAGGACATTAGCTAATGCCTGTGCTTGCGCTTCGGCAAGGTCGCGGTCAATCCCCGCATCTCTTAAGCGTTTAGCATATTCTAAGGCATTGATCATAATATTCATGTGTTTAGCCCTTTGCATTTTATTTCTTTGATTGGTTTATTATAGCACAAGTGTATCAAGAAAAATAAAATTGATCAATATGCAATCTATGCTTTTTTATACTTCACATTCTTCTTGGCATAGCGTGGCAATAGCAATGCTGCAGAAATAAGTAAGATTGCTACAATCGTAATCATAATGGTAGCCAACGCATTGATTTCGGGAGTGACGCCGTTTTTAATCGTTGCGTAGATATACATCGGCAAGGTGGTGGTGGCCGGCCCACTGATAAAAGAGGTTACCACTAGGTTGTCAATGGATAGTGTGAACGAAAGCAACCACGCAGCCACAAGTGATGAGCCAATTTGCGGTAAAGTAATCCAAAAGAAAGCTTTTGTGGGTTTAGCGCCTAAATCGAGGGCGGCTTCTTCAATCGAGCGATCAAGGCTATTTAAGCGCGCTTGGATCACGATAGTAACGTAGGCAGTACAGAAAGTCACATGGCCTATTAAAATCGTACCTACACCATAATTTTGTGGAAACCCAATTAAACTATTAAGACCCATAAACATGAGCAAAAGTGAAAGCCCCATTACAACATCGGGTAATACAATTGGGGTGATGGTCATGCCATAGAAAAAGTAACGACCAAAGAAGTAACCATAGCGTTTTAAAGCAACTGCAGCCATGGTTCCTAAAATCAAAGCGATAGTAGAGGCACACACGGCAATTTCGATGCTAAGCAATGCAGCCGAAATTAGAGTATCATCTTGAAATAGGGTGCTATACCACATGGTGGAAAATCCACCCCATAAGTTCACTAAGGGTGAAGCATTAAAAGAATAAATGACCAGCAAAATAATGGGAATGTAGAAGAATAATAAGCCCAATACCAAAGCGGTTTTTAAGAACCAATTACTTTTCATGGTTTAATCTCCGACTTTAGTTGAATTCTTTGCAATTGTACTAAGGGGAAAACTAGTACTAATAGCATGATCATTGCGAGGGCTGCAGCAATACACCAGTTATTGGCGCTGAAAAATTCTTGCCAGATAACGTTACCGATCATTACCGTATTAATTCCACCTAAAATTTGGGGAATGACTACTTCACCCACGGAAGGAATAAACACCAATAAAGCCCCAGCAAATACACCTGGCAAAGAAAGTGGCACTGTGATTTTGAAAAAAGCTTTTATAGGGGATGCACCTAAATCATAGGCAGCTTCGAGTAAAGAGCGATCCATTTTTACTAAAGTTGCATATAAGGGTAAAATAAAGAAGGGTAAATAACCATACACCATCCCTAAATAAAGTGAAAAGCTATTGTACATCATGCGGATGGGGGTATCGGTGATGTGTAGATCCATCAAAATTTGGTTGATGAGGCCATAGTTTTGCAGAATGTTAATCCAAGCATAAGCACGTAATAAGAATGAAGTCCAATAAGGCAAAATCACCAACATAAACAAAATATTGCGGTATTTGGGGTTGGAAACTGCAATAGCATAGGCAATAGGGTAGCCAACTAAAACACACAAGAGGGTAGTGAAGAAAGCAATTTTAATAGATGAGAAATATGCTAAAAAGTAAGCGTTATGTTGGAACAGAAAAATATAATTACTGAAGTTGAGTGTGACTTGCATGCTGTCATGGGTAAAATGAGCAAGATCACTATATGGAGGGCTGGCAATAACCGACTGCGCAAAACTGATCTTCAATACAAATAAAACGGGAATGAACAAAAATAACAAGAACCAGGCGTAAGGTGGAATAATTACAATGAGTTTACGCAGGAAATTAAGTTTATTATAGTATTTGACCGAATGTTTCATGAGGTGAGTACCATAATGTTATTAGGTTCCCAAGTTAGGAAAACTGTATCTTCCCAGGTAGGGTTGTCATTTTTACGTTCGACGTTAAAATCAGTTGCTCGCCAGGTGGTACCGTTAGGTAGGCTTATGTGATAAGTAGATAAGCCCCCTAAGTATGCAATTTGGTTCACTACTCCTTGAATACAATTAATGGGATGTTGTGGATTGTAATTTGCAGGAGGTGTGAGGCTAATTTCCACTTTTTCAGGACGTATGGCAATCCAGACATCATGGTTGATATCCCCTTCGATGGCATGGCCAGTTTGAAACAACACATTGCCATCATATGCCTCAATGATAGCGTGATTACGATTGTTTTCAATGATTTTGCCTTCTACCATATTGGTTGAGCCGATAAAATTTGCGGCGTAACGGTTGGTGGGGAATTCATAAATTTGATTAGGGGTTCCTACCTGCTCTAAAGCGCCATTATTCATAATAGCGATACGAGTAGACATGGTCATGGCTTCAGCCTGATCATGGGTCACGGTCACAAAAGTCATACCCATTTTTTCTTGAATATCGACCAGTTCAAACTGCATTTTTTCGCGTAGTTTTTTATCTAAGGCTGACAAAGGTTCGTCCAATAAGATGACTTTAGGACGTTTTGCTAAACAACGGGCTAATGCCACCCGTTGACGTTGTCCCCCTGAAAGCTGATGGGGTTTACGTTTACCCAGTGATTCCATTTGTACCAAGGCCAACACTTCTTCAACTCGTTGTTTGATTGCAAGTTTAGGCAGGCCATCTTGTTTTAAGCCAAATGCAATATTAGCCTCGACCGTCATGTGCGGGAAAAGGGCATAAGACTGAAACATCATGTTGATCGAACGTGCATAAGGTGGAACATGGGTCATATCCATATTATCAATAAAAATTTTCCCGGAGGTTGGCATTTCAAACCCGGCAATCATACGGAGTAAGGTTGTTTTTCCCGAGCCTGACCCACCCAAGAGCGAAAAAAATTCACCGGGATAAATCTCTAAGTTGACGTTATCAACGGCGATATGATCGTCAAATACTTTCGTTACATTTTCGATGCGAATAATCGGAGGTGCATCCGTATTCATAATGAGAGCCATAGCTTATTCCTTAATGCCATAACGAACTTCCAGCCATAAACGATTGACATCTTGGTTAATGGCAGGAGGGGGGAGGTTGATATTAAATAGTTTTTGCTGAATAAAACTTTGCGGGGGATTAGCGACTGGACCTTGCAAGGTTTCGTTATAATAAGCGGATTCACCATTTACAGAGCCTGGAGCAAAAATATAGTTAGCAATTAATCCGGCAGGTTTTGGTTGTAAGAGATAATTAATAAATTGGTAGGCAGCTTCAGGATGAGGTGCATTCTTGGGAATTGCCATCATATCAAACACAATTTGTGTACCTTGTTTGGGAATCACAAATTGAATATTGATATTTTTACCTGCAGCTTTGGCATATTGTTGGGCTCGGAAAATATCACCAGAATAGCCTAAAACCACACATAAATTCCCACTAGCCAAATCAAACATATAGTTAGAGTTGCTAAAATAAGTTAAGTATTTACGAATACCCATTAAATAATTAGTTGCATATTGGAAATCTGCTAAGTTGGTTGAGTTGGGGTTACGACCCAGATAAAATAAGGTAAGGCCAAAAATAGTAGAATAAGTATCGTAGTATGATACACCGCAACTTTGCAATTTACTTAAGTATTTGGGGTCAAAGACAATACTCCAGTTATCCATTTTCACATTGGGGCCCAAGATTTTTTTGACCATGTCAACGTTATAGCCAATTCCCATCGTTCCCCAGTCGTAAATTACTCCATATGTATTGCCAGGATCAATTGTGGCTGTAATTTTCATTAAGGCCGGATTGATATTCTTGTAGTTAGGAATTTTAGATCTATCTAAAGGTTGAAATAAGCCCATGGGAATTTCTTGCTGCATGTCATTCAGAGTGGGGACAACAACATCTAAGCCATTATTTTGTGCTAAAAGTTTGGCTTTTAGCATATTTTCATCGCTGAAATAAGTTTGGTTTAAGGTAATGCCTGTAGTGGCTTCAAAATCATTGACAACGTTGGGATCAATCCACACAGCCCAGTTCATGAAATTCACGACATTTTGCGAATCGGCAAAACTTGAATTACCACAAAGGAATAAAGTGATCCAGCACAATGCTTTCCAAAAATGTCGCTTTTTCAAAATGCCAGGTTCCCCACCTATACATAATGGCGCATTTATAACACGTTTTTTTGTATGAGAAAAGCAGAAGCTTTAATCAATTGAATCCGCCCTAAATCCTTCCTTTAGAAAAGGAAGCGTTAGGGGTGGACTTAGATTTCTTTTTTAAAGGTTTTTGCAATGCTACGAATCATCAAACCCGTTGCACCACCAGGCCACATTCCAGTAGCATTAGCCATATAAGAATTGCTGGCAATATCATAATGTAGCCATTTCTGGCCTTTATTTACAAAACGACTTAAAAAGCCGGCGGCATTTGATGAGGCTGCCGGGCTTGCGCTCGGGCCCACATCAGCATTTAGGGTATCGGCCATTATTGATGGAAAAGCTTCTTGGTGCCATTCTTCTAAAGGCATAGGCCAGAGACCTTCATGCACTGATTTTGCATCGGCTAATGCACGATTGCGTACAGATTCATCTCGGGTAAAAAGAGCCGCATAATCATTGCCAAGAGCAACACGCGCAGCTCCGGTTAGTGTGGCAACATCAATGATCACATTGGGGTTTTCTGCTTGGGCTTTAATTAAGCCATCGGCCAAAACTACACGACCTTCAGCATCCGTATTCACAATTTCAACTTTAACTCCATTTTTATAAGTTAAGACGTCTCCTGGTCGATAAGATGTGCCTGAAATCATGTTTTCCGCGCAGCATAAAATCAATTCTACGGGCTTGTCAATTCCTTCAAATAAGCAAAACGCCATGGCTCCGGTTACGGTGGCAGCCCCTCCCATGTCACTTTTCATGTAGGCAATTCCACCATCGCGTGGTTTGATGATATAGCCGCCACTATCAAACGTAATTCCTTTGCCAACCATGATGCCTGCAATTTTTTGGCCTTCCTGGCCCTTGGGGTAAATTTTAAGGGATAACAATACAGGCGCAAATTCACTGCCTCGACCAACATAATAGCAACCAACATAATTTTGTTTGAGAA
>JACCDN010336758.1_pt1 | contig 15101 bp, 15 predicted proteins | sample 7441691 | NCBI WGS metagenome assembly JACCDN01 (sample SAMN15323439, study PRJNA562643) | freshwater metagenome | isolation source: river surface water | place: USA:Blue River Watershed | collected 2017-08-16
ATCGTCGATCAGGTAGCAGCTACCGTTATCTTGGAACAAGCGCTTTCAATCGAGAAGAGTCAATCACGCGCCCCAGGTCAGCTTTTGGAGGATTATGATGCCGAATAAGTTCCTGAGGCGTCGGGTGCTGGCAATTTCAGTTATTGGCGCCATCGTAATCGGTGGTCCAGTTGCTTACCTAAACCGTTCATACATTCGAACAGCTATTGAGCAGTTTTTGGGAAATGATTTTCCAGGTCCTGGTCATGGTGAGACAAAGATTGTTATTGCTGAAGGTTCTGGTGGCGATGTTATTGCTCAGCAACTAGTTGATGCGGGAGTGGTTAAGAGCTTTCAGACCACTTACAAAATGATTCTGACGCAGAACCCAACGTTTTACCCAGGCACCTTCAAACTAAAGCTCGAAATGTCTTCACAACAAGCAATCGATGCGCTATCTAACCCTGATTCTGCGGTACTTACAACGATTGTGATTCGCGAGGGGCTTCGTTCGACAGCAATTTTCGATCTGCTCGCTGAGACCACAGGAATCGATCGTTCCGAATTCGTTGAGCTGTATCGGGACCCAGCTGCTTTCGATTTGCCTGCAGGTTTTCCGACCCTCGAAGGGTTTATGTTTCCCGCCACATATCGTTTCGCGCCAGATGCCTCTGCCAAGATAATTCTGCAGACGATGGTTGATCGAATGCGTGCCGAATTGGAAAAGTTTGGCGTTAAAGATAACGACGCACTCGAGGTATTAACACTTGCATCAGTAGTTCAGAAAGAGGCTCGTATAGAGGCCGATTTCTACAAAGTTAGCCGAGTGTTCGTCAATCGAATAAAAGATGGCATGCATCTACAGTCAGACGCAACAGTCAGTTACGGCGTAAATGGCAGCACCGTGTCTACGACTGACTCGGAGCGAGCAAACGACAACCCTTACAACACTTACCTTTACCCAGGCCTCCCGGTTGGGCCGATAAGCGCACCAGGCGCAGTGGCGATCGACGCAGCCTTGAATCCGGGTGCTGGCAAGTGGCTTTACTTTTGCACCATCAATCTCGAGACTGGTGAGACTGTTTTCAGTGAAACCTGGTCTCAGCATGAGCGAGCCGTCGCACAGTGGCAGGCATGGATGAAAGATCACCCAGAATATGAGTAATCGTTATGCAGTTCTTGGTTCTCCGATCGGCCATTCCAAGTCTCCGGCCATTCATCTTGCGGCATATCGAGTACTTGGTCTTGATTGGGAGTATGGAAGAGCGGAAGTGGCAAAAGGTTCGCTTCGAAAGTTCATCCATGATTTAGATCAACCTGTCGACGGTCTAAGCGTGACAATGCCTCTCAAAGAGGAGGCCACCAAGTTTGCTAACGTCCTAGACGAATCGGCTAGGTTGACTGGGGCAACAAACACTCTTGCAAAGCAAGAAGACGGCACCTGGTTGGGCTTCAACACGGATGTTTTTGGCATTGTGAAGGCTGTCGAGGATTCTCTTTCGAGTGCACCTAAAAGGACAGTCATTATTGGTTCGGGTGCAACCGCTTATTCTGCCGTCGTAGCTGTAGCACGGATGGCTCCAAGCTCTCGCTTGAAAATCTCTGCTCGAAACCGCACTACCCGCAAGGATTTAGTTCACTTTGCACGCAAGCAAGGGCTCAAGGCGTCAAGGGTTTACAGTTTTGTGAGCGCGGTTGGCCACGCAGATCTCACCATATCTACTGTTCCGGCACATGCTTTGGATGAGCAGGCTCTTCACTTGATGGAAGTTCCAACCTGGTCACCCGGGGGTGTTCTATTGGACGTTGCGTATGATCCTTGGCCAAGCAAGGCTGCTGAATTATGGGCTAAAAGAGATAAACCTGTAGTTAGCGGCATCGAGATGCTGATTTGGCAGGCAGTAGCCCAGATCAGAATTTTCAGATTCGGAAGTCCAGCGAATGAACTGCCAAATGAAGTTGCAGTGGTCGCTGCCATGCGCCACGCAGTTGGCCTTTAGCGCTCTTTGAGTCTCTCCAACTTTGTTGTGAGAGAATTGAAAAATGTTACGTTGGATCACTGCAGGCGAATCGCACGGGCCTGAGCTAGTTGCTGTACTCGAAGGACTCCCAGCTGGAGTACCTATTACCACCCCTGATGTTGAGGCTGCCCTAGCCCGTCGTCGACTTGGGTATGGTCGCGGCGCTCGCATGAAGTTTGAGCAAGACGAGGTTTCACTATCAGGTGGAGTGCGCCATGGTCTATCGATGGGTGGTCCTGTAGCAATTACCGTGGCTAACACCGAGTGGCCTAAATGGCAAGATGTGATGTCTGCTGATCCGGTTGATCCATCGAAGCTCACTGGGGCACGTGCAGAGTCATTGACCCGACCACGTCCAGGCCACGCCGATTTCACCGGCATGCAAAAGTACGGCTTCCTAGACAGCCGGCCCATCCTCGAGCGAGCAAGTGCTCGTGAGACTGCAGCCCGCGTTGCTTTGGGAGTTGTTGCCTCAAACTTTTTGAACGAGCTCGGAATTCAACTAATCACCCACACCGTAGGGATTGGGCCAGTTTCAACACCCGCAGGTGCGCCAATTCCAACTCCGCGCGACCTTGAAGCCGTTGATGCAGACCCGATGCGTTGTTTTAATCCCGAAGTATCTGCGGCCATGGTTGCTGAAGTTGATGAATGCCACAAAGAGGGCGACACCCTTGGCGGTGTAGTTGAGACTCTGGTCTATGGAATGCCACCTGGACTCGGCACTTTTGTGCACTGGGATCGTCGACTTGACGCGCAGTTGGCTGCTGCCCTCATGGGCATCCAAGCTATTAAGGGCGTTGAAGTTGGCGATGGTTTCGAGACCGCAAAACGTCGCGGCTCTGTTGCCCACGATGAAATAGAACGTGACTCAACCGGTGTTGTTCGACGTCTAACCGACCGTGCGGGTGGAATTGAGGGCGGAATGAGCAACGGAGAAATTCTTCGCGTGCGCGCAGCTATGAAACCGATCTCTACTATCCCTAAGGCCCTCGCAACTATTGATGTGGCAACCGGAGATGTCGCCAAGGCTCACCATCAGCGATCAGACGTTTGCGCTGTTCCTGCTGCTGGCGTTGTTGCAGAGGCAATGGTCGCGTTGGTCATCGCGAATTCTGTGCTAGAAAAATTCGGTGGCGACTCTGTCGCTGAGACAAAGCGCAACCTTGAGTCTTACCTAGCAAATATCCCATCGGTCTTGAAGTCATTCGATAGCGCAAACTTGGATGCCTAAGTCAAAAGACATCATTGTTTTGGTCGGCCCGATGGGGGTTGGCAAGAGCACCGTTGGTCGCAAACTGGCAAAGCTACTCGGGCTAAAGTTCATTGACACCGATTCGGTCTTCGTCGAAGAGCATGGCCGCATCACTGATTTCTTTGAGCAGTATGGCGAACCAAGGTTTCGCGAGCTCGAAGAAGATGCGCTAGCTAAGTCGCTACTTTCACCTGCCGTAGTCGCAACCGGCGGTGGAGTGATTCTTAGCCAAAAGAATCGCGCGGCCCTCGAGTCAGTGACAGTTGTATACCTTTCAACCGATGGAAAGCACATTGCTTCTCGACTGAAAAGCGGTGCAAGACCTCTTTTGAAAAATGGGGTTGAAGATTGGCGACGAATTTACGATTCGCGTAAGCACTTGTACGAACAAGTTGCTGACCTTGAGATCAATACCAGCGGACATCCGCTAAACACGACGATTGCCGAAATCAGAGAGAAGCTCGAAATCTAATGAGTGAAGTATCGAGAATTCAGGTCAAAGGCACTGATCCGTACGAAATTGTTATTGGTAGAGCCCTGCTGGGCGAAGTGCCGTTGGCTCTCGGGAGCGGGGTTTCAAAAGTACTCGTCGTTCACCCAGTCGGTCTCACTCCAAGCGCCGAGCTGCTTCGCGAAACGCTTGTCGAGGCTGGCTACGAAGCCATCTTGGCTGGGGTACCCGACAGTGAAGATGCCAAACGTGTTGAGGTAGCAGCTTTCTGTTGGCAGATCATGGGACAGGCCGATTTCACCCGCACGGATGCTGTAATTGGCTTTGGCGGAGGTTCAACAACTGACTTGGCTGGTTTCGTAGCCGCCACGTGGTTGCGCGGTGTGAAACTCATTCAGGTTCCTACCACGCTATTGGCCATGGTGGATGCAGCAATCGGTGGCAAGACCGGAATCAACACCAGCGAGGGCAAAAACCTAGTTGGCGTGTTCCATGCACCGTCGGCAGTAATCATTGACCTAGACACACTAATTTCACTGCCAAAGAATGAAATACTGGCCGGCTTCGGTGAGGTTGTGAAGTACGGTTTCATCGCAGACCCACGAATTCTAGAAATTATTGAATCTGACGTTAACGTTGCTACTGACTCGAACACCCCTGAATTCCAAGAGATAATCGAGCGCTCTGTTGCAATAAAGGCACGCGTGGTAGGGGAGGACTTCAAGGAGGCTGGCCTTCGCGAGATCCTGAATTATGGTCACACTCTTGGCCACGCAATTGAACACGCCGAGCGCTATAAATGGCGTCATGGCGCAGCCATTTCGATCGGAATGGTTTTCGTTGCTGAACTTGCAAGAATCGCCGGGCGCCTTAGCGATGAGGTAGTAGATCGACACCGTAGCGTACTTACCCTTCTTGGGTTGCCGACCAGCTACCCAGCGCAAAAATGGTCGCAACTTCAAGAAACCATGCAGCGGGACAAAAAAACCCGTGCCGGCACCCTAAGGTTTGTAGTTCTTGATGACCTGGCCAAACCAACCATCATGACAGCTCCAACTCCAGAAATGTTGCACGCGGCCTTCCAAGAGATTACCGAAGCCTAAAGGTAGCCTTAGAACATGAGCAAAGTACTAGTTCTCAACGGGCCGAACCTTGGCCGACTTGGTTCGCGCGAGCCAGATATTTATGGGGCCGTTGACTACGACGGTTTGGTCGCAATCACTTCATCCAAGGGCGCTGAACTTGGCCTAGAGGTAGAGGTACGTCAAACCGATAGCGAGTCAGAACTGATCGCTTGGCTACATGAGTCGGTTGACAATGGCTATGACGTTGTTTTGAATCCGGCGGCTTTTACTCACTATTCCTACGCGGTTCGCGATGCTGCAGTCCAGGTCACCAAGGCGGGCAAGCGCCTGATAGAAGTTCACTTGAGTAACCCACACACTCGTGAAGAGTTTCGTCACACCAGCGTGATTTCTGGAGTTGCTACCGGTGTAATCGCTGGTTTCGGCGTAAATTCTTACACTTTGGCCCTCGAAGCGCTGGCCAACTAACTTTTGCATCAAGCCTTCGATTAGAATTGAAGGCGCAGGGATTTATCCCGCTATTTTTTTGTCTACAAAATACTGAAACGAGTGATCGTCATGGCAACTTCAAACGACCTGAAGAACGGCATGGTTCTTAACATCGAAGGGCAGCTTTGGGCTGTTATCGACTTCCAGCACGTAAAGCCAGGCAAGGGTGCTGCCTTTGTGCGTTCAAAGCTCAAGAACGTCATGACCGGCAAAGTTGTAGACAAGACTTTCAACGCTGGCGTGAAGGTTGAAACCGCTAACGTTGACAAGCGCAACATGACTTACCTTTACAACGACGGTGAAGGGTTCATTTTCATGGATGCCGAGACCTTCGACCAGGTAACCCTGAGTGAGGCAACCGTTGGCGATGCAGTCAACTACCTACTTGAAAACCAAGAGGCCGTTGTCGCGATGCACGAGGGTAACCCGATCTATGTTGAACTTCCTGCCTCAGTTGTACTACTTGTGACTTACACCGAACCTGGATTGCAGGGAGACCGTTCAAGCGGAGGCACCAAGCCTGCAACCGTTGAAACCGGCCTTCAGATTCAGGTTCCATTGTTCCTTGAGAACAACACCAAGGTACGCGTTGACACACGAACCGGCGATTACCTCGGCCGCGTGACCGAATAATCCGTTGAGCGCAAGAACTAAAGCACGTAAGCGTGCCGTTGACGCTGTGTTTGCAGCCGACTTACGGAAGATTTCGCCGATCATTCTGCTGAATGAGGTTGCTGAGTTGGCAGCTGACCGGCAAAATCAAGAGGCTATTTTCGGCTACGCACGCGAGATTGTGCAGGGTGTCATCGATTCTCACGACGAAATCGATGACCTGCTAGAAACTTATTCGCAAGGATGGGCACTAGATCGAATGCCGAATCTTGATCGCGCCATTTTGCGTGTTGCGGTTTGGGAGATTCTTCACAACGCTGAAGTTCCAAACGGTGTAGCTATTAACGAGGCAGTTGATTTGGCCAAGGAATTATCAACCGATGATTCGGGTAGTTTCATAAATGGACTCCTTTCGCGCATTGCTTCAACTCAGGCAGCCAACTAACCAATAACTGCTAGAATTTAGTCAACATCCTTTAAGACCGTCCAGAGAGGCGGAGAAGGAGGTGGGCGTGTCTGCACGCACCGTCTTGAGCAGCGACGACATCGATCGCGCAGTTACGCGCATCGCGCATGAAATTCTTGAAGCCAACACTGCACTGCAGAAAAGTGGCGCCAAAAACCTAATTCTTCTCGGAATTCCCACCCGCGGTGTGTTGCTGGCGGAACGCATTGCCAAAGTTATCGCGAGAGCCGAACCCGAAGTAAAACCTGAAGACCTACTTGGCCGTCTAGACATAACCATGTACCGCGACGATTTGGCATCGAATCCGACTCGCCCGGTGACTCAGACACTGATTCCGAGCCAAGGAATCGATGACAAAGTAGTAGTTCTGGTTGACGATGTTCTATTCAGTGGGCGAACCATTAGAGCCGCTCTTGATGCTCTAAATGATTTTGGTAGACCACGCGCCGTGAAACTTGCCGTACTGGTTGACCGCGGACATCGGGAGTTGCCTATCCGAGCCGATTTTGTTGGAAAGAACCTGCCAACCTCCCGCGAGGAACGCATTAACGTGCAGCTGAGCGAAACCGATGACCAGAATGCTGTGGTGATTGAATAGTGAATAAACACTTACTCTCTGCTGGTGATTTGAGCCGCGAGCAAGCAATTGAGATTCTAGACATCGCCGAGGGCATGTCGAACGTCAATGACCGCGAGATCAAAAAATTGCCAACTCTCAGAGGCAAAACAGTTGTAAATCTATTCTTTGAGGATTCAACTCGCACAAGAATTTCATTCGAGGTTGCCGAGAAGCGACTTTCGGCCGACGTGATTAATTTTTCAGCTAAAGGTTCGAGCGTTTCAAAAGGTGAAAGCTTGAAAGATACTGCTCAAACCCTCGAGGCGATCGGCGCAGACGCGGTTGTCATAAGACACTCTGCGTCAGGCGCAGCGAACGTATTGGCACACAGCAACTGGATTCAAGGCTCAATCATCAATGCTGGTGACGGTACCCACGAACACCCAACTCAGGCTCTGCTCGACGCTTTCACCATGCGAAAGAGAATCCACGGTGCTCAAAGCTCTGGCAAGTCACTTGATGGCGTAAAGGTTGCAATTGTCGGTGACATTCTTCACTCTCGAGTTGCTCGCTCAAATCAGCTTCTGCTGAACACTTTGGGTGCAGAGGTTCACTTTGTAGCGCCGCCGACTCTGCTGCCACAGAATTCTTCGGGTTTCAAGGCTGGTTTGCACTACAACTTGGATGAAATGCTGGCGACAGAGGAACCTGACGTAGTCATGATGCTTCGCCTTCAGGCTGAACGAATGAACGCAAGCTATTTTCCGACCGAACGCGAATACGCGAGAATTTGGGGATTCAATGCAGGTCGTTTGCGCGCGCTCAAAGACAGTGCAATTGTTATGCATCCCGGACCTATGAACCGCGGTCTCGAAATCGATGCTGTAACTGCTGACTCACCACGTTCGACAGTCTTGGAGCAGGTCACCAACGGAGTTTCTATTCGTATGGCTGTTCTCTATTCACTTCTATCAGGCGAAAGGTCTGCCGATGACTAAGCAAATACTTTTGAAAAATGCACAGCTTGCTTCTGGCGAAGTTACCGACATCCTTGTTGTTGGCGATCGAATTGTCGAGGTCGCAAATGCAATTACCGCCAACTCAGACACCGAGGTTCTGGACTGTGCCGGATTAGTGGCACTTCCGGGTTTTGTAGACCTTCACACCCACTTGCGTGAGCCTGGCTTTGAACAGAGCGAAACCGTGCTCACTGGCACCCAGGCAGCTGCAATGGGTGGCTTCACCGCAGTGCATGCAATGGCAAATACTATGCCAGTTGCCGATACTGCCGGCGTGGTGGAGCAAATTGCCGGCCTAGGAGTTGAGGCTGGTTACGCAGACGTTTACCCAATCGGTGCGGTAACCGTTGGGCTTGAGGGTAAGCAAATGGCAGAACTCGGCGCAATGGCTAATTCAAAGGCTCGGGTCAGAGTATTCTCAGACGACGGCAAGTGCGTACACGACCCGGTTCTTATGCGACGTGCTCTTGAGTATGTAAAGGCTTTTGGCGGAGTAATTGCGCAGCATGCACAAGAACCGCGCCTAACCGAGGGCGCTCAAATGAACGAGGGCAAAGTTTCGGCCGAGCTTGGCCTAACTGGCTGGCCCTCAGTAGCCGAAGAATCAATTATCGCCAGAGATGTTTTGCTTGCTGAGCACGTCGATTCTCGAGTTCACATTTGCCACCTGTCTACTCGCGGTTCGGTTGAAATCGTAAAGTGGGCAAAGGCCAGAGGAATCAAAGTTACGGCCGAAGTAACTCCTCATCACCTAATTCTTGACGATGAATTGGTGCGCTCATACGACGCCGTATATAAAGTGAATCCACCGCTGCGCACCCAGGATGACGTTCTCGCTTTGCGTGAGGCTCTCATTGACGGAACCATTGACATTATCGGCACCGACCACGCACCGCACCCGATCGAAGCAAAAGATTGCGAGTGGAACGCGGCAGCATTTGGAATGCTTGGCCTCGAAACCGCAGCCTCAATTGCTCAATTGGTTTTAATCGAAAGCGGCAAGTCTGACTGGAATCGTCTAGTGGAAGTTTTGGCAACCAAGCCTGCACAAATCGCCGGAGATACTGACAATGGTCAACCAATTGCGGCTGGCAGCATCGCTAACATTACGGTCATCGACCCAAAGGCGAATCGCACTGTGGTTGCCGAATCGGCATCTAAATCAATCAACAACCCATACGTGGGTATGCAATTGCCTGGTCGAGTAATTCACACAATCTATCGTGGTTACCAGACGGTCAAGAATGGTGAACTAGCTTCACGAGGTCGTGGCCCTAATGACTAAAGATTTTATGGCAATTTACGCAGGCATTTTGCTCGCCGTAATCGGGCTGCTCATGGTGAACAGTTGGCTGCGACGCCGCAAGAAGCAAGAGTTGCTGTTCGAACAGCCTCTAGAGGCCCTGGAGTTCTTTGGGGAACTGTTATTTCAAACCGATGCCTTCTATGTCGCAACTACGTTTGCGAATAACTCACTCGAACGCATAAACGCTTACGGACTTGGATTCAGAGGCAAGTGCCAGGTCATGATCTTTTCTGAGGGCGTACTTATTATTCGAGATGGCGAAGTTCCACTCGCCATTGACCGAGCTGAAATCATCAACGTAGGAAGCACTCAAGCCGTGATTGACAAGGCAGTTGAATCTGGCGGCATCATCAGCGTTGATTGGAATCACGACGGCTCGCAACTTTCTACACACCTTCGCATCGTTGACACACTTGAGCGCGAGAAGTTTCTAAACACTGTTTCAAAAGTAACCCTTAGAGAGGCATCAAAATGACCCAAGCAGTTCTAGTGCTTGAAGACGGCCGTGTTTTTCGCGGCGAAGCTTATGGCAGCATCGGAATCACTCTAGGGGAGGCTGTATTTGCCACCGGAATGACGGGCTATCAGGAAACTCTAACTGACCCTTCTTATGCAGGGCAGATTGTTGTTCAAACTGCGCCACACATTGGTAACACGGGTGTCAATGCGAGAGATGAAGAGTCGAGCAAGATCTGGGTTGCGGGTTACGTAGTTCGCGACGCATCACGAATTGTTTCTAACTTTCGCGCGGAATCATCTTTGCCTACCGAGCTCGAAAAGTATGGAGTCGTTGGCATCGCTGGTATCGACACTCGTGCATTGACTCGCCACCTTCGTTCTCGTGGATCAATGCGTGCCGGCATTTTCTCGGGCCCTGACGCACTTCGCACAATTGAAGATTTGGTTTCTGAGGTGAATTCATCGGTAAAAATGAAGGGGCTTTCGCTAAGCGATACCGTCACCACACCGACGCAGTACACCTCGCCAGCTGAAGGTGAAAAGATTGGGCGCATCGCGATTCTTGATCTGGGTATCAAAAAATCAACCATTGAACACATGAATGCACGCGGACTAGAAACAGTTGTATTTCCTGCAAAAGTCGATGCGGCAACTCTTCTAGCCAGTGAGCCAGACGCTGTTTTCTTCTCGAATGGTCCAGGCGACCCAGAGGCAGCAGGCGGTCAGGTTGAAGTGCTTCGCGAAGTTCTAGGTCGAAACATTCCGTTCTTCGGAATCTGCTTCGGTAACCAGCTCTTGGGACGGGCACTTGGTTTCGAAACCTACAAACTTCCTTTTGGTCACCGTGGAATTAATCAACCGGTACTTGACCGCAAGACTGGCCGTGTCGAAGTTACTGCACACAACCACGGCTTTGCTGTGAAAGTTGATGGCGGGCCAGAGGTAGACAGCCCAGCCGGATTCGGTCGCGTCGCTGTAAGCCACGTATCACTTAACGATGACTGCGTCGAGGGCTTGGAGTGCCTCGACATCCCAGCTTTCTCAGTTCAGTATCACCCTGAGGCCGCAGCCGGCCCACACGATTCAAACTATCTATTCGACCGTTTGGTCGACATGATCAAGACCAACAAGGTGGCCAAATAATGCCAAAACGTTCAGATATCAAAAGCGTTCTAGTCATCGGTTCTGGGCCGATTGTCATCGGACAGGCCTGTGAGTTTGACTATTCCGGAACCCAGGCGTGTCGAGTCCTCCGTGAAGAGGGCATTCGTGTGATTTTGGTGAACTCGAACCCGGCCACCATCATGACAGACCCAGACTTCGCCGATGCCACCTACATTGAGCCAATTACCCCCGAGGTGATTGAGTCAATCATCATCAAAGAGAAGCCAGACGCAATCTTGCCGACCCTTGGTGGTCAAACCGCTCTAAATGCGGCGATGTCGCTGCACGAAATGGGCATTCTCGACAAATACAACGTTGAGCTAATCGGGGCCAAGGTCGACGCAATCAAAAAGGGTGAAGACCGTCAAATCTTTAAACAGCTCGTTCTTGATGCTGGTGCCGATGTTGCTAAGTCAGTGATTTGTTCAACCTTGGATGAATGCCTAGATGCAGTTTCAGAACTTGGTTATCCGCTAATGGTGCAGCCTTCATTCACCATGGGTGGACTTGGCTCAGGTTTCGCCCACGATGAAGAAGAGCTTCGTCGCATTTGCTCTTCAGGAATTCAGGCGAGCCCTGTGGGTCAGGTTTTGCTCTCTGAGTCGATCCTTGGCTGGAAAGAGTACGAACTCGAACTTATGCGCGACACCAACGACAACTGCGTCGTGGTTTGCTCGATTGAGAACGTCGACCCAGTTGGTGTTCACACCGGTGACTCAATCACGGTTGCACCGGCGCTAACCCTTACCGACCGCGAATACCAGAACCTTCGCGACATCTCGATCGACATCATCCGTGCTGTTGGCGTTGACACTGGTGGCTGCAACATTCAATTTGCCGTCGACCCGAACAATGGGCGTGTAGTAGTAATTGAGATGAACCCGCGAGTTAGCCGCTCTTCGGCTCTAGCTTCAAAGGCAACTGGCTTTCCGATTGCGAAGATTGCTGCCAAGTTGGCCATTGGCTACACCCTTGATGAAATTCCGAATGACATCACCCGAGTAACTCCGGCTAGCTTTGAGCCGACTCTCGACTACATCGTTGTCAAGGTTCCTCGTTTCGCATTCGAGAAGTTCCCGGCTGCCAATGCAACTCTGACCACAACCATGAAGTCTGTTGGTGAGGCTATGGCTATTGGCCGAAACTATTCACAGGCACTCCAGAAGGCCCTTCGCAGTCTTGAGCGACGCGGTTCTTCATTCCACTGGGATGGCCCACTCGGCAACGTTGACGAACTACTAGAGGCAATCAAGACTCCAACTGACGGCAGAATCGTTCTACTCCAGCAGGCTCTTCGTGCCGGCGCCACACCTGAGCAGGTTTTCGAATCAACAAAGATGGACCCATGGTTCATCGACCAGATTGTGTTGATTAATGAGGTCGCAGCAGATGTTGCAGCAGCGCCATCGCTAGACGCCGCTGTCATTCGCCACGCAAAGGATCACGGCTTTAGTGACGTTCAGATTGCAAACCTTCGCGGAGCATCAGAAGCCGAGGTTCGTACACTGCGTCACGATCTTGGACTTCGCCCGGTATTCAAAACTGTTGACACCTGCGCCGGCGAGTTTCCGGCACTTACCCCATATCACTACAGCACCTACGAAGAAGAGACCGAGGTCATTCCATCTGACCGCAAAAAGGTCGTAATTCTTGGTTCTGGCCCAAACCGAATTGGTCAGGGCGTCGAGTTTGACTACAGCTGTGTGCACGCTTCATTTGCGCTCTCAGATGCCGGTTACGAGACCATCATGATCAACTGCAACCCTGAGACTGTTTCAACCGACTACGACACCTCAGACCGTCTCTATTTTGAGCCGCTGACCCTTGAAGACGTGCTCGAGGTAATTCACGCGGAACAGCAGAGCGGCGAATTGGTCGGTGTTGTCGTACAGCTTGGTGGTCAAACCGCACTTGGCCTAGCCAAGGGCTTGAAGGCAGCTGGCATTCCTATCCTAGGAACTTCGCCTGAAGCTATCGACCTAGCTGAAGAGCGTGGCCTATTCTCAAAGATTCTTGAAGACGGTGACCTGCTAGCTCCACCGAATGGTACCGCCCTAACTTTGGCTGAGGCCGAGGTTATCGCCGCTCGAATTGGTTACCCGGTATTGGTACGCCCTTCATTTGTTCTTGGCGGTCGCGGTATGGAAATCATCTACGACCAGAACGGTGTTCGCGATTACTTCGATCGCATCAAGGACCAAGCAATTGTCGGCCCAGAGCACCCACTTCTAGTTGATCGATTCCTTGATTTCGCAATTGAAATCGACATCGATGCACTATTTGACGGAACCGACCTTTATGTCGGTGGCGTGATGGAGCACATTGAAGAAGCCGGTATTCACTCGGGTGACTCAAGTTGCACGCTTCCACCGGTTACGCTGAGCGATTCACAAATTGCCAGAGTTCGCGAGGCAACCCTAAAGATCGCCCAGGGTGTTGGCGTGCGAGGACTCTTGAATGTTCAGTTCGCATTGGCAGCCGATGTACTTTACGTGCTAGAGGCGAACCCTCGGGCGTCACGAACTGTTCCATTTGTGTCAAAGGCCCTGGGAATTACCCTGGCCAAGGCAGCCTCACTCGTAATGGTAGGCAAGAGCATTAAAGAACTTATTGCCGACGGCCACCTTCCTGAAAAAGACGGAACCTACATCCCAGCTGGTTCGCCTATTTCGGTGAAAGAGGCAGTTCTGCCATTCAAGCGATTTGCAACCAAGGATGGTCGCTTCGTTGACTCACTACTCGGCCCTGAAATGCGTTCAACCGGTGAAGTGATGGGTATCGACGTTGACTTCCCTAGGGCATTTGCCAAGAGCCAGTCAGGAGCCGGAAGCGCTCTGCCCACATCTGGAAACATCTTTGTTTCGGTAGCTGACCGCGACAAGCCTCAGGTGCTTTTGCCGGTGCGTAGACTTTCACAGCTTGGTTACAGGATTCTCGCTACTAGCGGCACGGCTGCAATTTTGGCTCGTCACGGTATCGAGGCTCAGGTGGTTAGAAAGCACACTGACGACACCACTGTTGCTGAAGGACCAACAATTGTTGATCTAATTACGGCTGGCAAAGTTGATGTAGTGGTAAACACACCTTCTGGTTCAAGTGCCCGCAAGGATGGCTACGAGATTCGTGCAGCGACAACAGCCGCAGATAAGGCGATCTTTACAACCATTGCTCAGTTGAGCGCGGCTATCGGTTCGTTCGAGGCTGTCATCGATGGGCCTTTTAGTGTCAAGTCACTTCAAGACCACGCAGCAGATCGGGCGGCGGCACTTGCTAAATAACTTCGGAGCAAAACTTGAGTTAGCCTTCGCAAAATACGGCCAACTTTGTGTCGGCATCGACCCTCACGAGTCACTGTTGGCATCTTGGGGACTCACCGACAACGTCGATGGTCTACGTTCGTTTGCGTTCAAATCGCTTGAATCCGCAACTGGTCGGGTAGGCATAATCAAACCTCAAGTTTCATTCTTCGAACGTCATGGCGCTAAGGGTTTTGCGGTGCTTGAAGAACTTGCCGAAGCTGCTGCTCAGACAGATCTCGTAGTAATCATGGATGCCAAACGAGGCGACATCGGAACAACTATGGCTGCCTATGGCGATGCCTGGATCGGCGAAAATGCTCCTTTCGTGTGCAACGCGCTAACGGTTTCACCGTACTTAGGCTTCGACTCTCTGCTCGGTGTGATCGAGCAGTGCAATCAAGTGGGAACCGGTCTATTCGTACTCGCGGCAACTTCAAACCCAGAGGGCGCTGAATTGCAAAGAGCTCAAATTGCAGGAGAATCTATCTCTGCGCAGATTTGGCGCAAACTTCAAGAGGTCAACGATGCAAGCTCGAGCGGCCAGCGACTTGGTTCATTCGGCGCGGTTGTTGGCGCAACCTTAGACCTAAAGAGCATTGGTCTTGAGAAGCTTCTAGCCGGTCAAGAAGTTGCGGCAACACCTATTTTGTCTCCAGGATTCGGTGCCCAGGGCGCCGAACTTGCCAACACTCGCAGACTCTTTGGTTCGGCCGCAGATCAGGTCATTCACTCAGTTTCTCGAAGTGTTCTAGCAGCTGGCTCGACTGAAATGCCGAACTTGATCGAGCGTTCAACTCTTGAACTTGCCGGGGCTCTAAATGTCTAATCAATTGCTTGTGATCGCTGGTCCCACTGCAGTTGGCAAGGGCACAGTAATCGCACACATTCTTGAAAATTACCCGGATGTGCACCTTTCGGTGTCGGCCACCACACGAGC
>JACCDN010456961.1_pt1 | contig 15095 bp, 15 predicted proteins | sample 7441691 | NCBI WGS metagenome assembly JACCDN01 (sample SAMN15323439, study PRJNA562643) | freshwater metagenome | isolation source: river surface water | place: USA:Blue River Watershed | collected 2017-08-16
CACTTCGTTTCAGGCGGGGCTTGCGGGCATTTCACTTCGTGATTTGTATCCCTCCCTAAAGGTCGGTCTACAAAACATGCCCATATTCTGTAGTGTTCCCGTTGGTCACACTTACAGAATATGAAATCAATCTATATTTGTCAACTTAAAATGAAATCAATTGATATTATTTCTATGGGCTTTTTGAATTTTGATCAAGTCTGGATTTATTTAAATAATTCGATATTGAATACCGTTCTCGGCATTCTTGCTGGCTTATTGATATCAATTTACCTTGCTCGGCGCGGAAGGTTGATGGAAATTTCTTATTTCATTGAAAATGAATTGGTTATTGGGAATGTTAAATCTAAAGAAAATTCTGAAATAAAAATCCTTTATAAGGATGTAATTGTTCCGCGACTTGAGAAAATGAGGTTGGTTGTTTGGAATTCTGGTAATAATTGCATTGATGCGACTGACGTTGTTCGACCTTTAGAGTTTAAAGGTATTTCTAAATTTAAAATTCTTCAGGTTGAATGTTTGAAGAAATCTAAAGCTTCTATAGATCTCCATTCTTTCGATTTAAAACCAAATCAAGAGATTGAGGGTTTTACACTAAATTTCAATTATCTCGATCCGAATGATGGGTTCGTTTTTGAATTTACACATACAGGAGATATGAATTTCGGGTCTGTTCAAGGTGAAATAAAAAAAATGGGGAAAGTGAAAAGAGTTGCCCTTGCTTCGGGTAATTGGAGGTTTTTATTTTCATATAAATTTATATCTACCATCTTGATAGTGATGGGGGGGATCTTGCTATACCATTATCTTTCTCCAGGGCTTTTAGGATCAGTCCTCTTCTTTGGTGGATATTATGCGTATATGCATTTTTTTGTTGTTGGCAGTGCCGCTCCGATGATTCCAAGATCTCTCGAGGTTGAAGAACTCAGAAATGTTAGATATCCACGAATTGGGGGCTTTCTGTAGGTCATCGTCTATTTGTTTACTGTTGTACGTCCATGAATGTAAAATGAAATTGAATTTTCATGGGGTCCCACTTTGGGGTCCCACAAAAACGACCTATTCCAGTGCGTTTTTGACCTAAAAAGTCAATGAAATCAGGCGCTTAGAATTTTGGCTGAAAAATGACCCCATCAGCCACCCCAAATAAGACAAGGGTTTGCAAGGTTTTCTTGCAAACCCTTTTTCTTTTCTTGTGGTTCATGTAGCCATCAGTACTGGTTTTTGTTACCCAGACTGAATGTAGACAGATGCCTCCGTTTCCGCCAAGACTGGCCCCTAAGTGATTGATTCACTTAGGGGTTTTTCTTTTCTGGTTAAGCTGAGTCACCATTTGTATCACCATCTGGTTGATCGACTTAGTGGCATTCGTGGATCTCGATGCTCAGCTTGCTATTGCAAGCGCAGGTACTGTTGTCGTAGCTGTGCTTGGTCTGAAGAGATGGAGTCGACAGTTGCGTGGTACCGCTGACTTCGAGGTCGACAGGAAACTCGCCAAAAGTAGGGTACCAGTTCATGTGATCAAGTTAAGCAATTGCATGAAAACAGCAGCCAAGCGTTTAATTCCCGCGCTAGCTACTCTGCATAGTCCTAGTGCTTGATCGTGCGTTGTCGCAATAATGTTCGTTTCATATCTACAGATATGGGGGAATGCCAAACTCAAATGACGGCTCGTAGCACTTGAGCTGCTTCAACAATTAGCGGCAGCAATTTTTCGGTGATTCTTTCTTCACTCCATATGGAAGATTGAAGCGTCATGCTCAAGGCAGCTTTGCATTCACCATGTCTATCTCTTAGTGGCACAGCCACACCTGCTAGGCCTTGGTCCAAGTTACCAATAGAGATGCAGTAGTTGTCCCTTCGGGCCTTCAGGATAACTTTTTCAAACTTTTTCGCTGTCAGCACTGCACTGGTGTTGAATGTAGAAAACTCATGCGCTGCAATCCATTTTTTTAGATTGCTATCAGGAAGAGTTGAAAGAATGGCGGGGCCTGCACCCACGACATGCGCTGGGACTCGGGCTCCTGCGTAAAAACCAATCGACACCACGCGTGGGCTATTGCTTCTAGCGACGTACACAAGTTCATGTCCATCCAATACTGACACGTTGACAGTCTCGCCAGACGACATGGCCAGCCTTTGAATAAAGGGCTGTACAAGTCTGGGCAAGCGTGCGCCATCTAAGTAGCCTTGGCCCAGTCTAAGTACCCTAGGCGTTAGCCAGTAGAACTTGCCATCGGTATCGCCATAGCCAAAGTGGCACAAATTAAGCAAGTAGCGACGCGCCGCAGTTCTGGGAATTCCAGTTCTCTCTGCAACTTGCGTCACGGTCATGCGACCGTATTCATCATTGAACGCTTCGATAACTGTCAAAACGCGTCCTACACCCGCAATCAAGTCTTCTTGATCAATGGGAAACGCTTTTGTCGTGGACTTTGATACCAATGCTGAAGCACTAGGGGAAACCATAGTTTTATCCGCCTTTCGGATGAGATTGTCCGTTATTCGGTCAGAGGAGGTCAAGAGGTTATTGAATTTGCCCATAACCGCAAATAAAGTCCACGCCATGACAAATAGCGCAGCAAATTCAGTTTCAACCAGCATCACCGGCAAGACACGTGTCTTCATGGTGGCGGGTGATCCTGTGAGCCAAGTTCAGGCACCTGCCATATTCAATCGTGTATTTCAACGCTATGGCGTTGATGCCGTACTGATCCCTGTGCAAGTGTCGCCAGACCGATTTGCTGACTTTGCAACGACAGTGCTCGAAGCGGGAAACATTGATGGGTTGTGGTTGACTATTCCACACAAACCCAAACTCATGCCGCTTTTGGCTAAATCTGATACCGCCAGTCAAATGGCACGTTCTGTCAATGCAGTTCGTCGTCATGCTGACGGCACGCTTGAGGGCGGTATGTTCGATGGCAATGGCTTGGTCTCATCACTTCGATATTTCGGTATTGAGCCAAAAGGCTTGCGTGTTCTTCTTTTAGGCACCGGTGGTGCTGGTGCTGCAATTGCCACAGCCTTGGTTGAAGCTAAGGTTGCAGAACTTGGATTGCATGACCTGGGCGATCGCGCTGAAAAATTAGCTCAACGCCTTGATGATCCATGCGTCACTGTTCCCGGCTCAGATCCTGCGGGATTTGATGTGGTGATTAACGCGACACCGCTTGGTTTGAACCCAGACGATCCGCTGCCATTTGATGTTTCGCGCTTAGATCCAAAAGCTAAGGTCGTTGATATTTTGATGAAACACAAGCCTACGCCTTTACTGAAAGCGTGTGCTGAACGAAACATTCAAGCCTTTCCAGGTTTCGAAATGTTGGTGCAACAAGTACCAGATTACCTTCGCTTTTTCGGTATGCCCGAGATTGCCGACAAGATCAAAGACGATCTTTCCGAGGTCCGAGAGCATTTGTTCACGGCCTAATTTTTCACTCAACCTTTTTAACCACAACGGAGACACTCCATGAACTCACTACGTCGCGTCCTTTCGCTGTCCATCTTGACAGCTGCAATTGCAGCTACAGGTTTTGCTCACGCAGAAGACTTTCCTGCTCGTACCGTCAAATTCCCTTCAGCCAGTAACAAAGGCCATCCTCAAGTGTTGGGCGTGGAAAAGTTTGCTGAATTGATGGCCAAGAAAACCAATGGCAAATTCAAAGTGCAAGCCTTCCCAGGTGGCGCATTGGGCCCAGATTTGCAGACAGTTTCTGCGATGCAAGGTGGCACAGTTGAGATGACCGTGATGAACGCCAGCTTATTGGCTGGTGTTTCTAAAGAAATGGCCATCTTCGATTTCCCATTCATGTTCAACAACACAAAAGAAGCGGATGCAGTGTCTGACGGCCCTGTCGGTAAGAAGTTGCTCGACAAGTTGCAAGAAAAAGGTTTGGTCGGTTTGGCCTACTGGGACTTGGGCTTCCGTCAAGTTCACACTGGTAAGAAGCCAATCGCAAAAGCTGATGACTTCAACGGCGTGAAGATGCGTGTTATTCCAACACCAATCTATGTGGATTTCATGAAGTCTTTGGGCGCGTCACCAGTCCCCATGCCTTTTACAGAGACCTATACAGCCTTGGAGCAAGGCGCAATTGACGGCATGACCAACCCGCTTTTGAACATCTTGGATGGCAAGTACGACGAAGTTTCCAAGTACCTGACCATCACTAACCACATGTACACACCTCAAGCCGTGGTGGTTAGCAAAAAGTTCTGGGACAAGCTCACGCCAGCTGAACAAAAACTGATGCGTGAAGCAGCTCAAGAAACGGCTGTTTACCAACGCAAGGTTGCACGTGACGAAGCTACAAAAGTATTGGCTGATGCCAAGAAAAAAGGCATGACAGTTTTTGAACTGAATGCAGAAGAAATTGCCAAACTGCGTGAGCGTTCTAAGCCGGTTGTTGAGAAATACACCAAAGAATTAGGTCCAATCGTTGACGAGATGTACGCAGCTGTTGATAAAGCTCGTAAATCGAAATAAACGTCAGCATAAAAAGACGTTTCATTGAGGGCACCTTAATAGGTGCCCATTTTTTGCCCATTGAGGATTCATGATGTTGACCAAACTCATTGACCGGTACTGCCAATTGATCAGGGTAGTCATGGTTATTTCCCTTGCCCTGATGGTCGTGCTTGTGCTCGGCAATGTGTTTTTACGTTACGCCTTTAATTCAGGAATTACTGTGTCTGAAGAGTTGTCACGCTGGTTATTTGTCTGGGTGACATTCTTGGGCACGATTGTGGCCATGAAGGAGGGGGCTCACTTGGGGACAGACACACTGATCTCTCGTTTGCCTATATCTGGACAGAAAGTTTGCTTTCTTCTTGCTCACATCGCCATGCTGTTTGCATGCTGGTTGTTGTTCCAAGGTTCTTGGGATCAGGTCTTGATCAACATTGATACAACAAGCCCAGTCATGGAAATATCGATGGCTTGGTTCTTTGCTTGTGGTTTGCTGCTATCCGTTTCGGGCGCTGTGATTTTGATGAGTCAGGTGTGGCGTTTCATGACAGGTCAACTTGCAGACAGCGAGTTGATTGGCATCCGAGAGTCTGAAGAAGAGCCCGTTGATGCGCCAGCTCCATTGAAATAAGCAAAGGATATTGAAATGACTATCGCTGTATTTTTAGGTTCTTTGCTTTTTGCCATGGCAATTGGTGTGCCAATCGCTTACTCGTTGCTGTTGTGTGGTGCTGCACTCATGTGGCATCTAGACATGTTTGAAGCGCAAATCTTGGCGCAAAACGTGATGGAGGGCGCCAATAGCTTTCCATTGTTGGCTGTTCCATTTTTCATGCTCGCCGGTGAGGTCATGAATACGGGAGGCTTGTCCAAGCGCATTGTTGATTTTGCGATGGCGCTTGTTGGCCATATCCGAGGTGGTTTAGGTTATGTGACTATTGTTGCTGCATGCTTGTTGTCAGCACTCTCAGGCTCTGCGGTTGCTGATGCAGCTGCCTTGACGGCTTTGCTTTTGCCCATGATGGTGAAAGCTGGTCATGACAAAGCACGAAGTGGTGGTTTGATTGCCGCTTGTGGTGTGATTGGTCCCATCATTCCACCATCAATTGGTTTTGTGATTTTTGGTGTTGCAGCGAACGTATCCATTAGCAAACTTTTCTTGGCAGGTATCTTTCCAGGAATTGTTTTAGCTGCTGGGTTATGGGGTACGTGGTGGTATTTGATCCGCAAGGAAGACCTGACGCCTCCACCTAAACGCGCATCGCATGAAATTTTGGGTGCAATGAAAAGTGCGGGTTGGGCTTTGATGCTCCCGGTCATCATTTTGGTAGGCCTGCGCATGGGCGTGTTCACGCCGACAGAAGCAGCGGTCGTTGCTGCCGCATATGCACTTTTCGTTGCAGCGGTGATTTATCGCGAGTTGACTTGGAAGCAGTTGTACGAAGTGTTTGAGCGAGCAGCCATGACAACTGCCGTCATCATGTTTTTGGTTGCGGCTGCGATGGTGTCTGCTTGGTTGATAACGGTGGCCAATTTGCCTGCACAAGTGGTGAGCTTGCTTGAGCCATTGTTGGATAGCCCTAAATTGTTGATGTTTGCCATCATGTTCTTGTGCATGATTGTTGGCACGGCAATGGATATGACGCCAACCATTTTGATTTTGACTCCCGTATTGATGCCAATTGTTAAAGCTGCGGGCATTGATCCTGTTTACTTCGGTGTGCTGTTCATCATCAATAACTCTATCGGATTGGTGACGCCACCTGTGGGCACGGTGCTAAACGTTGTTGCCGGTGTGGGGCGCATGCGTATGGATGATGTGACACGCGGTGTCATGCCGTTTATGACGGTTCAGTTCTTAGTTATGTTCTTGATGGTGCTATTCCCATCTATCGTGATGGTTCCTGCAAGATGGCTTTACTAGTTCATCTTCGTCAAGTACGAGATTGAACTAATACGAGGTTTTGTACTTAGCTAACGCTGGAGCAAAGCAAAAAATGTTTACTCATTTTTTGAGGGTGGCTGTGTCTCCAGTCACCCTTTTTTATTAGAGCCTACTGTGAGGCTTGATTTTGTCTACAGTAGCGTGGGGAGTCCAAGTAATTACTTAATGTGTCCAGATGTAAATCTAGGTTAATTTATGGCAGATCAAACTGGACGTTGACCTCGCTCAAATTCTCAGATTGTGGGCAAAGCAATAGATACAGTGAGGCCTGCATCAGCTCTGTTAGCTGCCTTGATCCAACCTTTGTGAGCCTCAATGACTCGTTTGGTGATCGCCAAACCAAGGCCATGTCCGCTTTCAGGCGCTGACTCTGACTCAGGTGCCCGGGTGAATGGCTCAAAAATGCTGGAGATTGAAATTCCTTTGACGCCATCGCCTTGGTCTGTAATGGCAACTACGGCAAAGCCATTCACAACAGATGAGGCGATGGTCACTATTGAGCCGTTAGGTGTGTGCCTGATAGCGTTTCTTATGACGTTTTCAAATGCTCGGCTTAGTAGCTGGGTAGATCCTTGAACAACTGAGCTAGTGCTGCTGGGTTTGAAGTCAATAGAGATATTGCGAGGTTCAGACTCGAGTTGAGCATCGTCTGCAATGGAAGTTAGTAACTCATCAAGGTCGATTTTCTCGTTGAAGTCAACATTCATCGCTGAATCAATACGAGCAAGTGTTAGGAGTTCTCCAACGAGTTTGTCCATGAGTTGAACGTCACGACTCACTCTGCCAATGAACTCCTCAGTTCGTTGGGGTTGTTGTTGAACTAAATCTGTAGCAACTTGAATGCGAGCCAGAGGCGAGCGCAATTCATGTGACACATCATGGAGTAACTGTTGCTTGGATTCGACCAAGCCTTCAATTTGAGAGGCCATCAAATCAAAGTCTTTGCCCAAATCGCTCAGTTCGTCATTTCTCTTGAGCATCTCACGTGAAACCCGTGTTTCAAGCTTACCTTTTGAAAATCCTTTTATTGCTGTTCTTAAGTACTTAATGGGCCTAGAAAAATACCAAGCCAACACTGCAGCAAACAACAGGCTAACGAATCCTCCAGTAAAGATGGGGAGAAGTGGAATATGCAAGATCTCAGGCCCCGGTGGAGGAGGCGGAGGGGGCGGTCTATCTCCAAAACCAATCGGATGATGTTCGCCAAAATGTTCATGACGCAGAAATGGTGGAGGCGGCGACTCAAAAGTGAAGTGTCCATGCTGATGGAAATGCTGATGTTCAATCCAGATGGCTGCACCAACAAGTAAAGTCGTAACGACTTGTGCAAGCCATAAAAGTGCAAAGAACTTCCAAAATAAACGCCCCATGTTCTTACTCCACTATCAACTGATAGCCCCTGCGGATGACAGTCTTAATCAGGGATCTTCCATCGGGCAGTCGACCGATCTTGTTTCTGATGCTGCTAATGTGAACATCAATAATTCGGTCGAAGGGCTTTAGAGGACGTCCAACTCCTTCTTTCGAGAGGGTTTCTTTTGTGACGATTTGGCCAGCTTTGAGAATTAGAAGCTCTAACAAGTTGAACTCAGTGCTGGTGAGTTGAATTGCAACTCCATCACGCTCAATTCTTCTGAGTGCCGTATAGAGTTTTAGAGGTCCGGCAGTGATGATTGAGGATGCGGCATTCTTAATTGGCTCCTTTGCACCCATGCGCCTCAAAATGGCCCGAATTCTGGCCGTTAATTCATGAGGGGTGCAAGGTTTCGTGACGTAGTCATCTGCGCCAAGTTCCAATCCCATCACGCAATCCGCGTCATCGCCTCTAGCTGTCAACATGATGACAGGAGTAAGGCTCTCAGAACGTATGCGTTTAAGTACTTCAATGCCGTTCAGTTTGGGCATCATGATGTCCAGAACTACGATGTCTGGCTTGCCTTGGCGCACCAAGTCGAGTCCCTCTTGACCATCGTTTGCTATATCAACACTAAAGCCTTCAGCTTGTATGAAGTCTTTCAATAATCCAGTGAGTACGACGTCATCGTCAATTAACGCAACTTTGCTTGACATGTAATTTTTATAGCTTCCTTATTGAACGGGGGATGTTAGGGTGAACAGCGGTTCTATTGAAAAATCTTTACCTGAATTTACGTTGAGGAACCTAGTGGGCAGTCTTATTGCACCACTAGGCTTCCATTGGCTTAGGCTGTCACAGAAAGCTGGCTAGTTGATGAGCTAGCAGATTGAGACAGACTGTCGGCACCATACGCTTCCATTATTTTCATGATTTGGCGCATGAGACGTTGCTGGAGTTGCTCGGCAGTAGCACTTGTGCTCGTTGCATCTGCCAGCTGAGAGCTAGCTGATGCGGCAGAACTAGAGCTTGTGGCAGCAGTGCTTGTCGAAGCTGTGCTACTAGATGACGAACTCTTGTCGAGTGTCATTGCCTCTGCAAAGCTGACTTTGCCGTTGCCATCAGCATCAGCTGTGCTGAAGTCGTTCAGGACCTTGTTGATTAAAGTTGAACGCTTTGAATCCGATGTACCTATCTCCTGCAGTTGAGCCTGTAATTCATCTGCTGTGAAGCCTTCATCAGAGCCTTGATTCCCTTGAGGGCCGCCTGCTGGAGGTGGTGGAGGCATGCCGCCCATGGCCTGCATCCCACCCGTGCCTTGCATGTTCATACCATTGCTATCAGAAGATGAGTCGGTGCTTTGAGTTGACTCATCTTCTTGATGGTGATGACGACCACGCAGTTGGCTCATGGTGCTTGTGAACTCTTCTTTGGTGACATTGCCGTCGTCATCAGAATCCATCTTAGAAAACGCACTTTGAATGTCGCTAGAACTAAAACTGTTTTGGTTTTTGTTTTGACTTGCTGACAGAGCGTTGTTGACCGCAGTGGTTAAACCTGCAATGTCAAATGAGCCTTGTCCGCTCGAATCAATTTTTGAGAAAGCTTCATCAGCTTGCTTGGCTTGTTGCGCGGCTGTAGGACGAGTCCTCATTTGCGCTTGCATCCATGCGTTATTGCTGCTGACGCTAGAAATGCTGCTCATAGAGAGCCCCTTTCTTTGCATCGGGCGAAATTACCCGCAAGGACTAAAGCAAGAATTGAACCTTTTGTATGTAAATTGTTGTTAAGAAAAATGTAAAACCTATTTGCTCTTATTGCTCGTGGAGCTATACGAACCCAGATTGAGTGGCAAGGTATTGCCATTTTCAGTGGCAATTCAGACCATTACTGCGGCGAAGGATTGCCGTAAACATAAGTATCTGATGATGTGTTCAACTCACAAATTCGGATCGAAAAACGAACAACCGATCAATGTGACCTTCGATAAGTTCACCTAGTTCAGGATTAGTGGCAGTGGGGGATGCGGCAAGAGCGAAAATCACCAAACTGGACTTCCCAGACAACTGTTCTGTGCCGCATTTGTTAGAGCCTGCCGGGGCTGTGGCAGGTATGTTGTCCGCCTTGAAAACGCTCACGCCCAAATCAGGCGCGCATTACGTGGATTACAAAGGTGAGAGCATCAATTGGTAAGCGTTCGCCAACGTGGATGAACCTTGGGCAAAGCGTCAATGCGTTTCATCCAATTAGTATGCTGCAGCTCTGACGCGATCAACTTGCACTGGGCTCACAGGCGTTGCTTGGTTGCCCCATTGACTGCGGATGTGATTGAGTACATCTGCAATTTGTTGGTTATTCAGTGTGAACAAAAAGGGTGGCATGCCATAAGGCCGCGGATGCCCTGGCGTACTCGGGCCATAGCCACCATAGAGTGCTGCTTGAATCAGGTTGTCGGGATGCGTTAACAAGACCGCAGGGTTTCCTGCCAGGGCTGGATAAATACCTGCTTTGCCTTGTCCCAACTCACCGTGACAGTTGGCGCAATGGGTTGTGTACAGCGTTTGTGCAGCGGGCGAGGAGGTCGCCTTGTTCGTGAGGTTGAGTTGCGCTGTGTTGGCTGCAGATTTGTTGATATTGGCTTTCAGGTAAATAGCAATCGCTTGCGCGTCTTGTTGGGTCAAGTATTGCCCCGTGTGTTGCACAAACTCAGCCATGGGCCCACTGGCGTGAGCCCATGTGTTTTGTCCTGTGCGTAGCAATTGAGCGATGTCGTTTGGGGTGCTTTGTCCCATCGCTGTTTGTGTGGCTTCGACCAAGCTGGGCGCCATCCACATTTGAGGTGACAAGTAGCCACCAGACAAATCATCGACGGCTGGGAATCTGCCCAAAGCGTTGCGTTGACCATGGCATGCAGCGCAGTGGCCGGCGCTTTGCACCAAATATGCCCCTCGGTTCCATTCAGACGATTCACTCGTATGGGGGACAAAGGGCGTAGGTTTGAAAAAAAGAGTGCGCCACAGTGCTATGACGGGTTGCGTGCCAAGTGGCCATGTGAGCCTGTGCGTTGGCTGTTTAAGCTCTACGGGTTTGATGGTTTGCAGCCACGAAAAAATGGCCTGTACATCATCCTGAGTGAATACGCTGGTGTGGTTATAGGGGAAGGCTGGTAACAAAAGACGGCCATCGCGAGAGCGCCCCCAACGCAACGCGTTTTGAAAATCGGTCGCCGTCCATTCGCCTAAGCCGTGCTTTTGAGAGGAGGTGAGGTTGCTGCTGAACACTGGGCCAAATGGCGTGTCAATGCGGCGTCCGCCAGCCAGCAGTTCGCTGCCATGGCTTGTATGGCAGGCCACACAACCCCCAATGTATGCAAGATATTTGCCACGTGCTTGCGTTTGTGGGTCTTGATTCAGTTCGACGGATGTGGCAACAGCTGCACTTCGAAAGCGCCCCCAGTTATCCCATGTCACCCAAGCGCTGGCGGCTAGCAGCATGGTCAAGGTGAGCGCTGGCAGCCAGTTCCTGGGCGTGATGCGCGGTTTCATTTCATCGCTCCATGTAACTCTGGTGCGCTGGCGCAGCGTAGATCGTTGGCCAATCTGGGGGGCTTGTTTGCCTTAGTGAGTGTGGGAATTTCTTGTGCAGCCAACCAGCTGACAACTGCGGCTGCATCATTTGGCGAGAGACGTTTTACAACTGCCCCCATGCAATCGGGTGCTTTGGTGGTTCGCTCGCCCAAGGTCCATGCGGACAGTTGAGCGCCTAAATACGCGGTGGGCAAGCCCAGTAAGCCGGGTACATTGGGTTGAAAACCCATGAGGCTCTCGCCATGACACGTGTTGCAAGCGGGAAGATCAAGCGCGGGGTCACCTTGCAACGCCAGCTGTCGGCCTCTGGCCATTTGTGCCGAGGAAGGATTGGTGTTTTTGTTGGACGGTGGTGGGTAAGGCACTTGCAGTGCGGCAAAGTAATCCGCCATTTTTTTTTGGTATTGCGGTGAGAGTGGTGCCATCATGCGACGCATCATGCTGTAGTGACGCCGATCCTCTGAGAAATTCTGCATTTGGTTATATAAATAGCCTGCTGGTTTACCCGCCAGACGCGGGTAAAAGCCATCAGGGCCCGCGCGGCCTTGGTTGCCATGACACGACTCGCAGGCTTTGGTGCGCTCAGCCATCTCTGTGGCTTTCGCCGCCATGGGAGCGATGCCAAACATGCATGTCAACAAAACGCCAAATACTTTCATCATGGGTTATTTCAATGCTTGGTTTGTTGAAGTTGAACGGCTGTGTACACCGATACCGCAAGCAAAGCTGCCGCCCCAGTGTTGTGCAGCACGGCAAGCGTCAGCGGCCATTGCAGCCACACATTGCTGATACCTAAGATGACTTGGATGGAGACCGTTGCCAATAGCAAATGCCCCAAGGTGCGGGTGTTTTCTTGGGTTCGCAGTCTGAAGGCAAACGCCACACATGCCGCCAACACCACCAGCGCAAAGTTGCGGTGCGTCCAGTGAATGGCGGTAAGTGTTTGTAGGCTCAGCATTTGGCCGTCAGCGGTTTGACCCAACTCGCGGTTAAACACAAAAGCATGAGACCAATCCAAGTCGGCTGGCATCAGCTGGCCTTGGCAAAGCGGGTAGTCGTTGCATGCCATGGCGGCATAGTTGGCACTGGTCCATCCGCCTAGAGCAATTTGCATCAGCACCAAACCGGTCACGCCCCACGCCGCCAGCTTCATGGCGGTTGAGGTGGGGCTCAGTGGCAATGGCGTGTGTGTGGCGCGAATGCCGATCATGGTGGAGAGAATCAACATGCCACCCATCAGGTGCAGGGTGACGATGACGGGTTTGAGCAACCATGTCACAGTCAGCATGCCGAGTGCGGCTTGGATCAGCACTAAGCCCGCTAAGAAAATATGAACGCCAACATGGCTCGATTCACGACGCGGCCAAATGGCCAAGGTGGCCAGAGCTGCAATGACTAAGCCAAGTATGCCCGCTAGGTAGCGGTGAATCATTTCTTTCCACGCTTTGCCCGTTTCTACGGGGGCAGTGGGGAAGGCGGCTTGGGCTGCATTGATTTCTGCGTGGCTGTCAGGCACGCCTAATAACTTGCCGTAGCACCCAGGCCAATCAGGACAGCCCAGACCAGCATCGGAGAGTCGAACATACGCCCCCAAGCTGATCACGCAAAATGCGAGCACGATGCCGAGAGTTAATAGGTTTTTACGATTTGCTAGCAATTTTTAATTCTCCCGATCTTTTTTCTAGTGGTAACTACTGCCCTGAGGATGCATCCTAATTGCTAATAATCTCTATTGATTTAGATCAAACCCTAAAGGCGAATTAGATGAAGAAGTTGTTAGCCGGTTTTCTTGCTGCCGTGTGCTTAAGTCCAATTTACTCCGTTCATGCGCAACAAGGCGATGCAAAAGCCGGTAGCCAGAAAAATGCCCAATGCGTGGGCTGTCACGGTATCAAGGGCTACCACACAGGTTTTCCTGAGGTTTATCGCGTGCCGATGCTCTCTGGTCAAAGCGCTGGCTACATTGTGGCGGCGTTGAATGATTACAAATCGGGGGCTCGCAAGCATCCCTCCATGAGCACCATGGCACTGTCACTGACCGCGCAAGACATGGCTGATTTGGGCGCGTTTTACGAATCCACGGCCCTAGCTGCTGAAACCCCAGCCCACCCTATTGACGCCGGTGCGGGTGCCGCTTTGGTTGAAAAGGGCGGTTGTATCGCGTGTCACGGACAAGGCTTGAGCAAGCCTATTGCGCCCACGTATCCAAAAATTGCAGGTCAGCACGCTGACTATGTGTATGCCGCTTTGCGTGCGTACAAAACTGAAAACAAGCCACAAATTGGCCGCTCAAACCCCATCATGGGGGGGGTGGTGAAGCAGTTTTCAGACAAAGAACTTAAAGAAATTGCGCGTTATGTGGAGAGTTTGCCCACAACGATGCAAACCATCCAACCCAACCGTTTCCGTTGATCGGCGAGGTGCATGATGGATTTGCAGTTCACATTGATCGCGCGTGAGTGGCTGTTAGGCACATCGGTTGTGTTGTTTGTCGTGGTGTTTGCGGCCATCTTGGCATCGCATTGGCATCACCACAAGCATGCGGATGACCACTTTCATGCTTCCACATTCACCGAAATGGCTTGGTCTGTGGCACCCATGGTGATGGTTTTTGCGACAGGGTTAGCGGGTGTTTCATCAGTTTTTCGCTTTTGAATCCTAGAACCAGATGTGCAGTCAAAAAATTTATAAAAGGACAGAAGTTATGCGGGGCTTGAAAAATTGGATGGTGGGTGCGTTTGCAGCTGTGGCGGCACAAAGCGTGTTGGCCGGCTACACATGGAACTTCCCTGAGCCAGTGACGCCGATTGCGCGTGAAACGCTGCATGTGCACAACTTATTCATGATCATTATCTTGATCATCTTTTGTGGCGTGTTGGCATTGATGCTTTATTCATTCTGGGCGCACCGCAAATCGCAAGGCCACAAAGCAGCCAGCTTCACTGCACCTCGCTCACGCAAGCAATGGTTGTATGTGCTGGCACCGTTTGCTGTGTTGTTGGTCATTGACTACGGTGTGTTTGGCATTCCTGCGTATCACGCGGTCAAGATGTATGAAGACTCCAAGAGCGATGCTGAATTGGTTGTCAAAGTGACGGGCAGCCAGTGGATGTGGCAATACGAGTTTCCGGCTGAAGGCGTCAAGTACACCAGCCGTTTGACCACACCACGTGAGCAAATCGACAACAAGGAAGCCAAAGGCGAAAACTATTTGCTCGAAGTGGACAACCCCTTGGTGTTGCCTGTGGGCAAAAAAGTCCGTTTCATCACGACATCCAATGACGTGATTCATAGCTGGTGGGTACCCGCCTTTGGTGTAAAGCGTGATGCGGTTCCTGGCTTCTTGCGCGAATTTTGGGCGACTGTTGAAAAAACAGGCACTTATCGCGGCCAGTGTTCAGAGCTCTGCGGTAAAGAGCACGCCTACATGCCCGTGGTGGTGAATGTGGTGTCAGAGGAAGAGTTCAAGACTTGGATTGCAGCTCGCCAAAAGGCAGGTTCGTGATTGGCGTATCGCCTCACACCGCTCGCATTCAAAAATAAATCAGTATCAAAGGAAAGTTCATGGCACACGATATGACGCACGATTCGGCTCATGCAGGACATGATGCGCATTACCACCAAGGTGGCATTCGTCATTGGTTGCAGACCACCAACCACAAAGACATTGGCATCATGTACCTCATTTTTGGTATCACGATGTTGCTGATGGGCGGCGCCATGATTTTGGGCGTGCGC
>JACCDN010029511.1_pt1 | contig 15092 bp, 11 predicted proteins | sample 7441691 | NCBI WGS metagenome assembly JACCDN01 (sample SAMN15323439, study PRJNA562643) | freshwater metagenome | isolation source: river surface water | place: USA:Blue River Watershed | collected 2017-08-16
ATGTAGACCATGGCACCAGCGAAATAACCAATCAATGCCAAACCGCTGATTTTTTTGACATACCAAATAAAGTCAATGCGTTCCAAGCCCATGGCTGCCACGCCTGCGGCCGAACCAATGATCAAAATAGACCCCCCCGTTCCTGCGCAGTAGGCCAAGAACTCCCACAAAAAGCTGTCCGGGGGGTATTGCGAGAGGCTGTACATCCCCATCGAAGCAGCGACCAAGGGCACGTTGTCAACAATGGCACTGACCACACCGATGATCATCACGATCACATCTTGACGGCCCACCGCTTGGTCCAACCAAGCAGCCAAATCAGACAGCACATGGGTGTGCTCAAGGGTGGCCACTGACAGCAAAATTCCAACAAAGAAAACAATCGATGGCATGTCAATGCGGGTGAGCGCATGCGTCAGCGACAGCTGCTGCTTCTCGTCATCGGTTTTTTCGCGATGGACCAAATCACCCACCAGCCACAAAAGACCCAAGCCAAACAACACCCCCATGAACGGCGGCAAGTGGGTCCATGTTTTGAAAGCAGGTACAGCCACCAACACGCCCAAGCCGAGAAAGAACATCAGATTTCGCTCAAACGCGGTGGTCACAGGTAGCGCTTGTTCACTCGATGAAGTCAGCGGTGGAACCACCACCTGACCTTTGAGCAGAAAACTGGTGACCGTCAAAGGAACAAGCAAGTTCACCAGCGAGGGTAAGAACAAGCCCTTGATGATTTCGAGTGCCGTGATCTGCCCACCGATCCACAGCATGGTGGTGGTCACATCGCCAATCGGAGACCAAGCACCGCCGGCGTTCGCTGCGATCACGATGATGCCGGCGAAAAACAAGCGGTCATCACGCTGATCCAACAGCTTCTTCATCAGCGAGACCATCACGATGGTGGTGGTCAAGTTGTCCAAAATAGAGCTCAGGAAAAAGGTCACAAACCCCACCAGCCACATCAGACTTGAGAGCTGGGTGGTTTTGATGCGTGACGTGATCACCTCAAAGCCGTTGTGTGCATCCACCACTTCGACAATGGCCATGGCCCCCATCAGGAAAAAGACAATTTGTGCTGTACTGATGAGCGACTCATTCAAATGTTCACCCACCAGACTCGCGTCACCCGTGCTGACGGCATAAATGCTCCACAGCAAACCCGCCCCTACCAAAGCAGACGCAGACTTGTTGATCTTGAGCGGGTGCTCCAAGGCGATCGCCGCGTAAGCGAGAACAAAAATCACCACCAGTGCAGTCAACATGAAAATTCCTAGGGGGTGGGTTGTGCGATGTCAAACACTTGGCGCAGGTAAGCCAAATACTTCTCGTCTTCACACATGTTCTTGGACGGCGTGTCAGACAACTTGGCCACGGGTTGTCCGTTGCACTGCGTCATCTTCATGACGATCTGCAAGGGCTCGTAGCCCAAGTCGTTGGTCAGGTTGGTGCCAATGCCAAAGGCCAGCTGGCAGCGGCCGCGGAACTGTTGGTACAGCGCGATGGTCTTCTCGACCGTCAAGCCATCCGAAAAAATCAGCGTCTTAGTCATCGGGTCCACACGGTTCTTGCGGTAGTGGTCAATCATGCGTTCACCCCAGGTGAACGGATCCCCACTGTCATGACGCGCGCCGTCAAACAGCTTGCAGAAATACATGTCGAAGTCGCGCAAGAACGGCTCAATGCCATACACATCGCTCAGTGCGATGCCCAAATCGCCGCGGTACTCGCGCGCCCAGGTCTCGAACCCAAACACCTGGCTGTCGCGCAAACGAGGGCCCAAGGCTTGGCAGGCTTGTAAATACTCGTGGGCCATGGTGCCCAAAGGCGTGAGGCCAAGCTTCATGGCAAACAAAGCGTTGCTGGTGCCGGCAAACTGCCCGGAGGCGCCAGTCCCCAAGCGTGAAATCAACACGCGCAACAACTCTTCATGCCACGCTTTGGAGAAGCGACGGCGCGTACCGTAATCGGCGATTTTCAAATCGCTTAAACGCTCGGCGTGCAAGGCCTCGATCTTGTGATCCAAACGTTTTCGGCCTTCCAAAAAGTCGGGCACTTTTTGGGTGTTGCGAAAGTACACCTCGTTGACGATGGCCAACACCGGTATCTCAAACAAGATGGTGTGCAGCCAAGGACCGTGGATGTTGATGTCGATCTCACCACTGGGCAAGGCTTGAATGTCGATGTATTTTTCATTCAAGCGAAACAAGCCCAAGAAGTCGACAAAGTCGCTCTTGATGAAGCGCAAACTGCGCAGCCACGTCAACTCAGCATCTTGAAACTGCAAGCTGCAGAGCGAACGAATTTCATCCCGAATTTCTTGCACATAGGGCGCAAGTTGCACCCCTGGGTTGCGGCACTTGAACTTGTAAGAGACCTGCGCACTCGGGAACTGATGCAGCACGGCCTGCATCATGGTGAACTTGTAGAGGTCGGTGTCGAGCAGGCTGGTGATGATCATCGGACGCTAACAAAAAAACTCAGGCCACCCAGTGGGTGAACTCTTCCACCGGCACGCGTGGCGTGACCAAGGTGTTGACCTTGTCGCTCTCGTCAGCGTAGCCGAGCGACATGCCGCAGACCATCATCTCGCCCTCGCCCGCACCGATGTGCGGCAGGATGATGCTGTGAAACCCATTCCATGCTGCTTGTGGGCAGGTGTGCAACCCACGTGCACGCGCAGCCAGCATGATGTTTTGCACAAACATGCCGAAGTCGAACAGCGAGCCACGCCCCATCACGGGATCGATGGTAAACATCAGCCCCACAGGGGCATCGAAGAACTTGAAGTTGCGCTGTTGTTGTTCGTGCATGCGGTCTTTGTCACCTTTGCCGATGCCGAGCAAGCCATACAGACTCCAGCCGTTTTCACGGCGGCGATCGATATAAGGGCTGACCCATTGCGCGGGGTAATAGTCGTATTGCTCGGTGTACTGCTTGGCCACTTCGGGGTTGGCGCGCATGGCTTCGTGTGCGGCACACACTTTGTCGACCAAGCTATCGCGCGAAGCGCCTTGCAGCACATACACCTTCCAGGGTTGGGTGTTGGTGCCCGAAGGCGCGCGGCTCGCCACTTGCAAAATTTCGGTGATCAATTCGCGCGACACCGCTTGCTGCGTAAAAGCACGCGCAGACATGCGCGAGGTGATGGCGTGGTCCACAGCGGCCACGTTGGAAGCTTGGGTCATGACAGGGTCTCCAATACAGTTTTTAATTTCAAAGGCAAGGCCTTCACAGGCCGTCGGTTTTCTTTGTCCACATACACATGGACGAAATGTCCGCGCGCCGCGCACAGGTCTTCGCCTTGTGCAAACAGGCCGATCTCGTAACGCACGCTCGAGCTGCCCATCTTGGCGACACGGATGCCGGCCTCGATGACTTGCGGAAACGCCAAAGGTGCAAAGTAATTGCATTGGGTTTCAATCACCAAGCCAATCGTCTCGCCGTGGTGAATGTCCAGCGCGCCTTGTTCGATCAAGTGGGCGTTGACCGCCGTGTCAAACCAGCTGTAGTACACCACGTTGTTGACATGGCCGTAGACATCGTTGTCCATCCAACGCGTGTCGATGCGACGAAACACCTTGAAGGCGCTGCGTGATTCAGCTTGGGGACGGAAAGTGGCACTCGAATTCATTGAGACAGATTTTGCCAGCGTCGCCAGTACGCATAGGCGACACGGTAGGTATTGACTTGTACCTGCACGGTGTCCGTCATTTCTTTGCCGTAGCCCCCCGCCATCGAGAAGGCCAAGGGGATGCGTTTGGACCAGGCCCAATCAAACACGCGGCGGTCGCGCGCTTCGAGGCCATCGAAGCTGACGCTGAGGCGTCCCAAGCGGTCTCCCTCGTGCGGATCGGCGCCGGCCAAATAAATCAGCAAATCAGGTTGGAAACGTGCCTCGAGTTCGCCCAAGGCGTGCTCCAGCGCCTCAAGGTAGGACACATCGCTACAGCCGTCCGGCAGCTCGATGTCCAAATCGCTGGTTTCTTTGTCAAACGGAAAGTTTCGTGCGCCATGTAAAGACAGCGTGAACACATGGGGATCGCGTTCAAAAATACGCGCCGTGCCATTGCCTTGGTGCACATCCAAATCGACGATGGCCACTTGCAACGGACGTTTGCGCGTGCGCCCCCACTCGGCTTGCATCAAGCGGGCGGCCACCGCGGCGTCGTTGAACACGCAAAACCCACTGCCCTTGTCGGCATACGCATGGTGTGTGCCGCCCGCCAAGTTGGCCGACACGCCCTCGCCACCAAACAACGCGGCGCGCGCCGCCATCACCGTGGCACCCGCAGAACGGCGCGAACGTTCGACCATGGCCGGCGTCCAAGGAAAACCAATTTCTTTTTGCGCCGCCTCACTCAACTGCCCTTGCACCACGGCTTGGATGTAGGCCGGGCTGTGCACCAGCGCCAGCTCACCATCGCTGGCGGGCTCGGCCACATCCAGCTGCAGCTCGGGCAATTCGGCAGCCAAGCGCTCGCGCAGCAAGCGGTACTTGGCCATTGGGAAACGGTGCCCCTGCGGCAAGGGCAGGACAAATTGGTCTGAATAAAAAGCGCGCATCAACGTGAAAGCCGCATAAACAAAGGCGTTAAAAGGGACTGCATTGTCTCCAAGAATGAAAAACCTTGGGTTTTAGACCGCCACCTCTAAACAACCTTTCCGAGCCCCAAACCCTCTTGCAAAGATGCGGGATAACCCTAAACTTCATCCCAATGCTGCAATGCAACATTTTTAAAACCTCTTTTAACTTTTGGAGTTACACATGATCAACGTCGAACAAATCACCGCCACCAACAAAGCCAACCTGGACAACTTGTTTGGTCTGTCAAACAAAGCCTTCGCTGGCGTCGAAAAAATCGTCGAATTGAACCTGACTGCTGGCCGCGCTGCTTTGGCTGAGTCTGCTGCTCACGCCAAGGCTGTGTTGGGTGCCAAGGACGCACAAGAATTGGTGGCTTTGCAAACCAGCTTCATCCAACCTTTGGCTGAAAAATCTGCTGCTTACAGCCGCCACATCTATGACATCGCCTCTAGCACTGGCGCTGACCTGACCCAAGGCTTCGAGGGCAAAGCGGCTGAAGGCCAACAAGCGGTTCAGGCTTACATCGAATCTGCTTTGAAGAACGCACCTGCTGGCTCTGAGCAAGCCGTGGCTTTCTTCAAGCAAGCCGTGACTGCCAGCAACAACGCTGTGGAATCTGTGCAAAAAGCAGTCAAGCAAGCCACTGACTTGGCCGAATCACAAATCAAAACAGCCACAGAAACCGCTGTGAAAGCTTCTAAAAGCGTTGCCAAGAAGCGTTAATTTGTAACGATTGTCTCCTCGGATTCTTCGCTACCCTCCGCGGGTACAGGAATCCCTTCAAGGGCCCGCCGCAAGGTGGGCCCCTTTTTTTGTCTGCGCAATTTACTGCGCAGACAAAGCGGCTTTCAGCTTGGGCAAGGCTTGCAGCATGGCGGCTCGTCCGGCTTCGATCGAACGCCGACGTGCACTGAACTCGGCGCTGCCCACATTGCCCAAGGCGGGACGCACCACCAAGTCGGCCTCGCGCAATTCAAAGCGGTTGATGCTCTTGCCCATGATGGTGAAGGTCTGCATCAAGATTTGAAACATATCACCGGTTTTGCCCGTCTCAGGGGCACTCGATATATCCACAGCCAACACAAACTCCGCCCCCATTTGACGCGCATAACGCACCGGCACCGGCGAGACCAAGCCGCCATCCACAAATTCACGCGTCCCAATGCGTACGGGTTCAAACACCGAAGGCACTGAACTCGAAGCACGCACCGCCGTGCCCACATCGCCACGCTGGAACAACACGCCGTCGCCGGTATGCAAGTCGGTCGCCACGATGCCCAAGGGCATCTTCAGTTCCTCAATGCGACGGCCACCGGTTTGGGCGTTCACATAGCGCCCCAAAGCATCGCCGCGCATCATGCCGCGTCCCAGCAAAGGTACTGTCCAGTCGGTGATGGTGGATTCCTCCATGCTCTCAGCGACTTTTTGTAATTGGGCGCCGGTTTTGCCACTGGCGTAAAACGCAGCCACCACACTGCCTGCGGAGGTGCCCACCACCAAGTCGGGCTTCAAACCGGCCTCTTCCAGCACCTGAATCACCCCGACATGGGCAAAGCCACGCGCGGCACCACCGCCCAAGGCCAAACCAAACTTCGGCACGCGTTTCGCCACTGCCGGGGCCTCAGGCTTTTCAGCTTCCACAGGGGCCAAGGGCCCACGCGCTCCGCACCCTACCAACAGCGCCACGCACAGTGCCAGGCTCCAACCGCGCCAAGAGGTGAAAGAAAGAAGTGAAAAACGCGTCATGTGGAGCTGGAAATGAGTTGAAAACCTAGGGATTGTCCTAGATCCCTTCGCACAGGGCGATTCAGCCGTCATAATTGACGTTTACGTAAACGTAAACCAATTCATCGATCAATCAGGAGACCTCCATGGACATCAAAGGCAAAGTTTTCATCGTCACCGGTGGCGCATCAGGTTTGGGCGAAGGCACCGCACGTGCCTTGGCAGCCAAAGGCGGCACCGTCGTGATTGCCGACATGCAAGCCGACAAAGGTGAAGCCGTGGCCAAAGAGATTGGCGGCGCATTTGTAAAGTGCGATGTCAGCAACGAAGCCGATGGCCAAGCCGTGGTGGCCAAGGCTGTTTCCTTGGGCAAATTGATGGGCTTGGTGAATTGCGCAGGCATTGCCCCCGCTGAAAAAACCGTGGGCAAAAACGGTGCCCACGCCTTGGGCAACTTCACCAAAACCATCACCGTCAACCTGGTGGGCAGTTTCAACATGATTCGCTTGGCCGCCGATGCCATGTGCAAAAACGAACCCGAAGCCACAGGCGAACGCGGCGTGATGATTTCCACCGCCTCGGTGGCAGCCTACGACGGCCAAATTGGCCAAGCCGCTTACAGCGCGTCCAAAGGTGGCGTGGTCGGCATGACCTTGCCGATTGCCCGCGATTTAGCGCGCAACGGCATCCGCAACATGACCATCGCGCCCGGCATCATGGGCACGCCCATGCTGTTCAGCATGCCCCAAGAGGTGCAAGACGCCCTGGCGGCCGGCGTGCCCTTCCCCTCACGCCTGGGCACCCCACAGGACTACGCCAAATTGGCCCTGCACATTTTTGAAAACGACTTGCTGAACGGCGAAGTGATCCGCTTGGACGGCGCGATCCGTTTGGCACCGAAATAAGGCACCGCCTGAATCGCCCCAAAACTGGGCTTTATATACTGGGGACTCACGTGGTCGCACAGGGTGCGGCCACTTCTCTTTTGCGTCTCACCGGTCCCTATCGCCCATGGAAATCAAGGTCAACTTTCTCGACAAACTGCGTCTAGAAGCCAAGTTCGACGACTTCACCGTCGTGGCAGACCAGCCCATCCGTTACAAAGGCGATGGGTCGGCGCCAGGTCCTTTTGATTATTTCTTGGCCTCCTCGGCCTTGTGTGCGGCTTATTTTGTGAAGCTGTATTGCGTCACACGCAACATCCCAACAGAGAACATCCGGCTCTCGCAAAACAACATCGTCGATCCTGAGAACCGCTACCAGCAGATTTTCAAGATCCAAGTGGAGTTGCCACCCGACATCCAAGAGGTGGACCGCCGCGGCATCTTGAATTCGATCGAACGATGCACCGTCAAGAAAGTGGTGCAAGCCGGGCCCGAGTTTGTCATCGAAGAAGTGGCCAACTTGGATGCCGACGCCCAGTCGCTGCTCACACTCCAACCCCACACCGACAACCCCACCTTCATTCCGGGCAAAGACCTGCCGCTCGAGCAAACCATCGCCAACATGTCGAGCCTGTTGGCGGGCTTGGGCATCAAGATTGAAATTGCATCGTGGCGCAACATCATTCCCCATGTCTGGTCGCTGCACATCCGCGATGCCCATTCGCCCATGTGTTTCACCAACGGCAAAGGGTCGACCAAAGAAAGTGCCTTGGCTTCGGCCCTGGGTGAATACATCGAGCGACTGAGCAACAACCATTTTTATGCCGGCGCATTTTGGGGAGACGACATCGCCAACGCAGACTTTGTGCACTACCCCAACGAACGCTGGTTCAAACCCGGCAAGAAAGATGCACTGCCTGCGGAAATTTTGGATGCGTACTGCCTGTCGATCTACAACCCCGATGGCGAGCTACGGGGCTCGCATCTGATCGACACCAACTCAGGCAACACCCAGCGCGGTATCTGCTCGCTGCCTTATGTGCGTCAATCGGATGGCGAGGTGGTGTACTTCCCCACCAACCTGATTGAAAACTTGTTCGTGAGCAACGGCATGAGTGCCGGCAACACCCTGGCCGAAGCGCAGGTGCAGTGCTTGTCCGAAATTTTCGAACGCGCCGTCAAGCGAGACATCTTGGAAGGCGAAATTTGTTTGCCCGATGTGCCCGCCGAGGTGTTGGCGCAATACCCCAGCATCGTGGCCGGCATTCAAGGCTTGGAAGAACAAGGCTTTCCCGTGTTGGTGAAAGACGCATCACTGGGTGGCGTCTACCCCGTCATGTGCGTCACCTTGATGAACCCACGCACGGGCGGTGTCTTTGCCTCCTTCGGTGCACACCCCAGCTTTGAAGTGGCGCTGGAACGCAGCCTGACAGAGTTGCTGCAAGGCCGCAGCTTTGAAGGCCTGAACGATTTACCGCCCCCGACCTTCGAGAGCCACGCGGTCACCGAACCCAACAACTTTGTGGAGCACTTCATCGACTCCAGCGGCATCGTCTCGTGGCGCTTTTTCAGCGCCAAGGCCGACTACGACTTTGTCGCGTGGGATTTTTCCGCCCAGGGTGACAACGCCAACGCCCAAGAAGCTGCAAGCTTGTTTGGCATTCTGAAAGACATGGGCAAAGAGGTCTACACCGCCGTGCACGACCAGTTGGGGGCCATCGCTTGCCGAATTTTGGTGCCCGGTTATTCTGAGATCTACCCCGTCGAAGACTTGATCTGGGACAACACCAACAAAGCCTTGCTGTTTCGCGAGGACATCCTCAACCTGCACCGCCTGGACGATGCCGCGCTGTCTGCCCTGCTGACCCGTTTGGACAACAACGAGCTGGATGACTACTCGGACATCGCCACGCTGATTGGCATCGACTTTGATGAAAACACGGTCTGGGGACAACTCACGGTACTTGAGCTCAAGCTGCTAATTCAGTTGGCCTTGAAGCAGTTGGAAGACGCGCAAGAGTTGGTTGGCGCCTTTCTTCAGTACAACGACAACACGGTGGACCGTGGTTTGTTTTACCAAGCCTTGCACGCCGTACTGGAAATCATGCACGACCCAGACCTTGAACTGGCCGACTACGAGGTGAACTTCCGCCGCATGTTTGGCGATGCGCGCATGGATGCCGTCATCGGGTCTGTGAACGGCACGGTGCGCTTCTTTGGTTTAACCCCCACCAGCATGAAGCTCGAAGGGCTCGATCGTCACCACCGCTTGCTCGACAGCTACAAAAAATTGCACCAAGCACGTGCTGCCAAGGGCGACGCCTAAAATTAGGTTGCACCCTTTTCACCTATGGCCATCCCCCAGTCTTTCATTCAAGAGCTCCTTGCCCGCGTGGACGTGGTTGAGGTGGTGGGCCGCCATGTGCAGCTGAAAAAAGGCGGTGCCAACTTCATGGGGCTATGCCCGTTCCATGGCGAGAAATCGCCCTCGTTTTCGGTCAGCCCAGCCAAGCAGTTTTTCCACTGCTTTGGTTGCGGCAAAAACGGCAATGCCATTGGCTTCTTGATGGAGCATGCCGGCATGACATTTGTCGAAGCCGTCAAAGACCTGGCGCAAAACGTTGGCATGCAAGTGCCCGAAGAAGACATCTCCCCCCAAGACCGCGCCCGTGCTGCCGAACAACGCCAAAAACAAGCCACCCTCACCGACGTGTTGGAGAAAGCGGGCGAGGCCTACCGCAAACACTTGCGCAATTCACCCAAAGCGATTGCGTACTTCAAAGGGCGCGGGCTCAGCGGTGAAATCGCCAAACAGTTTGGCCTAGGCTACGCGCCCGAAGGTTGGCGCAGCCTGGCCAGCGTGTTTCCCGACTACCAAGACCCATTGCTCGCCGAAAGTGGCTTGGTGATCGTCAACCAAGAAGACGGCGAAGAAGAAAAACGCTACGACCGCTTCCGCGACCGCGTGATGTTCCCCATTCGCAACGTCAAAGGCGAGTGCATTGGCTTTGGCGGTCGCGTGTTGGGCGAAGGCACACCCAAATACCTGAATTCACCCGAGACCCCGGTGTTCAGCAAAGGCCGCGAGTTGTATGGCTTGTTTGAAGCCCGCAACGCGCTGCGCGATGCAGGCTATGTGTTGGTGACCGAAGGTTACATGGACGTGGTGGCCTTGGCCCAACTGGGTTTTCCCAATGCGGTGGCCACCTTAGGCACGGCGTGTACCACCGACCATGTGCAAAAGCTGTTTCGCTTCACCGACAGCGTGGTGTTCAGCTTTGACGGCGACAGCGCAGGCCGTCGCGCGGCACGCAAAGCCCTCGATGGCGCGCTGCCCTATGCCACCGATGTGCGCAGCGTGAAGTTTTTGTTCTTGCCCGCCGAGCACGATCCCGACAGCTACATCCGTGAATTTGGCAAAGAAGCCTTTGCCCACTGCGTGACCGAAGCCATGCCGCTGAGCCGCTTCCTGGTCGAAGTGGCCCGCGAAGGCTGCGACTTGCACACCGCCGAAGGCCGTGCCCACATGGCCAGCAACGCCAAGCCCCTGTGGATGGCCCTGCCCGATGGCGCGCTCAAGCGCCAACTGCTCAGCGAAATTGCCGAGCTGGCTGACTTGGGCAACCACGAGTTGCAAGACTTGTGGATGCCCGCCGCGCCCGCGGCGACTCCCGCGCGCTCGGGCGAATTCAAAAAAAAATCAAGCCAATTTCAAGCACGCACGTCGTATACGCCCAAACCCCGGATGCGCGGCACCCGCCTCATCCCCACCGGGCGTGCTGACCACGCCGCGCGCGTGCTTCTGTCGCACATGGACATTTGGGACGACCTGTCCACCGAAGACCACAACCTGCTGTGTGAACTCGCCCCGCCGCATGGCTCTTTGTTTGTGTGGCTCGACCACCAACACCATGAGCATGGCAACCAAGCGTGGGGCGCCTTGCGGGAAGGGCTACGCGGCCAAGAGGCGGAAGAGCTGGCCCTGCGTGTCATGGCCACCGCCTTTACCCCGCTGCTGGACGACGAGGGCCAACCGAAACCCGAAACCAGCAGCCCCGAAGAGCAAAAGCGGGAAGCAGGGCTGGAACTGCGCGGCATTTTGAACAAAATCTTGTTTGAAAGCCTCGATGCCCAAATGAAAGAGGCGATCGCCGAAGCCGCCGCCGATCCCACCGCCATGCAGCGCTACAAGGTCCTGTTTGAGCGTCGTCGGCAGCTGGGCTTGATTCCGCAGAAACTGGTGGAAAGTCAAGATTAACGGGGCTTTGGCTGTTCAAGCGGCTCCATTTTGGGTATAATCCACACTTAGCAAGTGCGACAGCAGCACCTCCGGGCCCGGCCAACCGTGACACAAGCGCACGACTCGCCACCTTACCGCAAGGACTGCATTCCAAATGTTCGCCCTCCCCGCTTGCTTTTGAGGTTTCTTACTTCTCCCCTTTTTTTATTTCATCCTGCGCCGGGTTTTTGTGGCGCTGTGTATTTGTTTCTTTGATGTCTAGGAGTTTTCATGCCTGTCGACCGCAAGTCCAAGAAGCCTGCCCAACCTGTGGCCAAGAAGGTCGTTGCTAAAACCGTGAGCAAAAAGCCAGCCCCCGCTGCGCCCAAAGCCAAGGCCAAGCCTGCCGTCAAAGCCACTGCCAAAGCTGTTACCAAGCCAACCGCAAAGCCCGTTGCAAAAACCGCTGCAAAACCTGCAGCCAAGCCAGCAACGAAAGCCAAATCAGTGCCTGCATCGAAACCCAAAGCGGCTGCCAAGCCCGCTGTGAAACCTGCCGCCAAACCTGCCGCCAAATCTGCTGCTAAACCTGTAGCAAAAGCCAAAGCAGAAGACACCAAAAAGAAAGTCCCCGCCGTCCAAGCCCATGCGCCCAAAGCCGCGGCCAAGCCAAAAGCTGCTGCCAAAAAAGCCACCAAGGCCAAAGGCAAAAAAGGCAGCGCAGAAGACGACGACCTGAGTGACATCGAAGCCGACCTCGAAGGCGAACCCGTCGTCGAAGCCGGTGCCGAAAAGGCCAAGCCACTGCGCGTGAAGATCAGCAAGGCCAAAGACCGTGCCTTGATGAAAGAATTTGGTTTGGACGAAACCGTGCTGTCTGAAGAAGACATGCAAAAGCGTCGTCAACGCCTGAAGACCCTGATCAAACTCGGTAAGACCCGTGGCTATTTGACACACGGCGAAATCTCTGACCACTTGCCCGACAAGTTGGTCGATGCCGAAACGCTGGAAGTCGTGATCAGCATGTTGAACGACATGGGCGTGGCCGTGTACGAACACACCCCTGACGCAGAAACGCTGCTGCTCAACAACAACACCCCAACAGCAGCGACTGAAGAAGAAGCCGAAGAAGAAGCCGAAGCCGCTTTGTCCACCGTAGACAGCGAATTTGGCCGCACCACCGACCCCGTGCGCATGTACATGCGCGAGATGGGTACGGTCGAGCTGTTGACACGTGAAGGCGAAATTGAAATCGCCAAGCGCATCGAAGGCGGTTTGATGGACATGATGGCCGCCATCAGCGGCTCACCAGCCACCATCGCAGCCGTGTTGGCCATGGCCGAAGAAATTCGCGAAAACAAAGTCGTTATCTCCACCATCGTCGACGGTTTCAACAACCTCAACGAAGCCGACGACTATGTGGCCGAAGAAGACTTCGACGAATTCGACGAAGAAGACGATGACGACGGCAAAGGTGGCTCAAAAGCCCTCACCAAAAAATTGGAAGAGCTGAAAAACGCCGCCCTGGAACGCTTCGATCGCATGATTGTGTTGTTCGAAAAACTGCGCAAGACCTACGACAAAGAAGGCTACGGCACCCCTGCTTACGTGAAGGCACAAACAGCCTTGACAGCCGAGTTGATGGGCATCCGTTTCACTGCCAAAACCATTGAGAAACTCTGCGAGTCGGTGCGCAGCCAAGTGGACGATGTGCGCAAGAATGAACGCGAATTGCGCCGCATCATCGTGGACAAATGTGGCATGCCACAAGCCACCTTCATCAAAGACTTCCCCCCCAATTTGCTCAACCTCAAGTGGGTCGAAAAGCAAGCGGCGGCGGGCAAGCCATGGTCGACCACCATGGGCCGCTACATTCCGCCGATCCAAGATTTGCAGCAAAAACTGATCGACCTGCAAGCCCGCGTGGTGGTGCCTTTGGAGCAACTCAAAGACATCAACAAGCGCATGAACGCGGGTGAGCGCAGCTCACGCGGCGCAAAGAAGGAAATGATCGAAGCCAACTTGCGCTTGGTCATTTCGATCGCCAAGAAATACACCAACCGGGGTTTGCAGTTCCTTGACTTGATCCAAGAAGGCAACATCGGTTTGATGAAGGCTGTGGACAAGTTTGAATACCGCCGCGGCTACAAGTTCTCGACCTACGCCACCTGGTGGATTCGCCAAGCGATCACGCGTTCCATCGCCGATCAAGCGCGCACCATCCGTATCCCGGTGCACATGATCGAAACCATCAACAAGATGAACCGCATCAGCCGCCAACACTTGCAAGAGTTTGGATTTGAGCCCGATGCCAGCGTCTTGGCCGAAAAGATGGAAATTCCAGAAGACAAGATCCGCAAGATCATGAAGATCGCCAAAGAGCCGATCTCGATGGAAACACCCATCGGTGACGATGACGACAGCCACTTGGGTGACTTCATCGAAGACAGCGTCAACACCGCGCCCATCGAGGCCGCCATGCAAGCCGGCTTGCGCGACGTGGTGAAAGACATCTTGGATGGCCTCACCCCACGCGAAGCCAAAGTGTTGCGCATGCGTTTCGGCATCGAAATGACCAGCGACCACACCTTGGAAGAAGTGGGCAAACAGTTTGACGTGACGCGCGAGCGCATCCGTCAAATTGAAGCCAAGGCCCTGCGTAAGTTGAAGCACCCCAGCCGCAGCGACAAACTGCGCAGCTTCATCGACACGATGTAATCGCCTTCCCTGCCCTGCGTTTTGTGGGGCAACAAAAAACCCCGCCAGTTCAAACTCGCGGGGTTTTTCTTTGGGGCTCAGGTTTATTCCTCCGTGGCCAATGCCATGACTCCCGTCGCGGTGTTCGAAATGGGAATGTGATAGTTCTGATGCACCGGCGTCACGTTGGCGCCCAAGGCGCCGCGCATGGCCAGCCACATCAACAGCTCCACGCCTTGGGTGCCCGTCTTTTCAACCAGCTCATGGATGCTGAATTGCGTGGCCCACTCGGGGCTCTGCTTGAGGCTTTCCATGAATTCCAAATCAAAGGCTTTGTTGATGTGACCGGCACGTTCGCCATCGAGCTGGTGGCTCAACCCGCCGGTCCCCAAAATCGCGACCTTCAAGTCACTGTCCCAGCTGCGAATTGCATCGCCCACGGCTTTGCCGAGGTTGTAGCAGCGCTTGGCCGATGGCAACGGAAACTGCACGGTGTTGATGCAAATGGGCACCGTCAACAAGGGGCACACGTCATCGGGCCAGAATAACTTGAGGGGCAAGGTGAATGCGTGGTCCACCAACATTTCTTGGCAAGTCACCACATCAAATTCTTTCTCCACCAAAGTGTTGATGATGTGCCATGACAGATCAGGCGCACCTTTGAACGGGGGCAAGGTGGGAATGCCCCAGCCCTCGTCGGCATTGTTGTATTGCGCTGCTGCACCGACGGCGAAGGTGGGCATTTTGTCGAGGAAGAAGTTCAAGCCATGGTCGTTGTAAAACACCACAGCCACATCGGGCTTGACCTTGCCCAACCAGTCGTGAATCGGTGGAAAGCCGTCAAAGAAAGGTTTCCAGTACGGGTCTTGCTGAATGCCTTTGGCAATCGCGCCACCAATGGAGGGGATGTGTGATGAGGCGAGGCCGCCCACGATTTTTGCCATGTCTGTGTCTCCTGATGTTTATTGGAAAGCCGCGGCGC
>JACCDN010505916.1_pt1 | contig 15091 bp, 5 predicted proteins | sample 7441691 | NCBI WGS metagenome assembly JACCDN01 (sample SAMN15323439, study PRJNA562643) | freshwater metagenome | isolation source: river surface water | place: USA:Blue River Watershed | collected 2017-08-16
CCAGAGTTCAGGCTCAGCGAGTCTGCTGTGATGGCGAGGCCATCCGCATCGTTGTCACCGGACACGACGGTGTACGAGAACACAAGTGTTGATGTCCCAGACCCAGATGTGTATGTCGCAAACTTGTTGGTGAGGCCAGCGAGTGCGATACGTGGTGTTCCCGTGACGGTGACATTCTCAGAGAATGAAACTGCAACAGTGATGGTGTCGCCAATCTTGTATGTGTTGTCTGAACCTGAATTAGATGTGAACGACACGGATGAGATTGTTGGGGCAGTGGTGTCAATGGTGACAGTCAGGCCCGAAGTAGTAGAAGTAACCGTTGAGTCAGAGAGAATTGCTGTTGATTCTGCGGTGATGACTTTGTCGCCATTTGTCAACACGCCAGTGTCACAAGACCATGCCCCAGTGCTGTCGTTGGCGACGCAGGTATTTCCAGATGCGACACCGTCTACTAACAATTGAATGGTTGCGCCGGCTGGTGCTGAACCAGTGAGTGTCAAAGTTGTTGCTGATGTGATGTTGTCGGTGTTGATTCCTGTGTCGTCAGCAGAGTCAAGATCCGGTGTTGACACATTTGGCACCGCGTATCGGACAATAACAATTCCCGATCCGCCGCTTCCACCTGCCCCTTGTGTATTCGGTGTAATGCAGTAACCAGCTGCACCACCACCGCCACCGAGATTTGCGGTCCCATTTGAACCATTCAACGACACGCATGTAGACGCGGGATAGGAAGCTGTTGCACCGTTTCCACCGCCGCCGTCACCACCAGATCCGCCCGGAGTTGGTGTGTTGCTATTGGAACCACTTCCGCCGCCGCCACCACCGGCGTAAGTAAGAAGAGACCCTGTGATAGTCGACGTTGCTCCAGTGCCACCATTTCCTGCACGCGTGCTGGTGGCATTTCCGCCAACCGCGCCAGCACCACCGCCGCCGCCACCGCACCAGTTTCCAGCACATGAAGGTCCGATTACTTGAGCGCCTCCCGCGTTTGATGCAATCGCACCAGTCCCGCTTGCTGTTCCAGATGCACCGCCTGCGCCATACCCTGGAGAGAGGTGGTCTTTTCCACCGCCACCACCGTTTGCAGTAAGACCTACTGAGTTTCGCAAGAAGCTAGATGATGAACCATTTGAGCCGTTTGCGGCAGATGTACTTGGTGCTCCCGCACCACCTGCGCCAACTGAAACATCAAAGACCTGGCCGGGCACGACTGAATAACCATTGGTTGTTGCAACGCCGCCGCCGCCACCGCCGCCGGCCGCACGTGAGCCACCACCGCCACCGCCACCAACAACGAGAAGATCAACTGAGGTGACTCCTTGCGGAACTGTCCAGTTACTAGTCCCCGTTGTGGTGAATCGTTCCACGAAGTAGCGGACACCATTAGTGCCGTTTGTTCCATTGCCTAGGTAACTGGTGCGTCCGCCGCTTGATGATGATGTGTTCGTGACGGTGACATTCAACGTGAACGCCGATGTGTTGGTGTTCGTTTCGGCGTCGGACAATGATCCGGATGCAACGGTGATAACTGCTGTTCCGCCAGAAGAGCGAGAACTTGTAAATGTTGCGGTGTACGACGTGCCACTACCTGTCAACCCAGTGATGGTTCCAAGCGTTGCAGAGACATCTGCTGCAGAGAATGTGGTGGTTGTTTCGCTAACGGTGAATGTCAGTGTTGTTGAAGAACCTGACGAGACCGATGTTGGGTTTGCAGTGATTGACACTGTTGGTCCAGCGGTGTCGAAACTGATGGACAATGTGCTTGATGCGGTGTTGTCGTTGCCGTTCGCATCGGTGAACTTTGCGCTTGCTACAGAGATGGAGCCTGTTCCTGAGTTGGTGTTTGCCGTTGGCGTGAAGACAACGGAGTAGACGGTGGACGATGTGGTAGTGAGTGTTCCGATGGTGCCGCCGGACACTGTGATGTCACCTGCTAAGAAATTAGAAGATGCCTCAGAGAGTGTGAACGTAATGGTCTCTGTTTGCCCCGACTTCAATGTGCCTGACCCTGCGCGTGCGATGGTGACGGTAGGTGCGATGCCGTCTACTTGATGTGCGGATTGTGTGGTTACTGCGTTGTGTGTGAGTGTTGCGTTGTTAGTAGCTGTGTCTGTGATGGTTCCAGAGTTAAGTCCCAGTGAGTCTGCTGTGATGGCAAGACCATCTGCATCGTTGTCGCCAGAAACGACTGTGTACGAGAACACAAGTGTTGATGTCCCAGACCCAGATGTGTATGTCGCAAACTTGTTGGTGAGTCCAGCAAGTGCGACTCGTGGTGTTCCGGTGACGGTGACGTTTTCTGAGAAAGTGACTGCAACGGTGATGGTGTCACCAATTTTGTAGGTGTTGTCGGAACCTGAGTTTGATGTGAATGACACGGAGGAGATTGTTGGGGCGGTGGTGTCAATGGTGACAGTGAGGCCTGAAGATGTAGAAGTCACTGTTGAGTCATTGAACACTGTGCTGGAACGCGCAGTGATGACCTTGCTGCCCGCCGTCAGTGTGTCGGTGTCACAGGTCCATGCGCCAGTGACATCATCGGCCGTGCATGTACTTCCAGATGCGACGCCGTCTACTAGTAACTGAACAGTTGAACCCACTGGCGCCGAACCACTGAGTGACAATGTTGTGGCAGTTGTGATGTTGTCTGTGTTGGTACCGGAGTCATCTGCCGCATCAAGATCTGGTGTTGATGGTGTGGGTACTGCATAGCGAACAATGACAACTCCCGAACCACCATCACCAGCAGTTGAAGAACCGTTAGAGCCGCTACCGCCACCCCCGCCTAGGCCGTTGGTGCCAGCATTGCCATTTACTCCGTTGACTCCATTTAGTCCACCGCCGGCGCCGCCACCGCCGGCGCCACCTGCACCGCCTGCTGTGCTTGTGATCCAGCCGCCACCACCGCCGCCGCCTGAATATGTCACCAATGAACCAGTGATTCTCGATGTCGGCCCAGCACCGCCAGCGGCACCAGCAACTGAGCTGCTAGTACTTCCGTTTCCGCCAGCACCAGATGAAGAAACTGAAGCGCCACCGGTTCCGCTATAAGAACGTCCGCCATTTCCACCGCTGACTGATAGCGCACCAAATGTTGAAGCAGAGCCGTTCTTTCCATGGTCGGTATTGCTCGTACCGGCCGCACCGCCGGCACCTACCGACAAGTTGATAGTTCCGGACACCGCAACATTGGTGTTGGACGAGAATCCACCGCCTGAACCACCACCGCCACTGTTGTCACCTGCACCGCCACCACCACCGATGAGCAGAACATCTGCAGTGGTGACGCCATTAGGGACGGTCCACGTTGATGCACCTGTTGCGGTGAAGCGTTCGACGAAGTAGCGAACGCCGTTTGTCCCATTTGTTCCGTCACCCACATACGTTGTACGTCCGCCAGATGATGATGTGTTGCTCACGTTGATGTTGAGAGTGAACGCGGACGTTGTTGTGTTGCCGACTGCGTCATCGAAAGAACCAGATGCAACTGTGATGACCGCTGTGCCGCCAGATGACCGTGACGATGTAAATGTCGCGGTGTACGAGGTGCCACTTCCAGAGAATCCGGTGAGTGACCCTAGGGTTGCAGACACGTCGGCCGAGGTGAAACTAGTTGTTGATTCACTCACGGTGAATGTCACGGTGGTCGTAGCGCCAGAGGTCACCGAAGTCGGGCTGGCGGTAATGGTCACTGTGGGGGCAGTGGTGTCGATTGTGATGGAGTTGGAAGATGCTGACGACACATTGTTCGATGCGTCAACGGCGTAGATCTTGTACGTTCCATCGGCAAGCCCAGTCGCATTAATGGTTGTGTCGGTATTTATCGCAGTCACCGATGCTGAATTCCACAAGTTGTCTGACGCGCTTGTGATAGTGGCCAAGTTTGTTACAGACACACTTGTGTTCACCAGGTACAGCGTGCCCGTCTCGGTGCTCTGGCCGGTCGCCGTTTGTGAGTTGCGAATAGATGCTGTAGTTGCAGTGGCAGTTGGTGCTGTGATGTCGTTCCATTGCGCGTACAACGTGATATCGCTTGCAACTTGATACGTGCCAGAGCCGGCGGGGTAGTTGGTGCCACTTCCGTCTGCGGCGGTGTTCCATCCGCCGAAACCCAGACCGGTCTTTGCAAGTGTTCCCGTGTTAGCCGAAACTGTTGCTGCTGTGCCAGCGCTAGTGAAGCTTGTGGTGGTATAGGTGCTGTCGGAGGGGGCCGTACCAGACGTTGCGTTGTTCGGGTCGTATGTGATGGTGAATTGACGTTCCGCGTTGTAGTTACTAAGAACTTCTGCAGCAGAAATTCCTCTGTTATAGATGTACAACGATCGAATCGAACTATTTAGGTCACTGTCTGCAGTCCAATTGCTTCGACCGATGAAGTTGGAATTTCTTGTCACAATGTTGAGACGTGTGTTGTACGCGGTTGTTGTGGTTGTGGTGAGGGCAACGCCATTGCGATAAATCACACATGAACCGCCGAAGGAGACCGTCACTGCATAGTTGGCGACCGTATTGTTGAGGATTGCGTTTGTTGAACTGCATCGCGTGACTTCTGTAGAACCATTCGCCATGATGAAAATAAGGTTGTTGGTTACTCCATCTCTGGCCCAGAAGACGTTGTCGTTGTTTGCAGCGTCGCCCCGTACGAGTGAGCCTCCGTTTGCATCGCGACCAAAGTCAATAACTCGTTCCCAGGACTCTGCGCTGCCAAAGTTCAACGTTGCCTGCACAGTGATGCCGCCAGAGAAGTTAGAAAAATCTCGGTTATGCAATGTTCCAAATGAATTGGTGGGCAACGAAATCGATCGAGCGGCAGACGATGTTGCTGCAACAGGGGCAGGGGAGCCAGTAAGTGCTGCGTCGCGACCGTTACCCGTTAAATCGGTCCATGTTGTTGCGCCAGATCCGCCGTAGGACGCAGATTTGGATGCATCGTACTTGGCAAGAAGTACGCCAGTGTCGTATGCAATGTTCAGTGTGCCGCTTGCGCTGTTGGTATTTCCTGCTGGGTCGGTGAAGGCGCCAATGGCGACGGTGAATGAAGCAGTTCCCGATGATTCAGTTGTTGGTGTGTACGTTGCGGTGTACATGGTTCCTGAACCCGACAATGTGGATAATGTGCCGCCAGTCGTTGTGATATCGCCAGCAACGAAATCGGTTGCAGACTCGGACAATGTGAATGTAATGGTGGAAGTCTGTCCGGCGGTCAATGTTCCAGAACCGGATCGTGTGATTGAGATGGTGGGAATAGTGGTGTCGACAGTGTGAGCAGATGCGGCAGAAACCGCAGAGTGCGTGATGGTTGCATTGTTGCTAGATGTGTCGGCGATGGTGCCACTGTTCAGCTCTAGGGCATTAGATGAGATTGCTAATCCGTCTGCATCGTTGTCTCCCGATGCAACCGTGTAGGAGAAAATTAAAGAACTTGTTCCACTGCCAGATGTGTACGTTGCGAATTTGCTGGTGAGTCCCGCTAATGCAATTCGGGGGGTTCCTGTGACCGTGACCGACTCCGACATGGTGACAGTTACTTGAACCACATCACCGGCCTTGTACGCATTATCGGTACCGGCATTTGATGTGTAGGCCACCGAGCTGACCGTTGGCGTTGTGGTGTCTATGTTGACAACAAGTGCGGTTGCAGTTGTTTGAGTATCGGTGGTTCCGTCGAGCGTTGTTGTTGCGATGGAACGCACTTTGTAGAGACCAGGGGAGAGCGATGCAGTGGTGCACGACCATGCGCCAGATGTTGCGTCGGCTGTACATGCTGCGCCAGTGTCAGTCCATGTTCCAGTTGTTGGATCTGTGTCAGACGCTGAACTTGCCGTTGCTACCGACAACTGAACACTTGCTGTTACTCCTGCATTGCCCGTAAAGGTGAGCGTTTGATTCTTTGTGATGTTGTCTGTGGATGATGAACCACTGTCTGATGCAGTGGCGAGGTCTGGGGTTGTTGGCGCAGGTAACACGTAACGCAACACAACAATTCCCGAACCGCCACTACCTCCACCACCATTTGCAGTGCCAGAAATTTGTGTTCCAGAGCAATAGCTACCGCCGCCACCGCCGCCACCAGTACTTGCTGTTCCGTTAACGCCTGCGCCAGCGCGACAGTTGGTTCCGTCCCAGGTTGGCGATCCACCGTTGCCGCCACCGCCAGTACCACCGGTTCCACCTGGCGTTGGGGAGTTGCTGGGCGAACTGCTATCGCCACCGCCACCACCGCCACCACCGGCATATGTGGTGGAGGTTCCGGTGATGGATGATGTGCGTCCAGCACCTCCGTTTCCACCACTGCTGACTGCATTCGCGCCAGCAGTTGTTGCGCCACCACCACCGCCACCGCACCAGTCCGATGTTGATCCACAAGTTCCGTTGTTTGCGCCACTGCCACCGGAACGGTTGTACGACGTGCCACCAGTTCCGCTACCAGTTCCCGACGCGCCACCAGTGCCAGCGTTGGCATGGTTAAGTCCACCGCTTCCGCCATTAGCTGTGAGGCCGACACTGCTTAACGTGAAACTTGACGCACTTCCGTTTGAACCACTGTTCTCAGTTGAAGACAATGCACCCGCGCCGCCTGCGCCAACAACAACGCTGTACGAAGACCCTGGCGTCACTGCGTAGTTAGATGCCTCCACGTAGCCACCTGCGCCACCACCACCTGCGCCGCGGCTACCGCCACCTGCGCCACCACCGATCACCAATACGTCAATAGCCGAAACACCTTGTGGAGCAGTCCATGTTGTTGACCCAGTTGCAGCGAACGTGTGAACGATGTAGCGAGAAGCTCCGTTGGTGTTACTTGCAACAGAGACGCCCGATGCGGTCAAGCTTGAGATCATTTGTCGAACATTTGAACCGGCAATCGTGATGCTGAGTGCGCTCGAGGCGACGTTTGTGTTGCCAGCAGCATCAGATAACGCATCGGCCACAACAGCGACTTCGCCAACACCGCCAAGATTTCCAGACGCAGTGAACGTCACAGTTCGCGTTGTTCCCGTTGTTGTCAAACTAGACAGCGAACCGCGTGTTGCTGTGAAATCGTCGAGTGTTAAGTCGGTGACACTGTCGCTCAGTGTGATGGTGATGCTGCATGTTGCGTTAGCGGCGTAACTAGACGTACAACCACTAAGTGACACAGTGGGACGAACAGTGTCGAAGCTAAACGTCAAAGCAGTGCTTGCTGTGTTGGTGTTTGTTGCCAAGTCGGTGAATACTCCTGCACCAACAGACAGCGATGCCGACCCCGAGTTTGTGGCAGCAGTTGGCGTGAATACCACGGTGTAGACCGAGGACGACACAGACGTAAATGACGACAATGTTCCGCCAGACACAGTGATGTCGCCCACAACAAAATCTGCAGAGGCTTCCGACAGAGTGACTGTGACTGTTTCGGTTTGATTGAATCGCACTGTTCCGCTACCCGCGCGAGTCAATGTTGCAGTTGGTGCAGTTGAATCAATGCTCACCACTAGCGCAGTGGTGGAGGTGGTTGTATCGGTAAGTCCGTCGAGAGTTGTTGTTGCGGTGGATCGAACTTTGTACAGACCAGTCGCAAGTGATGCAGTGGTGCACGACCATGCACCAGTTGTTGAGTCGGCCGTACATGCGCTACCCGTGTTTGTCCAGGTTCCAGTCGATGCGTCTGTGTCAGAAGAAGAACTTGCGGTAGCAACTGAGATTTGAACGTTTGCGCCCACCGGAGCAGAACCAGTGAACGTGAGTGTTTGAAGCTTTGTGATGTTGTCGGTTGATGATGCACCGTTGTCCGATGCAGCTGCTAGGTCGGGAGTTGCAACGGTCGGAAGTACGTAGCGAACCACAACAATTCCAGATCCACCTGCACCACCACTGAAATATCCAGTTGATTCGTTTCCGGCGCCTCCGCCTCCGCCTCCTCGATTTGCTTCACCACTTAAGCCAGATGTTCCTTTGCTTCCATTTCCGCCGCCAGCGGTGCCTGTTCCGCCTGAACCAGTGCCTGCAGTCCGCTTACCGCCTCCACCGCCGCCGCCGTACGTTGTGGTGAATCCAGTGATTGCCGAACTAACTCCCGCTCCACCTGTACCGCCTGAGGTTGAAGTACCAGCACCACCAACGCCACCAGCACCACCGCCGCCACCACCAGTTTGAAGGTTTGCATCGGTCCCATCTGGGCGAGCATCGCCGCCTTTGTATGCAGCACCACCAGTTCCGGTTGACCCGCTTGAGTACGACGATGCCCAAGTACCACCACCGCCACCAGTGAATCCAGTGGTTGAGGCACTACTTGTTCCTGCTGATGTATACGACGACCCGCCACCACCACCTCGTGCCGTTGTCAGCGTTGCGCCAGAAGTAATGGCGAGAGATGAGGAACCACCATCACCGCCGGGATTGGGGAAAGTTGTTGTAGCTGTGCCGCCCGCACCTACCGTGATGGTGTACGACGATGCAATTCCACTTGACACTGAACCAGTGGCTACTTGTCCGCCACCGCCACCGCCAGATGCAGCGTGAGTAAATGCCGTACCACCAGCACCACCGCCACCAACAACGAGATATTCAAATGCTGTTACACCTTGCGGAACGGTCCATGTGTTTGCGCCAGTTGTTGTAAAGCGTTCGACAACGTATTCGGTGCCCGTTGTTGTGCCGCTGAGAGTTCCGCTGTTGCCAACGAATCCGCTTCGGGCCGTGGGGTTGATGGTGAAGCTCTGTACAACGTCTGCCGCGGCGTTGTAGTTGGTACTAATTGCTTGCGATGCAGTGAGTGAACACGTACCAGACGACACCATAGTGATCGAGAGTCCAGACGCCGTACACACGGATGTTGTTGTTGATGTGATTGTGGGGGCAACTCCAGATGTTGCCGACGCAACAACATTGAACGGGGTAGCAGACCATGTGCGTGTGCCGGGGTTAGTAAACGAAATTGTGTTTGCTGCGCGCTGAATGGTGACGGTTTGTGCAGTCGACGTCCACGCTGCATAGTTGGTGTCTCCAGCGCGTGTTGCCGTAACAGAACACGTTGCCCCTGCATTGCCAGTTGCAGTGAGTGTTGAACCAGACACTGTGCAACCGCCTGTTGTTGCAAATGAAAATGCGCCAGTTGTAGTTCCGCCGCTTGCAGTCAACGCGAGTGTTGAACCATAAGTGATTGTGGAAGCGGATGTGACGGTGACAGTTGCTTGATCTGCGCCTGAAATGGTTCCGCAACGGAATCCCAATTTGTCCATGATGGATCCCACATACGCCACCATGCCAACTGCCACCATGCCTGTGGGGCATTCCACGGTTTCGCGTTGTGACGGCGATGATGTCCCCGCGTTCGACCAACCAAACACGGTGCCGCTTGTTGAACGAGCATCGCCTCGTGGAATTGACCCACACATCAACTGAAAACCAGAGACATAGCCATTCGACTGCTTGTGCATCACTGCGCCGACAACTGCCTGGGCGCTTGTGCAACGTTGCGATGTCAGCGATGTGTTGCCGGCATCGGTTCCCCAAGTGGAATCTCCAACAGTTCCCGTGACTGAGCTATGCGTCGCGCCGTTGGCCGTGAGGTCTGCGCATTGCACATTTGGGCGAGTCAACGATGTGATTGAACTAACCCCAGTTGCGCCGACTTGGTACACAACACTTCCTGCAGGACAGTCGCCACGTTTGTATCCGCCGCCACCGGTGGTGGATACAACTTCGTTGGTGTTGCTAATGGAGTAACCCTTTGCCGTAGGGCTGTTTGCAAACATCACTGCGAATGCAACAAGGCCAACTCCGCCAAGCACAAAAACGCGACGCATACGAAAAACGCGTCGCTTCATTCGAAAGCGAGGAAACAGTGCTGTTGGCGGCATGTGGTGGGAAATGTCGTCTATAGAGAGGACACAGAAATTGTACTGCCGTTTTAGAACGGTTGTCTAGGGGGTGTCTGTGGCGGAAATCCTTGCGGGGTATGGGTTTTGTGACTTCTGGCGACTCAAATGGAGTGCTCCAAGAAGGTCATTGGAAAAGCCGTACAGGACAAGGGTTTTGCTGAATCTCAGCCTGTGGATATCCACCACTTCTGTGTGACATTCGTTACAGTCGCTGGTGGGCGGGGGCTTACTCGAAAGAGGTAACCCTATGTACACACTTGGCTCACTTATCTTGTTGGCCATCCTCCTCGGCGCTGTCATGCCTGTGTTCCACAGCATCACCAGCACCGTCAAGTTGGATGCAATCATCAACCGCTTGCCCATTATCAAGGATCACATCACACTCGCTGTGAGCATTCTTCTCGTGTGGGCTCTTGACATCAGCATCGTTTCAACAATGACTGGCTCCATGCGCGAATCATGGATGACCATCTGTGTTGACGGATGCATTGTGTACGGAATGATTCCAGTGAAAGATGCGATTGTTCAATTCATCAGTCGCGGTCTCTCTGGTCTTCGTGCCGCATAAATAACTCAACGACACCTCCAAAGTGGAAGAGCCACCGCGACAGCGGTGGCTCTTCTTTTTGTCGTGAGTTGGTGAGTTAGCTACGTGGAACTTTGCTCCACGCAATGTCTTTGTCTACGCGAGGTTCGCCTGGAAGACCAAGAACCTGTTCACCCAAAATGTTGCGCATAATTTCGCTAGTGCCACCTTCAATAGAGTTTGCACGAACACGCAAGAACGCATGACGAACTCCACCTTCAGAGCCATCCACCGACAATGAATCGGGTCGACGGAACGAGAAGTCGTAGTCAACCATTCCTTCTGCACCCATTAACTCAATGCTGAACTCGGTGACTTTCTTGTTGAAGTCGGCAAGCATCAACTTGGAGATGGATCCCTCTGGTCCGGGGTTGCCTGCCTTTGCTGCTTGAGCGGCGCGCATGTTGGTGAGACGCAGTGCTTCGCTCTTGCAGAACAAACGCATGAGTTGATCTTTGTGACCTTCACTGCGTGCTTCTACAGGACGGCTGTGCCAGATCTTGATTGCTTCATCAATAGGGCCACGACGCTTTGCATTGCCGCCACCGCCTCCACCAATTGCAGTGCGCTCGTTCATCAACGTTGTTAATGCGGCACGCCATCCTTCGCCCACTTCGCCAATGCGATGAGCATCGGGAACTCGGGCATCGGTCATGTACACCTCGTTGAATTCAGCTTCACCTGTGATCTGTCGCAACGGACGTACTTCAACACCAGGTGCTTTCATGTCGAGCGCGAAGTAGGTCATTCCTTTGTGCTTCGGTGAATCTGGGTCTGTACGAGTGACCAACATTCCCCAATCGGCCAAGTGTGCAAGCGTGTTCCACACTTTCTGACCGTTGATAATCCATTCGTCACCGTCGCGCACTGCTTTTGTTCCAAGACCAGCAAAGTCACTTCCTGCGCCTGGTTCGGAGAACAGCTGACACCACAGTTCTTCGCCGGTGAACATTGGGCGTAAGAAACGCTTCTTCACATCTTCGCTTCCGTGCGTGACGATGGTTGGCCCGGCAAGCGCCATGAAGAAACTTGCAGGGTTCTGTGCTTTTGCACCTGCTTGACGAAGACGTTCTTCAATTCGTTTGTTCAATTCGGGACGAAGTCCAAGTCCGCCGTGTCCTTTTGGAAAGTGAACCCATGCAAGACCCGCATCAAAGCGCGCACCACGAAACGTAATGTCGTCTACTTTCTTTGGGTCACACTCTGCAAGAAGTGCATCGAGTGCTTGGTCAACGAGGGCGATGTCGTTTTCTGTTTGAAGACTCATGCCTGCAGTCTCGCCCTTATGGGTGGGCGATAGCAAATAGTAGAACCGATTATGCGATGGCCGCACCGAAAAGGTTGCCCACCAACATGGTTATTCCCATGGCAATTAAGCCACCAACAACAACGCGCACTGTTGGCTTCTTGGTGTCGGCTTGGCCAAATCGAGCCCCGGCCCAACCTAGGCCTGCAAGTGAAATAGTGACGACGACGAGTGTGGTGATAATTCGCGAGTCAGACGTTGCAATGGCGGCAGTTGCTAACGGGATGGCGGCACCAGTTGTGAATGCAACTGCAGAACCAACGGCGGCTTGAACGGGGCGTGCGGAGGTGGTGGTTGTGATGCCAAGTTCTTCTGCCAGGTGAATGCCTAGTGCATCGTGTTTTGTGAGTTCTTCGGCTACTTCGCGGGCAAGAACTTGCGGGAGACCCTTTGCCGCATAGATAGCGGTGAGTTCATCAAGCTCGTGATCTGGCATGGTTTCCAGTTCCCACTTTTCTTTTGCAATGTCGGCTCGCTCGGCATCACTTTGTGAACTCACCGACACATATTCACCAAGACCCATAGAAACAGCGCCTGCAACAAGTCCAGCCATACCAGCGGTCAAGATGGAGTTACGTGTTGCATCTGCTGCGGCCACACCCAAGATGAGACATGCCGTGGAGATGATGCCGTCGTTGGCTCCGAGAACCATGGCTCGCAAGAGACCAATTCGATGTGCGGCGTGCCGTTCAAGATGCATGTTCTTATTCTGCCACCTCAGACAGGTGGTGTGGCGTGGTTGAATAGTGACGTGCGTACAGTTCACCCCACCAAGCAATTACTTCTCGACACAGCCATCTCGCTCATTGATGAGTTCGGGCCGCAAGGGTTCACTGTGGACAATTTGCTGGATGCTTCAAAAATCTCAAAGGGTTCGCTGTATCACCACTTTGAAGATTTTCACGATGTCATTGAGCAAGCGCAGGTTTCGAGATTTGCTCGATTTGTAGACGAAGACATTGTTGTTTTGACTGTTCTTCTTTCGACGGCTACTTCGCGAGAAGATCTGGGACAAAAGTTTGCTGAAATTGTGCGTACTTCTTCGTCGCCTGGTCGAGCGGAGGCTCGCGCAGATAGAGCATCAATTGTCGGTCTGTCGCGCCACTCAAAGAAATTTGCAGATGCATTGGCTGTCGAACAGCAACGTCTTACAGATTCGCTCGCCGACCTCGCGCGTGAAATGCAAGAGCGCGGATGGATTGCTGCCGATCTCGATGTTGTTGCGTTGGCCACTTTTGTTCAGGCGTACTCACTGGGAGTGGTTCTGAACGATGTCACCGAAAAGCCAATTTCGGTGGAGCGTTGGGCAGTGTTTATTGGTCGCGTGTTGTCTCAGTCGCTGTAACGAATTACAGAACTCGGTACACGTCGTAATCAACAACGCCATCACCAGGTGCACCGATAGCAATTGCTTGAATGGAATTCAGCCATGCATAGTTGGCGTCTCCAGTTTCGAAGAGCGGGGCAGTGGTGATTCGACGGCTGTCACCGTTCGGGGCCATGATGCCTTTGTATGTGGTGTGAATGACTGCGCCATCGTGCGTGCGGATCAGTGCGCGGACATCAAGTTGTGCGGTTCCATCGGCGCGCATGGTGAGCCAATCTGCTCCTAATGCATCAACAGTGCCATTGATTTTTGGCCCAGTCACGGTTCCGCCAGTGATGGGAACTATGACGCGTGTGCCGTTTGGGCCACCGGGTACCAGTGACGGTGGCGCCAGTGTTGCTGACATGTGAAACAAGAATTCAACGGGAAGCGATGTTGTATCGGACATAGGTGAACCCTAGACCGAAAAGTTGAGCGGCCCGTGCGTCAGAAGAGGGAGCACAGTTCTTGCAAAACGTTGCGCTTCATCGAGGTGCGGATAACCCGAGAAAATGAAGGCCTCTATACCCAGGTCTTGATAGCGGCGAATCTTGTTAGCCACTTGTTCGGGAGTGCCCACAATTGCTGCGCCGCAACCAGATCGCGCTTTACCTATACCAGTCCAGAGATTGTCCTCAATGAATCCGTCGCTACTGGCTGCGTCCCGAAGTTCTGCTTGTCGGCGTACTCCAACGCTGGTGCTGTCTAGTGATCGGGATCGAATTGCATTTCCAGTCTCTGCATCGACGGCCGAGATGAGATGGGAGGCAGCTGCAAATGCTTCCTCTTCGGTCTCGCGCACCACAATATGAACGCGGTATCCAAACTTCAGGGTCCGGCCGTAGTGGGCGGCGCGACGAGTCATGTCTGAGATGATGTCTGCAATTGCTACTTCTGTGTCTGGCCACATGAGGTACACATCGGCATCTTGTGCCGCGGTTTCGCGTGCTTCATCACTTAATCCACCAAAATAAAACGGTGGGCAAGGAGCCGTTTCTTTGCAGATACGTGGGGCATCGAGATGTAGTTGTAGAAACTCTCCATCAACATCTACTCGTTGGCCGTTCAGAGAGCGCGTAACGCTTGCATGGTTTCTGTTGTTCGTCGATAACGAGCAGGACCATTCAACGATTCGCCAGGCATTTCAGACGAGATGATGTTGATGTTTAGTCGGCCATTCAATGTTTGATTCAGCGTGGCTAGTTGGCGCGCAAGCTGGGGGACCCACACTTCTCCGCATCGCACTGCGACGAGAAGTTTCATCTGTGTCAGTGATGGCGCGATAGACGACGCAAATGAGACGGTGTCAATTCCTAGGTCGTATCCCGACGGCAACAAAATGTTGTCAAAGCCTGCTTCTTCTGCCGCGCGCACAATGGCTGAACAATGGTCCCAACTGCTTTGAAGTTCCGGCTGTACGACACCAAGTTGTTTGTAGTCGTCGTCGCACAAGGCTCCGAACCAAGAAATCTCAATCGGCATCATGGGAGTGGTTCGCCGTCGCTTGCTTGAACAATGTCGTATACATCTTGGCGGCTGAGGTTGACGGTGAGTGCGGTGACGCAATCGTTCAGACGCTGTGACTGTTGAGTGCCAATTAGCGCAATCGGTTGAGATGGATGCGCAAGAACAAATGCAATCGCAATTGCTTCACGACTCACATTGTGTTTCGCTGCCAAGTTGTTGAGCGTTGTTATGAGTTCAGGGCGGACACTGTCGCCTGTGGAAATGCGGCCACCTGCCAGTGGGCTCCATGCCAACGGTGTGAGTTTTTCTTGTTGGCACATATCAAACGTTCCATTGCGCAATGGAGCGAGATGAAGTGCTGAGAATTCAGGCTGAACGGTGACCAATGCATCACCTAGGTACTTCTGCAAAGCCAACGTTTGTGACGGCGTGTAGTTCGAAACACCACTGGCGCGAATGAGTCCACGTTGTTGTAGTTGCAAGAGCGCCGATGCAACTTC
>JACCDN010108807.1_pt1 | contig 15090 bp, 2 predicted proteins | sample 7441691 | NCBI WGS metagenome assembly JACCDN01 (sample SAMN15323439, study PRJNA562643) | freshwater metagenome | isolation source: river surface water | place: USA:Blue River Watershed | collected 2017-08-16
CACGGTTATACCGCCATTCGCGGCGCGGCATTTGAGGCAGTGGCGCGCCTGTGGCGCAAACAGTTCAACGCTAAAGAGATTTACAGGGTCGTGGAGATACCGCTATGAAGCATTTTGACTACATTCCAGAGTTAGACGGCCCGCAGTCTTTTGTAGCGGCCGGCGGCCGAACTATTCTGTGCAAAGGCGGTGGCGGTGGCGGGCAAAGCGCGCCTTACTACGGCAACATGGATCGGCTGTATGGCGTGCAGTCGCAAGCCGCTGAGTACATGCTCAACAATTCGATGCCCTACATTCCGGGCTACATGGAAAACAGCAATAAGATGGTCAACGAGGCCATGGACGGCACGTTATCCACACAGATGCGTCAGCGTGCCGGTAATGAGTCAACTGCCACCATGGGTGCAGCTCTTGCAGCCAGTGACCGCAATATGCAGCGCTATGGCATGGGCTTTAGCGCTGATCGTCTCTTGGCTGAAAGCAACCGCAACGCCATTATGGGCGCAGCCGGCAAGGCTGGTGCAATGAGTGATGCGGCAGCGCGTGCCGAAGACATGAAGTGGAACCGTAATGCCGGTGCTTTAGGCCAGGCAACCGGCATGGGCATGGGCTCTATGGAATCAATCGGGTCTGCCGCCCGCGGTTACGGTGCTGCTGCTGGTCAAGTTGGGCAATATGACGCCATGAATGCCGCCGGTTACGGCAAGTTTGGCGCAGCTGTTGCGTCGAATGCCTTTAAGGACGGCGGTAAGGTAAAAACAGCAAAGCCAGGGCTTCATCTTGCCGCTGGCGGCCCAAGCGCAAACCCGTGGGCATCTTGGAAGAACAATAACCCGATCCAGACGAGCGAGCCAAATAATGGCGGCGGATCAGGTTTAGGCGATGCGGTTGGATCTATTGCTATGGGGGCCGCGCCCATTGTCGTCGGCAAAGGATTGAAGGCGGGGCTGTCTGCCGTGAAGGGCGCGATGGCTCCAACTGCGCCGGCTGCCGTTGCGCCAACTGCAACAACGGGATCGGGATTGACTACAGGCACCGCCAGCGTAGAAACGGGCGGCGCTATGGCCAACGGCACCGAGGGAGTTGCCGCAGCCAAAGGGGCGGCTGACACAACAGCAGCAACGACAGCCGGAACGGACGCCGCTGTCGCAGCCGGAACGGACGCCGCCGGAACAGCGGCCGCAGACGCAGGGACAGCCGCTTTGGCGGATGCCGGCGCAACGGTTGCAACGGACGCCGCCGCAACGGCGGCAGCAGATGCGGCAGCAACAGCAGGTACAACGGCACTTGCCGAAACAGCCGGTACAGCCGCCGCCGGTGAGCTTGCTACGGCCGCAGGAACATCCGCAACCATGGGCCCGGTCGGCTGGGTTGCCGCTGGCGCATTGGCTTTGGGCGCGTTGGGCATGTCTCAAGGCTGGTTTGCCGATGGCGGCAATGTGCGCCGCAAAGACTTCACGCCAGGGGGTGACGTATCTGGCCCTGGCACGGCCACCAGTGACGATATTCCGGCATGGCTGTCGGACGGCGAACACGTGCAAAACGCCACCGCCGTTGAATTGGCCGGTCTGGATACTCTGGAAAAGATTAACAATGCCGGATTGAACGTGCGCCAAGGAAAACAGAGTACAGAGGCGGCCAAGGCTAAAATCGGCAAAGCTATGATTGAGCGCGGCAAAGAGCTGACGGGCGGCCTTGAGTTAGCCAAGGGCGGCAAAGTCGGCTGCAAGATGGCAAGCGGAGGTAATGTTGGAATTGCCCTTGGAGCCGCAGCTGATGAATGGAACAAACAGCGCGTCCTTGGCATGGAACAGTCTCTGACAGACCTGCAGCTTAAGAAAGCGCGGGCACAGCTTGAGTTGCAGGACGACCAGATTGCCGCGGGGCGCAGCTTGTATAAGTATCAGGATGCGGCAAACAAGGCCGGTCTTGAAACGCTACCGATGCAAACGGCGAACACTCAAAAGCAACAGCAGTTGACGGGAATCGGTCTTGATGACGCCATTACCGGACGCGCTGGCCAGAAGATGGGCTACGGCAATAAAGAGGGGGCTATCAAGATCCTGAACCAAGCCGCAGCCGCCCAACCGGGATTCGACGGCACAACCGTTCTGGACATCACTCCCCAGAAGAACGGGGCTGGGGTATTCCTGCACCTGTCCGATAAGTCGGTCAAACCGGTGTCCCGAGAAGAGATTGTCGGCGCCATGGGCACCATCAAACAAGGGGATTACCAGTCTGTTCACGACGGGGCTGGCAACTTCTACTCGTTCAATAAATCCACTGGCAAGCATGAGCAACAAGTGAAGGGCGACCCCAACAATCTACCCGGCAAGGCCAAGCCTGCTGATGTAGCATCGGCCGAGTGGCTCATTAGCAACGGTGTAGCCAAAGACGCGAAGTCGGCTTGGGATCTGGTGCGCTCGTCACGCGAAAAAACCAGATCAGATTTTGTGCTGGATTACGTGTCAAAAAATGCAATGCCAGGATCGGACATCACTCAATCCAGCAAGCAGGCCGGTGAGCTGTACGATTCGCTGCGCAAGAACCAGAGCGGTGCGGCAACATCCGACGTTCCGGCTGTCAGTCAGACCGGAACCGGTAAATCTGGGGTCAACTGGCAGGAGTGGATGAAGCCACCGCAATAATCGAATAGGCGTCAGCAGTAGAGAATGGCCGGAGCTACCCCTCCGGCCTTCCTTTTTGAAAAGACGCCTCATGGACACGAATAAGAATCCGTTTGCCTTCCTGAATAACGCTGATCAGACAATGAATACCAAGGGAGGCGGCGAGTTCGACTTCCTTCGGGCGCAAGACAAAATCCCTCGGGCATTGAACGCTGATGATCTTGGATTGCTGGCCAAGGAAGAGGGCGCGGCGCACCTGATGCCGGTGATTAACGCCATTTATGGCCAAGAGTCAGGCGCTGGCGCAAATAGCAAGACCAGCACAGACGGCGCGATTGGCGGCATGCAAGTGATGCCGGACACCTTCCGCCGTTTTGCGAAACAGGGAGAATCGATCGACAACCCAGCCGACAACATGCGCGTGGGCATGCGCATCATCAAGTCGCTGGGGGATAAGTTCGGCAACGACCCGGCAAAGATTGCCACTGGCTATTTCTCTGGCGAAGGTAACGTGAATGCTGGATCGGGCTCTGCATGGAAGAACGACCACAAAGACGGCAACGGAAAGCGTGTTTCTGGGTACGTTGCTGATGTTTTAGGCCGTCTTTCGCCTATCAAAGAGGCAAAAGCCGAAGAAAGCCTGCCTGATTTGAGCCAATTTCCGAAGTGGAGCGAGATTTCCACCTCGGAACGCTATATTTCCCTGTCGGATACCGAGAAAACAAAGCTCAAAGGCGCGTACTTTGATGACGTGCTTGCACCGCATGCCGGTACAGAGGCCGCCAAAGCCCGTGAGCAATTCATGGCGCAGCGCGATACAGCACCGGGCTTTGATGAAAAGCTGAATGCCAAGATGGCAGGTGTTGTGCCGGAGGTCAAAAGGATCTTTGGTGTTGGCAGCGTTATGAATGGTTACGACCCGAACAGCAAGAATCAAACGGGCGTTAACTTGCAAGAAGCAATGCCAAATAGCCAGACCCTGCGTGATGTTGATGGAAGCGTCGAAAACCGCCAGGCAAGACTAGAACGGCTTGGGATCAACAAAGGTCTTGCCGGCCGCTTGGCAAAAGAGGGGGCGGCAAATGGCGTGCTACCGGGCGAAGAAGTCAAAGGTATTGATATGTTGGCTGTGCCGACGGCCAAGAACAGCGTTGGTGATGTTGCAACTGGTCTAGCCTCTGGACTGAAGGAAGACTTTGCGCAAGCGGCGGGCACGGGCATCCGTGGCGTAGGCAACTTTCTATCAGAAGAAGCCATCGGGAACAAAGATTTGTCAGCGCTTGGTGCTCAGATTGAGAAGTTTGGCGCGGATATTTACAAGAACTCCAAAAAGCGAGAAGGCAAAAATCAACCCACTTTTGAGTCCGAAACTGGCCAAGGTCTTTATAGTGGAGCACGCTCTTTGTCGCAACTACTGACTTACTTTGCCGCTACCGGCGGCAACCCAACAGCGGCACTTGGATTGATGGTTGGGCAGACTGGCGCGCAAGGCGCTGGCGAAGCGTTGGAAAAAGGCAAGGATTTCTTTACGGCTGGCTCATACGGCGCCGGGCAGGCCGCGTTGGAATACGCCACAGAAAAGATGCCAATGGGGTATCTGGCAAAACATTTGGGCAAGGAAGGGTTTAAGCAGTTTGTTGGCGGATTCTTGTTGCGCGAATTGCCATCAGAGCAGGTTGCCACGCTCACCCAGGACGCACTACAAAAAGCCATATTGGAACCCGAAAAGACGTGGGAAGAATATGCCAAAGAGCGACCAGGCGCTGCTTATCAAACGCTGCTCGCAACAGGCGTTATGGCAGGCGGTATGGGAGCCCTGAATAAAGGCTCGTCAATGCTGGACGAACACCAGGCCGATCAAACAAAACAAAAGGTGCTAGACCGCTGGAATCAGGGATTGCTCGGGGTGCCTCGCGCTGATGTTCAGGCTGTGCAAACGCCGGATGGCCGACTAGAGCCGACAGCCACACCGGCTGAACCAGCACCGGTTGAAGTTCACCCGACATCGGCCGTAGCCGACAGCATTGTGGCGGATCTTGCTACGCAAGAGGGTATCCCGCATGAGTTCGTGCTACCGCAGCAGAAAATGGCCCCCAGCATTACGAATGGTGATGGGATCGGCGACCAGGATGCGCTTGATTTTGCGGAGACGCGCTACCGACAGCTAGTCGCCAAACGCGACGGGACCATTCAGCAGGTGGCGACTAATGCCGGCATGATGGATCAGGAGGTTCCAGGGCAGGCGCTGACGCCACAAGAAGCCGCCGAGCTGGCTGTATTGGAAACCCAGAATCCAGTTGAAATCCGTAGTTTTTACGGTATGGCGCAGACCGTGCCGTCGGATCAGTCTGCCCTCCAAACACAAGGGCAAACACCGGCACCAGCTGCTGCTCCGGTTGAACAGCCGGCGCAAGGCGCGATTATCCCAGAGGCAACCGAGCCCGGTATGGTTGCTGCGCAAGCGCAACAGGTGGCTGTAGAGCAACAAGATCAGCCGACTGATCTTAATGAATTTGACGTATCAAGCCGCGACGATCAACAGCTGACTTACCTTGCCGAAAAGGGTCTGCCCGGTTGGAAAGAGGCGGCAATAGCCGAGCTGGCAAAGCGCGGTGCCGCGAAACCCGCTGCAGATCAAACATCGGCGCCGGCAGAAGCGAGCGACCAGTTCAAGAGCTATGAAGACGCTATCGGTAAAGGCCTTGCCACGTCAGAAATGCTAGACAGAATAAAGACTGATAGCCGTCTTAACGGCGGCGAGGCAGATCGCCTGATCGAAATGGCCAAGGCTTACGGAGAGAGTCGAAATAAAGCGCGAGACGCAGAAGCTGCCGCTATGGCGGAGAGGCTACGAAAACTTCGCGAAAAGAACGGCAGTGAACAAAACGGACAGACAGCAGATCCGCAGGGCCAGTTCAAGACGGCCGAAGAAGCGCAGGCATACATCAGCGCCCAGCGCCGCCGTGCCGGTGGCAAGTTGCCAAAAGCGCTGCCATTGCCTTATGACGATGGATCTTTTGGGCTGGTGACTGAAGGTCAAGACGGTTGGGAAGAGGCCGCCGCTTTGGCCAAGGCAAACGCCCCGAAGACCGAGAAAGAGGCCAAGGCAAAGCGTGCCGCTGACGCAGCCATCGACAAGAAGACCGATGAAGTCATGGCGCTGGCCAAAGAGGCGACTCACGACAGTTTCAAACCCACGCGCGAACAGGTGCGCCAACTGATTGTCGAAAAGGGCATTGATGCTGCTGATAAGACGATTGCCGGTCTGAAGAAATCCATTCAAGACGCTAAAAAACGCGCCGCATACGCCAAACCAAAGGCAGAGCAAGCCGTCGCACCGGGTGTTGTTGCCAAGCAGCAATCCGAGTTCAGCGGCCGCTGGGATGCCATGAGTCCCGAAGAGCGCGAAGCCATCGCCAAGAGCGCCGGCTGGGCCACATCCAAGAACACCCTCAACCCGACAGGGAAGCAGATCGTCAAGCGTGCATCGGCCGATATTCCGGAAGGCACGATGGCGACTCTCGAACGCTTTGCAACGCAACAGGAGAAAACCAATGGCACTGAAGCCGAAAAAACCGTCACGCCAGAATCGGGACAACAAGCCGAAGTACCCGTTTCCGACACAACCGACAGCGTAAATCCGAAAACAGAGAAGGAAGCAAAAGCAAAGCGTGCAGCAGCGAATGCTGGGCCACGCGAAATGACGGATGAAGGTCGTGCCAAGGATGGCCGGCCTATCAATGGCGGTGATGTATTCCTAACATCGTCTGGCCGTTCTACCACGCCATATCCGAAGCAAAAGCAGGAGAAATATGCGTCGCAATGGCTGATTGATAACGCCGTTGCGGAAGCTGAATCGCGCGGCGATTCGTTTAACGCAACACCATTTAAGGCCACCAAGCCGGGCAAGAACGGCAGCCTAACCATGGCCGACCGTGATGGCATGCTGATGTATGTGTTTGGTGAGCAGCCAAAGGTCGTGCCATCGATCACTAAGCCGCTAGTCGCCAAGACGGAGCAGGCTCCAGCAGCAAAATCGCCTAAAGCTGTTAAAACCGAAAAATCGGTCAAGGCCGATAAGGCGCGCAAAGAGCTGGAATCGTTCTACACGCCTGGAAACATCATTTATCTAGACTACTGGAAGCAACATGACCGTGTGTTGGCTTTCAACTGGAACGATGGCAACTGGAATGTGAAGGTCGAGCATGTCGAGAAGAAAGGTGATGAATGGGTCGCTGTTGATCAGCCGCGGGTCCACTCGACTGCGCCGGGGAAAGATCAAGTTATTGAGCGTGCGCCTGAAGCGAAAGCCGAACACACGCCAGATAACGTCCAGAACTTCGGTAAAGAGCTGGAAGGAGGCCGTCGTAACCGTGCGCCATCGCTAGATAAAGAACTGTCTGAACATGAAATTGCCGGCCAGCCGTTGAGCAAGATTTGGCCAGCCGATGAAATTGATGGCATTGAAGACAAATTTGCCGCCGCCGTAGCGTTTGCTGCCCGTGCAGAGATTCCTGCCAAGCCTCGTGTTAGCCATCGCGTCGCTAATTGGGCGCAAAAGGTGCAGATTCTTCGTCAGTTAGCAGCTGGCATTGTCCGAGTAGGCAACGATAAGGCGCGTGATGTATTTGCGCAGGCCATGAAGGGATCAATTCATTTCCGCGCCAAAGTGGCTCTACTGGAGGCCGTTGATCGTGACCAGTGGTCGCGTATTGGCAATGTCTACGAATATCCGAATTCATATCGCTACGATGAGTCTGGGGCCAAGATTCCGACAGCATTCGTATCGGTTGAGATTGACGGTAAGAACAATCGCTTTGATGGCGCGAAGTCTGTATCTGAAGTCATTGAGCAGGTGAATGTGCTGCTCGGGAAAGAAGCCGAAGACAAGAAGATGGCCTTTGAGGTACGCGGCCGCACCGGTTCGTATTCCATCAACAAGAAGGGTGATAAGGAATACAGAAAGCTCAAGACATTTACGGACTCCAAAGAAGCGTTTGCCTACATCAAGGATAACTATGCGGATCTGGTAGCCGCATGGGACGCCGTGAAGGAGCGGGATAACGTTGGAAAGGGCGATGTCCGCAATGCTGAAAACCGTCCGCGTACCGGCAAGGATTGGCTGGAAGGCAAAGATGTTACTGCCCAGCAGTTCATTGATGATCTGGGTTTCCGTGGCGTCGAGTTTGGCAAATGGGTAGGCCAGGGCACGGGCGCAAAAGAGCGTCAAGGTATGCTGAATCAGGCCTATGAGGCTCTGATGGATTTGGCCACCATTATTGGCGTGCCACCCAAGGCCATTTCGCTGAATGGCAGCATGGGGTTGGCATTTGGTTCGCGCGGCACTGGCTGGGCATCGGCCCACTTTGAACCGGGTACGCTAGTCATTAACCTGACCAAGACCCGCGGAGCCGGATCGCTGGCGCATGAATGGTTCCATGCGCTGGACAATTACTTTGCCCGTATGCGCGGTGGCGAAAAGACCATGAAAGAGGTCGGTAGCCAAGAAGAGTACCGTCGGCAGAACTTTGTGACCTATAAGCCAGAACCTTTGATGGTGCATAAGTCGCAGCGATCAACGCCGATCACCAGGGCGCGTCTTGAGCAATACCATCAGGAAAACCCGAAATCGCAGTATTTCAACCCTGAAAACTGGCAGGTTGACCCAAAGCATCCGGCTGGCGTGCGACCGGTTGTTGAAAAGGCATTTGCTGATCTAGTCGAAACACTAGATAAGTCGCCAATGACGTTGCGTGCCAAGAGGAACGACAAGGGCAAGAATGGTTACTGGGGCCAAATCATTGAGCGCGCAGCAAGGTCTTTTGAAAACTACGTGATCCACAAGATGGATCAAAATGGTTATCAGAATGACTATTTGGCCAACGTGGTGCCCGCATCTGAATTCAAGCGTGATGCAGATCGCTACCCGTACCTGCGTCCAGAAGAAGTGAAGCCTGTTGCTGACGCCTTCGACCAACTGTTTAAGACGGTAGAAACCAAGAAAACAGAGGATGGCCATGTAACGATGTTCAGCCGCTCAAAGGCTAAGGCTTCGAATCAATGGTATCAGAGCCAGCTAGAGACAGCGATTGATCAGGCGCCGGATCGCGTTTTCGGGAAAGCGGCCCAGTTCAAGCTGTGGCTGGCAAGCAATGCCGCCAAGCTTGGTATCAAGAAGGATGAAATCGAGTGGTCTGGAATCAATGAATTCCTTGATCTACGTCAAGGTTCAAACGTGTCCAAGCAGGATCTGCTGGAATTCCTGTCGAATAATGGCGTCAAGGTTAGCGAAGTGGTATATGGAGATTCCGCAAGCCAACGCAACGTTCGAGCAGAGCGAAATGAAGATTACGGTTGGAGAGTTGTAAACGAAGACGGGGATATATTGCTGGACGATGTGTCTCAAAGTAGAGCTGATGCCTTTGTTGACCAGCTCTGGAATGGCGACACAACAAAATACGGTCAGTACGTTCTGCCCGGCGGCACGAACTACAAAGAGCTGCTTCTGACGCTTCCTGATGCGCGAACAGGAGCGTTGCGCAGCATGTCTGGGCACGCAATGTCTGAGGCAGAGCGCATTCGATCAGAGGGTGGTCGCGGAGCAGAATTGCGAGCCAGCGCACAAGAGGCGATTGCATCGGCAACGATACGCGACGGAGGCAAATATAAATCTAGCCATTGGGATGAACAGAACATCCTAGCGCACGTCCGCTTTAATGACCGCACTGACGCCGATGGCAACAAAGTGCTATTCGTTGAGGAAATTCAGTCTGACTGGGCGCAGGCTGGCCGTAAACTTGGTTTCGGATACAAAGATAATGCACCGCTCACGGCTGAAGAAGACCGGGAGCTGATGAATCTATATGGCATGCGAGCATATGCACGTACAGAAGCTCAAACCGCACGAATGCATGAACTGAATAATCGGTTAAATGCGTCGCAAGGCAAATCTGGGATTCCAGATGCCCCATTTGTCAAAGACACGAAAGCCTGGGTCGCCCTATCCATCAAGCGCATGATTGCCTATGCCGCCGAGAACGGTTATGACAAGGTAGCGTTCGTCAACGGCGAACAGTCAGCTGAACGTTACGACCTTAGCAAGCAGATTGATAAAGTCGAGTACACCGAAGGCGGTGTTTTATACGCATGGGACAAGAGCGGCAATGAAGTCATGCGTAAGAAGATGCCGGAAAGTGAAGTTGAAGATCACATCGGCAAAGATTTGGCCGTTCGACTGCTATCTGCAGAAAAAGGCAAGTACAACTCTCGTTCATTGAGCGGTGCTGACATTAAAGTCGGCGGCGAAGGCATGAAGTCGTTTTACGACAAGATTGTCCCGCAGGTCGCAAATGATGTGCTGAAGAAGCTGGGTGGCGGGAAGGTGAGCGAAGTTAAGCTGTCCGGCACCTCCACTTACGAACAGCTTGTTGAGGCTGCGAAAAAGACCGGTAGAACACAGGCAGAGCTTGATGCCATGCCAGTCGCCGAGCGCAAATCACTCATCGACTCCGTGCTGCCGACACAACTTGGTTTTGATATTACACCAGCGATGCGTGAGAAGGTCGCAGCAGGCCTGCCGCTGTTTAGCCGTGGAAAGTCTGGTTCTGGCATGGCGGTACGTGATCTAAAGGCTGTTGTAGATCGCGCCAGGGCATCGCTCACGAATCTCCCGCAGGTTCATGTGATGAAGTCTCCGGACAGCCTTGATCGAAACGATCCATCGCAGAGCCGTCTATTTGACCGAATCAAAGAGTCCGGCGCTGAAAATGACGTGGAAGGCGCTACGCACGATGGTGAAATCTACCTGTTCGCAGATAACCTAGCGGACGAATTCCGCGCCGAGCATGTTCTGGTTAATCACGAAGTCGGCCACTATGGGCTCCGTGAGGTATTCGGTAAGAATGGGCTAGATCCGATTCTGAATACCATTTACATGACCAATGCCAAGGTGCGCAAGCAGGCCGATGCGCTTCGTGAACGCCTTGATCTGGCGTCAAACGCCGAGGCTACCGAGGAGGTTCTGGTAGAAATGGAGCCCAAAGAGCTGATTAAGCTCAATGCTTGGCGCCGCCTGGTGCGATATGTACGCGATTGGCTCAATGATCATGGATTTGGTAAGATGGCCGGCCGATTGAACGGGCTTTTGAAAGCGGGCATGACTGAACAGCAGAAGGCTGATGTTTTGGTGGCCGACGTAATTAACGCTGCCCGTGACTGGGTGCGTAACGGCACGCCTAGCCAGTCTTCCACGATTGAAGAAACAAAACTATCTGCCGGAAAAGCAAACGATACTTCGTTCAAAAATTGGTTTGAAAATAGCAAGATCGTTGATAAGAGTGGCCGCCCAAGCATTGTTTACCACATGGCGGATTCTGAAATTACAGAATTCAAGCCAAAGAGCTATGGAACAGCTGGAGAGCATTCATATTTCTACTTTGCAGCATCAAAGGCATGGTCAGAGAAGTTCGCCAAGGATGAGTTAAAAGGCGCCGTTGCCAAGCTGCACCGGGCACATCTTTCTATCAAGAACCCGATGGATCTCCGCGTTGGCGCAAAGAAACCGGCAGAGTGGAAGACGTTCTTTGATGAGCGCGGTGTGAAGGTTTCCCCTGTTTTTGTTGGGAAACTTAATTCGGCTGCGCAAGGTGTTGAAATCGCCGCGTGGCAGCTAATTCGATACGACACGCCACAAAATGGTGCGTTACGTGAAAGCTTGATAGCCGCTGGATATGATGGACTGATTTTGAGTGATGTTATCCGCGGGAAGATGGATAACACGACCTACGTGGCATTTAGTCCAGAACAGATAAAGCCGGCCAACGATGTAAATTGGCAGAACTCTCCAGAGAATTCTGACGTGCGGTATAGCCGTAAAACAGACCAGTTGCCAGACGTTCTGATCTTGGCCGATTTAGGTTCTGCCAAAGCGCACCCAGATCACGATACAGCCAAGGCCGGTGATGTTGAGGCCGCTGCCAATGTGGTTAAGTCAATCATTACGCCAGAGGCGATTGCCAAGATCAAGGCAGCAATAGATGGCGAACAACCGATTGTTGTTCCGGTGGTTGCCAAGGAATCGGCTGGCCACAACCAGATCCCGATGGTTGCCGCGACCATGATTGGCGCAGAGCTTGGGCTTGATGTAAGCACAAGCATTTACCAGTCCAGCGCCTCAAAACGCACATCCATGGACGGGTTGAGCCGTATTTTTGGTTCCCCCAGCTTTGATGGACACGTTGATCCCGGCAAGACATATTTGCTGGTTGACGATACGGTTACGCAGGGAGCGACGTTTGCAGAGCTGACGGGCTTTATCCAAGAGCGCGGCGGGAAGGTTATCGCCAATGTGGCGTTGACCGGAAAGCAATATAGTGCCAAACTTCAAATCACCGAAGAAACTTTAGGCAAACTCCGTGAAAAATTTGGCGACATCGAAGACCAGTTTGAGGCCGCAACAGGCCACGGCTTCGGCACGCTTACGGAGTCAGAAGCTCGCTACTTATCGTCGTACAAACCTGCTGACGAAATCAGAAGTCGAATCCTTGCTGAAGGACGCCAAAGCGGCACACCTGAAGGCTCGGAAGATTCTGGGGTACGCTTAAGCCGCAAGCCTGTTTCGCAGGTTGTCCGCGACCTGCAAAGCAATGTCGTCCAGTTCTACGGCAACCAAGACCTGAAGACGTTCAACGGTCTAAACAGGACTATCAATACCCAGTTCCACAAGGCGCTCAAGGACAAGGACTTTGGCCGGGTTTATAACCTGATCCAGAGCATGCAGAACCATGTGGCTACGGCGTCGTCTCGCCCAGCAGAGCTGGCTCCGGGCATTCTGCACCGCGTCGATAACGTCGGGCAAGCCATTAAAACGCTTGTCAGCAAATCCCAGCGCCAGGCGATTGAGAAAGCAGGGGAGGCGCTGTTTGCTGGAACGTTGAGTGGCAATTCGGTGCTGGACGGTCGCGTCTGGTCTGAAGCAGAACTACGGGAAAAGTTCGGTCTTGATGATGCCGGGGTTGCCCTTTACAAGCAGGCCCGCCAAGCGATCGACGCCAGTCTGATGGAATTGGCGGCCGCCGAAGCCTATGCCATTGCCGAAACCTACCTGCCAAAAGCGCTACGGGCCGACATTATTGAAAGCCCAGATGATGCAGAAGCATTGATCATGGCAGCGCTTGGCCGCCAGATTGACATGGCGCGCACGGCGAATCTGGACGATGAAACACAGGCCAGCATGGCCGATGCCCGAGAGAAAGCAAAGGCAATTTTTGGGCAGGCAGAAAAGCTCAAGAAAGCGGGTTATGCCCCGTTGATGCGCTTTGGCAAGTATGACCTGAAGGTGATGGCGATTGATCCGGCCACCGGCAATTTGGAGCGTGACGAAAACGATAACCCCGTGACGCTGTACTACGGCCGCTTTGAGTCGCAAGGCAAGCTGCGAGACATGGAACGCCAGCTTCGGGCCCGTTACGCGGACAAGCTGGATGAAATTCGCATCACCCCTGGGGTAGTGAATGAAAACGCCAATGAGCTGTACCGAGGCGTGAATCCGGAAACGATGTCGATTTTTGCGGAAGCGATTGGCGCCAGCCAGGCCATGGATGACTATATCCGCCTGGTGCGTTCAGAGCGTTCTGCCATGAAGCGTCGTTTGGAGCGGAAGGGCACGGCCGGCTACAGCACGGATGTCCAGCGCGTGCTGGCCAACTTCATTACCAGTAACGCCCGCCAGTCTGCCCAGCAGCTATTTGGCACGGCAGTAAACCGGGCAATTCGCCGGATCCCACGGGAGAAGGGTGACGTTCAGAAAGAAGCCCTGCAACTGCGAGACTATGTGATCAACCCTAACGATAACGGCGCGCTGGGCTCTAGCCTGATGTTTGCCTGGTTCTTGGGCGGTTCTCCGGCGGCGGCGCTGGTCAATATGACACAGCCGGTAATGATGACCCTGCCGTTCCTGTCGCAGTACGGGGCAACCAAAGCGGCGGCAGAATTAATCAAGGCAGTGCCATACGCCATGGGCGGTAAGGAAATCACCGACCGGGATCTGCGCCAGGCCATGAAAAAAGCCAGCCTTGAGGGAATTGTGGATGCACAGGAGGTTTTCCACCTGTACGCCATTGGTTCACGCCAACTGTCCGCCGGCCCACGCTCGCAAGCGGCAATGACGCTCTGGGGATCGATGTTCTCGGCCGTGGAAGGCGTCAACCGTCGCCTCACATTTATTGCCGCATGGAATATCGCCGTTTCCCAAGGCAATAAAGACCCCTACGGATTTGCTGTCAACGCAGTGAATCAGACCCAGGGCATCTACAACAAGGCCAACCGGCCAAACTGGGCCCGCTCGTCTGTTGGCCGCGCCGTATTCACGTTCAAGACCTACAGCATCATGTATGTGGAGTTGATGAACCGAATGTGGAAGTCTGGGCCTGAAGGCAAGAAGGCTGTGCTGCTGATGATGGCGGTACTGATTCTGGCGGCCGGTATTGAAGGTCTGCCGGGCGCCAAAGCGCTGGACGACCTGATTGATACCATTGGCCAGTGGATGGGCTACGACACCAATATGAAGCGCTGGAAGCGCCGCCACGCCTATGAGTTGCTGGGCAAAGTGGCTGGTGATCTGGTGCTTTATGGGGCGTCTTCGCTGACACCGCTGGATTTCGGGGGGCGCTTGGGTCTGGGCAATATCATTCCAGGCACCGACATCCTCAAGCCTTCCAGCGGGCTGGGCAATTACGGCAGGGCGCTGGGCGAATTGGTCGGCCCAACAGCCGGTGCAGCACAGCAGATTGGTGATGCGGCAGAGGCTCTGGAGGCCGGAAACTATGGGCAGGCGGCCAAAAACCTGATGCCGAAGGCGGGGCGTGATTTAGCCAACGCGATCGACATGGGTGCCCGCGGGTACGCCAGAGATATGGCTGGGCGTAAAACCGTAGAAACTACGGGTACGGATGCCGTCATCAAGGGCGCCGGATTTAACCCAACCGTGATCGCCGAAAAAACCCGGGCAGCGATGCCAGTGCAGCAGGACATCCAGCTGGTCAAGAAGAAAGAGGCCAACATTGTCCACGCATGGGCACAAGCGGTGGTCGATAATGACCAGGCGGAGGCTAACGCCCAAGCCAAGAAACTGGCCGATTGGAACCGTGACAATCCGGATAACCCGATTCGTATTACGCCGGATCAAATCAGGAACAAGGCGAAAGCATTGTCTACGGATAAAGGCAGCCGAATCGCCATAACTGCACCGAAAGAAATACGTGGACGGATAGGGTTGGAATTGCTGAAGAAGTAGGTTAGAATCGCTCCCGCATCTGAAACAACAGCCCTTGTAAACAAAGGCTTTCAGAGGTAAGAAAAGTAGGTAGGTGCGGGAGCGATTGTTTACTAACCGATTGATTTGCTTTGGTTAGTCTACGGATTGCAAATCCGTGTAGGTCGGTTCGACTCCGGCTCGCGCCTCCAG
>JACCDN010634266.1_pt1 | contig 15090 bp, 12 predicted proteins | sample 7441691 | NCBI WGS metagenome assembly JACCDN01 (sample SAMN15323439, study PRJNA562643) | freshwater metagenome | isolation source: river surface water | place: USA:Blue River Watershed | collected 2017-08-16
AGTATTGGTGCCACCCACATCCCCAGCTAAAATCAACATAAGATTATCCTTAATTACTCTTATACATTAAACCGAAAATGCATTACATCACCATCTTGAACAATATAATCTTTTCCTTCTAAACGAAGCTTACCTACTTCTTTAGCACCTTGCTCACCTTTATATTTGATAAAATCGGCAAAACCAACCACCTCGGCCTTAATAAAGCCTCGTTCAAAATCCGTATGAATCACTCCAGCAGCCTCGGGTGCTGTAGCCCCAATTTTAACAGTCCACGCGCGCACTTCTTTGACGCCCGCTGTAAAATAAGTTTGTAAATTTAAAAGCTGATAACTTGCACGAATCACTCGATTTAGACCAGGCTCTTCAAGCCCCAGTTCTTGCAAAAACTCTGCTTTATCTTCATCACTTAGTTGAGAGAGTTCAGATTCAATTGCCGCACAAACGGGAACTACATTAGCTTTTAAGGTTTTCGCATATTCACAAACTTTATCCAAAAGCGGATTATTATTAAAACCATCTTCAAGCACATTAGCAACAAATAAAATTGGTTTGGTCGTAAGAAGCTGCATCATCTTTACTCTTGGCCACTCCTCTTTACTCCAAAGTGACGCACTGGGCATTTTACCTTCTTCCAGGAGCTTTTTAATGTTCTCGGCAAGAACTAATTCTGCCTGTGCATCTTTATTACCGCCTTTAGCAATTTTTTGTACCCGCAAAATAATCTTGTCGATGGTTTCTAAATCTGCAAGCATCAATTCAGTATGGATAACTTCGATATCTGATAAAGGGTCTACCCTACCTGCAACATGAATAATATCAGCATGTTCAAAGCAACGTACCACATGGAGAATAGCATCGGTTTCACGAATATTGGCTAAAAATTTATTCCCCAAACCTTCGCCTTGTGAGGCTCCAGCAACTAAGCCGGCAATATCCACAAATTCGGTTACGGTGGGCACTACACGGTCGGGCTTCACAATTTCTGCCAACTGATCAAGACGCAAATCTGGAACTGGAACAATCCCTACATTAGGCTCAATGGTACAAAAAGGATAATTAGCTGCCGCAATTTGCACTTTAGTAAGCGCATTAAATAAAGTTGATTTACCCACATTAGGTAAACCCACAATTCCACAACGTAATGACACAAAACTCTCCTAGATTATAAAATTAAGAATGCGCAACAGGCGGGGGGGCAAATGCTTGTAGGTTATTGACCATCCATGTCATTGCTTTCCGTGTTTGTACTGCGTCTTTAACCCCCACCCAAGTTAAAGTAAAAGTAGCTGCATTTTGCCGCCACGTAATTTGAGGGTTCCAATAGTCAGCCATTGCAAAACCTTCGGTATAATTTGCTTGATTACCATTGTTAAGTAAAATAGTCGTGGTCATGTGTTGGCCATGTAAATTACGATAAGCAGGTAATTTGCCCACAGTTAAGTTACTCACGTTTAAAGTAATAACATTGCAATAATGCGCGCCGTTACAATCTGCTGTGGAATCAATGTAAAGATCATACCCGGCGTTGGTAATATCATAATTAGCATAATATTCTGTTCCAGTGGCCGGTGCGGGAACAAAACTTGGAAACAGTACCGGCAAAGTAAATTTATTCTTTTGAATAATGGCAACAATCGCCTGATTAATATTATTTACATCCGCAGTTTGAATCCATGGTAAAGCAACTCCAGCATAAGCAGTTGCCATACATCCTAAAGTCAAAGCCAAACACATCGTGAGCTTACGCATTTTTCCTCCAAAAGCTATTGATCAACAAATTGTTCCTAGTTTATCACATTCTGGCTTCACTCCGGGAGCCAGAATATTGCGAATTTTACCATAAATAAATAAAACTTTCTGTGCATATTCTTGATTTAATGTTGGCGTATGCGAATGGTAATTACCAATAGCTGTCATCAGGTTTTTATTACTTTCAATGCTCTGCTTTAAAATCCATGTACCTACCATCACATTTTTACATGCATCAAATTGCAAATTATAAGCTGTTACGTCAAATTGTTTAACACTCTTAAGCCACGACGAGTTAATCTGCATAACCCCATAATCAAATGTACCATTGGTATTAGGCATGGCAATACCATTTTGCCCACCTTCTACAAAAATAATAGCTAAAATAAGCTCTGCAGGAACTGCGTAAGTTTCTGCCGCTTCATTTATGCAAACAATCGGTACATCATGAAAGGTTGCAACAGTCATGATCTATGCTCCAAAAGCCTCCAGCAAAGCTTTAATAAATCCACGTAAGGTTTCTGTCATAATAGTAAAATCTGCATCAAAGCGAGCGGCATCATTATCAGTAACTACATCTTTGACTTGATCTTGTATCATTTCTAAAAATTTTAATGATTTTATCGCAAAGTCATCTTTTAAGTTAAAACTAAGCGCTTCATTCCATGATAAGGCAAGTTCAGCTACAAATCGGCCTTCATGAATCAAAGTTTGAATATCTTCGGCAAAAAGATTTTGTCGCTGACAGCGAATGCTACCCCCCTCTTTCGGATCAGAAAGAACACACTTATCAGCAATGGTAAATTCAGGTGGATATTCTCGTGTTTGTAGCCAATGCGTCAACAATGTCGATAAAGTTTGCACTTTGGGAACTTCAATTTTAAGACTACCCAAAGCTTTACGTAAAAGGACAGTAAACTCTTCAGCCTTGGCGTGACTTGCTGCATCCACAACTAAATAACCTTCAATCGTATCGATATATGCATAAACTTTACTTGCTTTAGAAAAGGCCCGCATGACCAATTGGTGATAAATATCTTCTTTTAAGGTTTCTTTTTCACGTTTACGAACTTTCCGCCCTTGAGCTTGCTCAATCTCAGCTACTTTTTCATCCAGCATTTCTTTAAGGACAGACGCAGGTACAATTTTGTCTTCACGCTTTAAACAAAACAAATGAAAGCCATTAGCGGTATACGCCAAAGGCCCTTCGGCTGCACCATTGGGTGGTACAAAGCCTTGAGTAGAACTATCTACACTACGACAGGGTATAAAGCGATGTTCAGCTAATTTTTGCTGGATTTCTTCCTCAGTCAATGTAAAAGGTTCGCTAAACTTAAATAACTGTAAATTTCTAAACCACATGTATTTTTTCCTTAAAATGTATGAGTTAAACTACGCACAAAGTCTGCTAAATCCTGGCAAATTTTTTGAACTTTTTTCTCATTTTCACCTTCGACCATAATACGTACCAAAGGCTCTGTTCCCGAAGGTCTAACTAAAATACGACCATGATCTTTTAAAGTATCTTCAGCTTTTTTCACCTGCTCATAGATTTTAGCCCACTGCCGTTCATTTAACGGCTCGATGAGCGAAACATTGATCATTACCTGCGGAAATGGAGTAAACCCTTGCAATAAATCAGGCAATCGCAAACCGGTCTGTTGCATCACCGTAAGCACTTGTAGCCCTGCGACAATTCCATCCCCCGTAGTAGTTGAGTCTAACCAAATAATATGCCCCGAACTCTCCCCTCCCAAATGCCAATCTTTTTCACGCAGCATTTCCATCACATAACGATCGCCCACTTTGGCACGGGCAAAAGAAATTCCATCACGTTTTAAGGCAAGTTCCAAAGCTAAGTTACTCATTTGTGTTCCTACAACGCCTCCACCATTTAAACAACCACGTTTATGTGCATCTTTGGCAATGATATAAAGAATTTGATCACCATTGATAACATTACCCAAATGATCCACCATGATAATGCGGTCGCCATCACCATCTAAAGCCAAGCCTACATCCGCATGGTAACCTAAAACTGCCTGACGTAAGCTTTCTGGATGTGTTGAACCACAATGCATGTTAATGTTTAAACCATCAGGATGATTATGAATTGGAATCACTTCAGCACCTAATTCATGCAAAACGTTAGGCGCGATATGATAAGTTGCACCATTAGCACAATCTAAAACAATTTTGAGTTTGTCTAAACGAGTAAAAGGCGGCAATGTACTTTTACAAAATTCGATATAGCGCCCCGACCCATCATCCAAACGCTTTACTTTACCAATCAAATGCGGCTCAACTACTTTTAATTCTGCATCTAAAAAGCGTTCTATTTCCATTTCAGTTTGATCTGAAAGTTTGGTGCCATCCTTTGAAAAAAATTTAATGCCATTATCGTAATGAGGATTATGTGAAGCGCTAATCACCACACCTAAATCTGCTAATAAGGTACGTGTTAAATAAGCAACCCCAGGAGTAGGCATGGGTCCTAGTAAATATACATCCATTCCTGCCGCAGTAAACCCTGCTTCAAGGGCTGATTCAAACATATAACTGGAACGGCGTGTATCTTTGCCAATAATTACCTTTGCCCCAGTATGTGCTAATGCTTTTCCTACTGCCCATCCCAACTTTAAAGAAAAATCAGGCGTAATGGGAAATTTACCGACCAATCCACGAACACCATCCGTACCAAAATATTTACGTTTGCCTGCCATAATGAATCCCTCTTTGATTATTCTTTCCTATCATAAAGGAAAGCTAAGGTGGACTTAAAGTTTACACATGATATTCAATCCATCGCGCACAGGCAAGAGCACATTACCAAAACGCTCATCTTTTTTAATCGTGTCATTCAATTGAGCCAAGGCTTGTCCTCTTGTATCTTGCGGATTTAAAATTTCTCCATCCCACAGCACATTATCAACTATAATAAACCCTCCTGGTTTAAGCTTGGGATAAAGCGCATCGATATATTCTTTAATTGGCATTTTATCTGCATCAACAAAAGCCAGATCAATCAACCCACGAATATCTGCAATACAATCGGCAGCCAGACCTTCAAAAATTTTGATTTGTTCTTGCTGCAGTGATTTAGCAAAAAAGCCCCGAGCAATTTGTAAATGCTCAAGAGATTTATCGCAAGTGAGAACAATACCATCAGCTGGCAAAGCTTCGGCTATGCTTAAAGCAGAGTATCCGGTAAAAGTTCCAAGATCTAAAACAAACTTAGCTTGAGCCGCTCGAATTAAAAACTGCAACAACCGCCCAACTAAAATATCCGAAATCATATGAGCAGCAGATACGTGAGCATAGGTATATTCCCGCACTTCACGCAATAGTGGTGATTCATCTTGGGTATGGGCTTTGCAGTATTCTTCGATTTGGGGATCAGTAATCATCAGGGCTCCTAAAGAGAAAGCCTTATTTTAACAGATTCTAAAAAAAGTCTAAACGTACTGCTTGCGTTTTAGCATCAAATTCTACTGTAATATTTTCTGCAAAATCACGCGCTGCTAAATGTTCCAGTACATATTCTGATAAAGGTGGCATTACTTTTTTACGGATGACTAGATCGATGTTACGCGCTCCCATTTCAACCTCTTCACATTGATTAGCAAGCCAGGTTGATAAAGTCTTACCCCAGGAAAGCTCAACCTTATACTGGCCTTGCATACGCTCTTCTAATTTACGCAGTTTTAAGGCCACAATTTCTAAAAGTACATCTTGTAATAAAGCAAGATAAGGAATAATTGTCATTCGAGCCAAAAGTGCTGGCTTGAACCATTTACTTAGAATAGGACGCACTTGCGTAGTAATTTCAGCAAGCGGAAGTTTTTCTTCACGCAAGCTCAAATTAGTAATTTCATCAGTAGCCAAATTACTGGTCAGGAAAATAACAGTATTACTAAAATCGACTTCTCGTCCTTCACCATCGGTAAGTGAGCCCTTATCAAAAACCTGGTAAAACAAATTCAAAACATCAGGATGCGCTTTTTCTACCTCATCAAGCAATACCACTGAATAAGGACGTTTACGCACTGCCTCAGTAAGCATTCCACCTTCACCATAACCAACATATCCCGGAGGTGAACCAATTAAACGACTAACATTGTGTTTTTCTTGAAACTCGCTCATGTTCACTGTAATGAGGCTTTCTTCTCCACCGAATAAAGTATCTGCAACCGTAAGCGCTGTCTCTGTTTTACCCACACCACTCGGACCAACCAATAAAAATACACCTAAAGGCTGCTTCGGATCTTTTAAACCTGCCTTAGCCAATTTAATTTGTTCGGCAATCATACCCACGCCTTCACCCTGACCTTTAATCCGTTTTTGAAGCTGCTCTTTCATCATCAATAAACTTTCGGCCTCATCACGTAACAATTTACCCAAAGGAATTTGGGTCCAATCTGAAACCACTTGTGCCATTACATCCGGGTCAACCTCATAAAATACCAAAGGATCATGGCCACGTAAGTCAGCTAATTTTTTATAGAGTTGCTCGCGCTTACCTTGCAATTTGGCCAACTTTTTACTACCACTCTTTTCGTTATCAATCTCAAGGCGAATATTTAAAAGATCATCAATGAGCTTAAGCTCTTTTTGCCAACGTTGCTCCAATTTTTTCAATTTATCGGCAGCATCTTGTTTAGCAATTTCAATTTTAGCCAATTGAATCTTATCAATTTCTATTCCTTGGCTTAAATCTTTGAGTACTCCAGCCTCTTCATTATTCAGCGCAGCAAGCATTTCTTCCAGTTCCACCATTTGTGAAGGTTTAGCTTTTAGATTCACACGTACCCTTGCACAAGCTGTATCAAGCACATCAATGGCTTTATCCGGTTGTTGGCGATCGGGCAGATATTTAGTAGAAAGTCTTGCACAAGCTTGTAGAGCATCGTCTCGAATAATGACTTTATGGTTTGCCTCAAAAATAGAGCGTAAGCCACGCAGAATAGTTACTGCTTGTTCTTCCGTAGGCTCACCTACTTTAATCAATTGAAAACGCCGTGTTAAAGCCGGATCTTTTTCAATATATTTTTTGTATTCACTCCATGTTGTTGCTGCAATCACCCGAATTTTGCCACGAGCAAGTGCAGGCTTTAGGAGATTAGCCGCATCGTGTCCTTGATTTCCGCCTGAGCCAATCAAAAGATGTGCCTCATCAATAAATAAAATCACTGGCTCTACTGCATCTTCTACTTCTTTGATAATCGATTTTAAGCGATTTTCAAACTCGCCTTTTACTGAAGCACCTGCTTCCATTGCACCTAAATCTAGAGTAACTAAGCGTACCTTGGCAAGTATATCAGGTACTTGGCCAGAAATAATTTTGGTAGCCAATCCCTCAACCAAGGCAGTTTTCCCTACGCCGGCTTCACCTACTAAAATAGGGTTATTTTTACGCCGACGACATAGAATATCAATCATTTGGCGAATCTCATTTTCACGTCCTAAGACCGGGTCAATCTTGCCTTCGCGTGCAACACGGGTTAAATCCTCACCAAAGCGTGCTAAAAAGGATTCACCCTCGCTAATACTCATTGCATCTTTGTCAACCGCAGTAAAATCCATTTCGATAGAATCACGGGCAATTACAGCAAAATGTTTATGTGCTTCCGTAGTAGAAATTTTTGCAAGCATGCTTAAAGTACTGCCTGGTAATGCCAAACGTGCACGATTTAATAAAGCCAAAAATATTGCTCCACTACGCACAAAACGTTCACCTAAAGATATAGACGACAATAGCCAAGCATCTTGCACCAGATCAAACAACTCAGGCGAAAAAGCCGGCTTACCTGCTAATCCTTTGGGCAATAAGCTTAACTCACGACGTAACACATTTTTGAAAGCTTCTTTATCAATGGCATTAGCTTCAAGCATTTTGGCAAAATCAGCATTCAAATCTTGCATGAGTTTATCAATCCAGTGTAATAAGGTAATTTCTACATGTTCTGATTGCATGCATAAACCAATTGCAGATTCTAAGGCATTGGTACAATAAGGATTGAGTTTTTTGACCAAGGATTTAATATCGACTTTAATCATGTTTCTCCTAAAACTATAGATTATTTCATCGACAGATTATATTTGATGCTCAATGATTAAGCAATCATTTTTTGATCAATTTTCAATAACAATTTGATTTTTAAGAAAATATGAGTATTTTAGGCAAAACCATCAAGCACACCTCTATAATCTGCCTTAACAAGTTGCCGAAAATAGTACAACACCGTATAATGAGCGCAATTTCACTCACTTAGATGTCAATGCTAAAGTCCTCAATCCAGCAACGCTTAGAGAAATTAGTTGAGCGTCATGAAGAAATTGCACATCTCTTGAGTACTGACGAAGTAATGAACGATAACAATCGCTTTCGTGATTTATCGAAAGAATATGCCGAACTCACCGAACTTACTGAAACATTTAAAGCTTATGAACAAAATGAGCTCGATGCTAAAACTGCTGAAGAAATGATGCAAGACTCTGAAATGAAAGAGTTGGGGGAAGAAGAGTTTAAAACCACCAAAGAAAAACGCGAGGAACTAAAGCAAGCTCTTTATTGCTTATTACTCCCTAAAGATCCGAACGATCAGGCGAGTGTTTTTCTCGAAATTCGTGCGGCAGCTGGAGGAGATGAATCTGCTATTTTCTCAGGTGACTTATTTCGAATGTATTCAAAATATGCTGAAAAACAAGGCTGGCAAGTTGAAATCATGAATGCTAACCCTGGTGAGCATGGTGGTTACAAAGAAATCGTAGCACGCATTGAAGGCTCTGGCGTGTATGGTACTTTAAAATTTGAATCCGGGGCACATCGTGTACAACGTGTTCCAGAAACCGAAGCACAAGGCCGTATTCATACCTCCACCTGTACCGTAGCTATCATGCCAGAGGTCGAAGAAATTGACTCTATTGACATTAATCCGGCAGACTTAAAAGTCGACACTTATCGTTCTTCGGGTGCAGGAGGTCAGCACGTTAATAAAACCGATTCGGCGATCCGCATTACCCATATTCCAACGGGAGTAGTCGTCGAGTGCCAAGAAGAGCGCTCGCAACATAAAAACCGCTCCAAAGCGATGAACTTATTAAAAGCCCGTTTGCTAGCAGCTGAGCAAGAGAAACAACACAGCGAACAAGCCGCTACACGTAAAAGCCTGGTCGGAACCGGCGATCGCTCTGAACGTATCCGCACCTATAATTTCCCACAAGGCCGTTTAACCGATCACCGTATTAACTTAACTCTATATTCGCTTGATAAAATTATCGACGGTGACTTAGACCCGGTAATCCACCCATTATTGCAAGAGCAGCAAATAAATCTTCTCGCAGAATTAGGGGAGTAAAGTTAAAAATAAATTAGACTTCAAGTTCTTGATAAGGAGTGCCTGCAACACCGCCTCTAGGACTGCGGCTACAGCAAAAAACGCGCCGGAATACGTCGCACCAAGTGCGTCCAGGAGGATCACCAGCAGCACTTTCCATCTCAAGGGCGGCGGAAGCGCTTGATAATCTTCCTTTTTCCCTACCACCTGCCGTTGCTACAAGTCCAGTTCCTGTGCCAGCCTCATCTTCTAGAGCAGGTCTCGCTGCCGGGGATGTTACTCTACCCTCTACCCCCAACAATGGTACGCTTTCACCACTTCCTAGAGCAAGAGTTGTTGCGGTGCTTCTCCCGGGCGCGAAACCCACACACCATAAAACAAACTCCCTAAAAGCCTCAAGTAATTTGTTAAAAGGGTCGCCCTTATTTAAAGATTGCGAAAGCACTCCGTAAAAAAGAACCAATGAGAAAAAGGCCAATGCCAGCTTATCTACTATCGGGTTTGTACCTCCAACCTCACCTTTCATGTAATCTTCCATACTTGCTACTTTTAAATCATTTCGATATAAACCTATGAGTAGATTTAAAATATTATAGCAAGCGGCAACACCTAGCCAATTACTTGGTATACCGCACATTAAAACAACAACGAAAATTCCAAGCCCATTATTTTTAAAAAAGTTTCCCCAGCCGGCACTTTTATCGACCTCATTAAAAAACTTGGCTATACCGTCAAAACACATTCCCGGAACAGCAAGTGCTGCTAAAACACCAAAGAGCAAAGCCATTGCCGTTGCAAAAATTGGATTTTCTTCTGCCCACTTTTGTGCTGATAAAACGGCACCCATTCCGCCAAATATATTGACAACAGCAGGGAGAATAATGAGCCCCAATTTCAGGAATAAAAATGCACACCAGGTTCTTTCTCGAGAAGACTGATGTTTAAGCTGGCCACTAATCTTATACCTCTCTGCAACGCCTGTAGGTATTAGTCCCATTTTATTTAAAAATGTAGCAAGATTTGTTGGATTTAACTCTAAATTACCCAGTGCAAGAGCAGCACCCATTGTATAACCTACAAGCGGGGAATATCCCCCGCCTGATTGAACCAGGCTAAACGCTTGGCCTGCAGAAAATGCACCCGTACCAATTGCTATCGCTAAAATCTGTAAGGGATTCATCATGGTTTGAGAATTCCAGCACTTATTACCTTCCCCTAATTCACCACGTAAATATAATAAGGAATCATGCCACCATGCCCACGAATCACCCCACATCAGCGCTATCATTACGCTGCTTCTTACTGCATTATCATAATAAAAGCCTGTACCAACAAGTGTAGATATTGTTGTAAGTGCATAACTCGCATCACCAGACATACCAAATGCTTCGCCCATTTGCCCTGCACCGGCACCTGCTTTAAAAGCACACAAAAGCGCAACAAGCGTATAAGGCAAATTAGGCAGTGTCAATGCCGGAGCAACCTGTCTCCATGAAAGGTCTTTTATTTCAGAAGGAGTTAGTCGTCTTCTTGCTGGAGAACTAGAAGGGGTTATTGCAGCTGCAGCGCCAGCATCAGGGGAAATTCTAGACAGCATGTCAGTCCCTTGGGCTCTTGTGCCTCCTCCTGAGGAATCTCCAATACTCGCATTCAAAGTTTCAGCAGAACCAAATCCTCCAGAGCCAAGAGGCTTCGCTCCTCCTAGGGCAAGAGGGCTGCTTTCGTTTTCTTTAGGCATGAGAACATCCTTGTTTTTACTGCTCCATAGCGCATATTCTACTAAATAAATAAATAAATTTCAATAAAAAAATACAGACTATATTTAAATTATAATTTTTATGCTTAAATAAGCGCTGATCAAACCAACTCTTCTAACCTCTTTAAAACTTCCCGCACATTTTGAACTGCATGAACCTCCAGCCCCTTTGGAATCAAACTGGTTTTATTGGCTTTTGGAATTAACGCTTTTTTAAAGCCATGTTTTAAAGCTTCTGCTAAGCGCTCTGGTCCATAGGGAACAGGACGAATTTCTCCAGATAAGCCTATTTCACCAAACACCACCAAATCTTGCGGCAGTACTTTATTTTTAAAACTGGAAATCAGCGCTAAAAGAATACCTAAATCAGCACTGGTCTCGTTAATTTTAACCCCACCTACCACGTTAACAAATACATCTTGCATGCCAATTTGCATATCGCCATGTTTATGAAGAATTGCCAAAAGCATATTCAAACGATTGGCATCATAACCGATGGCGAGCCGCTTGGGTGCCCCGAAATTATTTTCATCCACTAAGGCTTGTACTTCAAGCAACAAAGGCCGCGTGCCTTCCCAAATATTAACAACAGCAGAACCCGGCAAAGCCTCGCCCCGACTTAAAAATATGGCTGAAGGGTTTTTGATTTCTTTCATACCTTTATCAGTCATGGCAAACACGCCTAATTCATTCACTGGACCAAAGCGGTTTTTTAAAGCACGGAGCAAACGAAAACGACCGTCTTGCTGACCTTCCAAATAAACGACAGTATCGACAATATGCTCAAGCACACGTGGGCCGGCAACTTCTCCTGATTTAGTTACATGCCCCACTAAAAATATGGCGACATTTAACATTTTAGCCATTTTTGTCAAAATAGCCGCAGATTCACGTACTTGCGCCACTCCTCCAGGAGCACCGGAAAGCTCTTCCATCTGCATGGTCTGAATCGAATCAATCACCACCATTTTGGGCTTATGTTTTTTGATGGCTTCAATAATGTTTGCCACTGAAGTTTGCGCGAGCAATTGAAATTGATCGGTGGTTAATTCCATACGTTTAGCGCGTAAAGCAATTTGGTCAAGCGACTCTTCGCCCGAGACGTAGAGTACGGGATAGTTTTGACTCAAACTCGCCAACACTTGCAGCAATAGTGAAGATTTACCAATGCCAGGATCACCGCCAATCAAAGTCACTGAACCAGGTACTAACCCACCCCCCAAAACGCGATTTAATTCTTCCATCCCCAAATGTACACGCGTATATTCGCGAATCGAAACCTCGCTTAAACTCACAACTTCTTGCAATTCAGCTCCCGCATAATGTGCTGCGGTTTTAGATTTTGGCAAGACTTCAATGCGCTCTTCAACCAAAGTATTCCAAGCATTACAATCTAAGCACTGCCCCATCCATTTAGGATAAGCAGCGCCACAAGATTGACAAACGTATTGCGTTTTGGCTTTACTCATGCTTTTTTCTTTCTCAAGAAGAAGTATAAAGGTAGCATAAAGACTAGCAAGCAAACAAGGATGGGCACTTCATAGTGAAAAATACTGGCAAAGCCTTCGATATTACTGGGTGGCAAGAAGCCTACGGCAATACCGATAATGCTGGTAATTACACCTAAGACCAACAAGCCAAACACCCAACCCTTGGCATCTCCTTTTAATAATTTATAACCAGCAATAAATAGCAAGATGTAATAAGCAAGCGCTAATTGAGAAGACATTGATGATAACACCCAATATGAAGCATTAACGCTTGGTAGTAAAATATATGCACTAAATAACAATGTCACAATCATAGCTTGAGTGAGAAGCACCATATAAGGCATACCATGGCGATTCATCTTCTGTAAATATTTAGGCATATTGGCATCACTGGCAGATACTTGTAAAGTTCGCGCTAAGCCAATAATCCAAGAGGATGCAACGCCAAAGCTTCCCAAAATAATGGCTATTCCCATAAGCGGCACCCCCCACGGCATGTGAAAATAATTAAAGAAAATTTGTGCTGCATCAATTAAGCCATTCACCAAACCTAATTGTTTAGGCGAGAGTAAAATACAGAGCGCCAATGAACTTAAAGTCATCGTTACTAAAATAATCAAAGCTGAAGCAAGCAAGATGCGCGGATAGCTTTTTTGTGGGTTTTTCACATCTCCGGCGTGAATTCCCAAAACATCAAGCCCCATCAGGCTGAACAACACATTCACAAAAAAACCCATGTTATTTAACGTACCTTGATTGGGAATCAAGCCACTCCACGATAACGGGGTTGCTGAAGGGTTACCAGCCACTAACCAAAAAATTGCTAAGCCAATCATCACCAGCATGGGAAGCAACGTCCCTAAAATCGCACAAAGAATTCCCATCCAACTAACTGCTTGAATTCCTAAACAGCTAATACTGGTGATGATCCAAAATAAAGCCAAACTGACAAGCAAGATGTACGTAGGATTGGTTTCAAGATGCGGCGCGAGCACTCCTGCAATTGTCGTAGCGATAAAAGCAAAAATCGTCGGATACCATAGCATGTTATAGACCCATTGCAACCAAATAGAGACAAAGCCCCAACGGCTACCAAAAGCATCTTGAATCCACAAATACGAACCCCCCGTATGCGGAAAGCGAATGGCCAATCGCGCTGTCAAAATTGCCACAGGCAAGAAAAAGGTAATCCCGCCAATGATAAACAAAGTCACCAACGGGAGTCCAAATTGGGCATTGATAGATAGATTACGGATGCTATCAACGGTAATAATCGCAATCATTAAGAGCCCAAAGGAACTTAGTCTGCGAACGCTGTTAAACGTAATACTCATGTAAATCTCCTAGAAAACTGGATAAATTATAAAGCAAAAGGCCACATAAAGGTAAGCTCATGCTTATTATAGAATAGATGGGTGAGTAACCCATTGGGAATGGCTTGCAAGGCTCTGATAGTTTCCCAATCTGTATCACCTTGCAATTTGATAGTGCAGATGATGTGTTTTGCAAAAGGTAACCATTTTTGAATGAGAGCCAAAGAGCGTTCTGGATAACAAATAATATCAGAACAAAGATAATCCACAGCGCGAGGTTCTAAGGCAAACGCACTGCCCTCCTCAAAATGCACATTGGGCATAGCAGCGATCCTAGAATCCAGCGGCGCTTTATCAATGGCCACTACACTAGCACCAGTTGAGGCGAGAACCCAAGTCCAACCGCCAGGAGAAGCTCCTAAATCGATGCAAGCATCCCCCGCTTTGAGTGGAGTCCCCATCAAATCTAAAGCCTCCCACAACTTTAAATAAGCCCGATTAGGAGGAATCTCTTTATTTTCAACAAAATATGGTTTACCACAAGGCCATTTTTTCCAAGGTCTTTGGCAAATGAGGAGTTCGTTTTCATTTAATAAGATAAATATTGCAAAAGGCTTCGTATTATCTTTTACGATTTTAAGCCCATCAGCAATTAATGCTCCGCGTCTGACATGCTTGGATTTGTAATAAAACCAACGCAAGCTTTTGGTTTTCAGTTTTTTAATGGCATCGTTAATGGAGGTGAAAGCTATAATCTCACAATTAGGCCAGATATCTTCAACAAAAGCAGGCTGTGTAAGATGAGAAGATAAAATCAAGCGATCATCAAAAACAGAAAAACCCTCTACTTCACGGCATAGCTCTTGAAGATAGAGGGGATTGGTTAAATACGCGTGAATCATTTACCTAAATCACGGCAACGCTTGCCAGCCAAAAGATTAGTTTCGATATGTTCAAGCGAAACGTCTTTGGTTTCAGGGGCAAAAAACTTAATAATAATTAAACCAATCACACCACAAATGCCAAAGAGAGCAAAAGTTTTTGGCGCACCTGCATCGGTTAATAAAGTAAGGAAAGTTCCGCCCACGATTGCATTACAAATCCAGTTGGTAGAAGTTGTAACAACAATCCCCAAATCACGACCCTGTAAAGGATAAATTTCGGCACAAAGAATCCATATAATGGGCCCGAGACTCACAGCAAAACCAAAAATAAAGGTTAAAACAAAAGCAACAGCCAAATATTGACTGACGATATTATGGATACCGATATGGAATAAATAACCCAATAGCAACAAACTTGCACTGGTAACAAGCAGACCAAAATAAAGGATGGGTTTACGACCCCAACGATCGACATACATAATCGCAATAATGGTGGTTAACATATTCACCGTACCTACAATTACCGTTGCCCACATTTGACCTAAGGGGCTTGAGAAA
>JACCDN010262903.1_pt1 | contig 15083 bp, 10 predicted proteins | sample 7441691 | NCBI WGS metagenome assembly JACCDN01 (sample SAMN15323439, study PRJNA562643) | freshwater metagenome | isolation source: river surface water | place: USA:Blue River Watershed | collected 2017-08-16
ATGACAACGAATGGGGCTATGCCAAACAATGTTTGGAAATGGTCCGTGTGGTGGCTAAGAAGAAGTAATTCTTTATTGCCCCACGACATTCAAGCGCCCTCGGGCGCTTTTTCTTTGCTTATTCGCTGCGGAACGTCACTGAACTTGCAAGTTCAGTTTCTATAAGTCGTTGATTTACATGGGTGGCAAAAATTTTGCGTCACAGCAATTGCCACCTGTGCGTCATTCATGATTCAATTTTTCTAAAACTGCGTCACTGAAAAAGCAATTTTTGAAGATAAAGACTCTGCGCCAAGGAGGTCACAAGAAATTTATACTGCTTTCTCTAAAGTGTGTCCAAGATTTACACTTTTTGCAGCATCATTCACAATTTCTGGAGTAATTGACAAAAGAGTTTGATGTTTGGGACCTATAGCATTCCAAAACAAAATTACGTTGTCAGGTGTTACAGGCAGTTTTGGTTTCGCGCAGGACAACGCTTTCAGCAATTTGTGACGGTTAATTTTTAGCAAGTCTTTTGCGACTTCCACGTCAGCATCAAGCGCGCCGATTACAGATTGAGAGATTAATCCCTTAAGTCTCATACGCAATGTACTTGGTAGCATACCCTGCCAATTTCTCGACTTGTAATGTCGATATGCGAGCTCCTCAAAGACTTTCCCCATGTTCCATTCAGAGGTCTCCAAAGTAGCGACGATCCCATTTAAAACCCTACTAAGATCATCGTGGCTTTGCCAGTTTTCTTTTGCTTTGTATCGAAGATCATGTTCAACTTCATGCCATCCTTCTGAAAGAATGCTTCGTAATTGAACTTCAAATGTGGAATCGAGAGCATCGCCGCCTTTAATCCTCGCGAAGTTATCAGCGAACTCATTTGGCAGATGGAATATTAAGTTGTAACGTGTTACAGAAAACTGGTCGCTCTCGGGTTGATCAATAGTTGACGAACTTCGATCTGGCTTAAATCGAGACTCAAGTATTGATTTAACAATTGGAATGTCATCAGAAAAGTACAGTGCTACTCGAATTCCAATTACGTCTTGAACTAGCCGCCCATCAAGCCGGTACTTTCCGGGTACTTTTAAAAGCTTGGCTTGTAATGAGGCGGCCTCTTTGCCACGAGCAAAAACACGAAATAAAATCCCAACGCTTGAAAGCAAATCTTCAATCTCACGTCGCACCTCTTCTGCGATATGTCCATATTGACTTCTCATTAAATCCTCCCCAGGATCCGACGGACATCAGATAATCGATCGAAATTCAATTCGACAAATGAGGCGCTATTAGGTTGAAGTAAAACGCCTCTCTTTTTCAACTGATAGATTGCCTCAAAGAGTTCATCTGGGCGAAACTCTCCGTATCCGTTACAAATGCCAGATATCGGACGGTGTTTGTGAGTCAACTTTTCGCGCCCCACGGGCCAGAACTTTTCAAGAACATGTTTTTCAAGCAATGCGGCTTGGGTTGGTTGAGTATCGTTACCAGGCCCCTTGCCGATCTCTAATGTTGCCTTTAGAAATTCCGAATTGCCAATTTCACCTAAAACATATATTGGACCAGCAGGAGCACCTTTCGCCGAATTTTCCCCATAAAACTTGCAATTCAAAAACGTTACGTGAGAGATATTTTCAAGTGAAAAATCGCAGTTCCTAAATATGCAATCATTAAACTGAAAATTGGAAATTTCTTTTACGCCGAACTTTACTGAATCAAATTCAAGCCCCTCAGCCTCTTCCGATTGAAGTGGAAAATCTACAGCACCAATCAGACGCGCTGTAAAGTCCGTTTTATAAGAAATTGGTGTGAAATCAAGTGACTGACGAATTCGACCAAGAAGTTGTTGCTTTTCTACAGCCGTTCTTGGGCGATAAGAAGTGACCGCGGGCTCTAGGAAGCGAACATCATCGTTCAACCAATCCGTGTCCTTAAAAATATTTGCGGAGACGAAATATCCCAATACAAATTCATTAATGAATCCAATCTTGTTTTCTTCTTTGGTGCTTCGATCTAGTAACGCATGGCTCGCGACCTTATTCGCAATAAATTCTTTATCTGGTCTTTCAGTTGAAGGATAGAGTGCAAGAGATTCTTCTATTTCTTGAACACAATTCTTCAATATCAATTCAACAATGTAATCCCTCTGCTCAGATGTATAACCAACAGAAATCATATCGCCAGCGATTGTGGTCAATACTGATTTTTGTGTATCAACATCCATTTGCAAGTCTTGTCGAACCCGCTCCCGCTCAAGAAGAAAGTTGAAGTATTTTTCAACCAACCCTTGTGGAGATTCAATAACCGTTTGAAATTTATCTTGCGGAATACATCGCAGATACGACAACAATACGGGATTCGCAAGACTATGCCTGATATCCAAAGACGTCGCTTGAATGGCCTTAAGTCGATCTTCGGGCAGCCAATCTATCAACGAAGGTTCACCAATACGAATCCTGACCAATTCAAATTTATCTGAATGATCGGCAGCCCAAGCGTGAAAGGCATCACCTTCAAATAGAACAGTACGCCGAGTAGTAAGGACAATTTTTGCATTTCCTACAAGAAATTGTCCAATAGTTTCAAGCATCGGCTCCTGATTTTCAAAATCGTCGACCTCATCAGATTTTCTCAGCAGTTCATCAAATCCATCAAGAATCGTAACAACTCTACCGTTCATCATTTCGGACTGAACTAAGCGTGAGCTGAGAGTAGGAAACTTTCGATCAATTTCATCTAGCAATACGTAGCGAAATATCGGCGCCTTTCTATTGCGCGACAATTCAGAAAAGAGTGGCAAATAAGTATTGTTCTGTATGAGCTTATTTACGATTTCGTAAGCTGTGCATGTTTTTCCGAATCCTGCTGCAGCTTCAATCAAAAACAGAATTGGACGAGAAGCATTTAATCGATCGACAACCTCGGATGCTGGAGTACTGGCTCCCTCTTTTCCGTTGACGCTATATGGTGCATTGATATACACGTACTTTGCGTCTTCAGCGAGCGGTTTTACGATACTGTCTGTAAACTGTTTATAGTCTTTTTCTAATCGCCCAAGAATAGATGCAACCGAAAAGAAACCTTTAAAAAGTTCATTTTCTGTTTGCTTAGGAGACAAATAGCTTCTTACAGTACACGCAAAACCACTAGAAGAAAAATCTTCAAACGCCTTCTTAGTATTAGCGGCTTGGCTCAATGGGACGATATCAGCGTTATCGAAGTAACCCGTCTTAAGAGTAAAAACAATTACCTCTTCTGCCTCGTAAACTTTAGCGAGTTCAAATCCGTACCGCTTATATATATCTTCGAGCTCACGCCTAAAATGCTTGTCCATAATCTTTACCGCCTGAGAACCTAGTGTAGAGGTGATCTTAATTGCAACTAGAGTGAAGCTTACTGTTTTATTGACTACTACTATCAACCGATGCAAACGTTACATCAATAAGCCCTGTGCCTCATTAAGCAAATCCATTACCTATTCAGAAAACAACGCCGCTTGGACATGTTGATCATTCATCGTTTTTCCAGAGCTGGCTTTTACCCTCAAAATCGTCGATATTAATGACTGCGCCAAGCTGCGGTCTTCGTAGGTATATGACTCGTGCATACATTGGGCGAGTATCGGTATCAAGGTGTGTCGCTTCTTTGATCTGAATGTTTCGAGATAACTCTGAGTCAACTTGATGCAGAACTCGTTAGCTTTGATCAGCGTCTTGCAACAACGTTCAAGCATGTGACCATCCGCCACCGACTTGTTTTTGTGCGCGTTTGAATCTTCCGCCAGGCTTAATGCCCAAAGAATGTTCATGCCCCCATGCAACGACAGAGGGCTCAGCAACTTCATGAGCGCCGACCCGTTAACTCTTTTGGCACCGGTGGTTGACTCGCTCCCAATCCATTCTGAAATCCACCGCGAAACTTCAAGATCTACTAGTGCTGGGTCTTTTTGAACACACTGACTTGCCTCCGTCAGATATGTCCCACAGTCACAGATGTTGACTGATGGTCTTTGCCAACTGATGGACGACAAGCATCCAGGACAGCGATCTATTAGTAATCTCTCATGCCGCGGGCAGGCTGTCACAAAAGAAAAGTCCCACTCAATTCGGCAAACATCGCGCTCTTGCAAGCACTCTGGACACACTCTAGGAGCCATTCGATTCAGATAGTTTTGTCGAGGAATTAAATGCCCCGCATAAACGCTCTGGTTGATGCCGTCGACAAATTCATCCAGATCCGTCAAATCTGTTTCTTCGAGCGCATGCTGGAGCTTTATAGCGTCTGCACCAAACCACTGCGCCAGAAATGATGCATCAGATGAACTCAAAGTAGTCGTGGTGTTCTTACCCAACCGTCGTCGAATTTCTCCTAAGCCAGTTAAGAAATTTGCACTTGCCATCCGCAAGGCATAGCCTTGGCCTGACTCCCCTGATTGGATGTCATCCTGCACTGGGTATCCATCTAAACGAACAGCATTTAAAGCGCTTTCTCGACTTGGTTCCTCCCAATAAAAACTTTTCACAAATGTACCTCCGCGGCAGACAAAAATTTATCTAGGAAAACGTGAGCTGCATTTCGTGTTTTGTTCAGTCTCATATAAAGCAGCTCTAGGTCATCGTTAAACACGTTCTTCCTGCTTCTTTCTTTCACGTGAATTTCTATTTGATGAATCCTTGAATAAATGTCATCAACTTGCTTTTGTAAAAAGCTCCATGACTCCCAACAAAAGTCCCTTTCTGAGCGAACTCCCGCCACTTCAGCATTGATACTGGGATCAGCCATAGGCATGCTGCACGAGCCGCAATAGGAAAGGTTAGGCACAGCAGCATATGGACCACTCTTTGTGAGCAACGCTCGCGTGAGAAGCAATGAAGAATTGCACCAAGGGCAAGCGTCGGAGAGTGGGACGCGGTGAAGACTGCATATCTTGACTCTGTCCCAACGCCAAAACCATCGTAAATATGGAATGGAATCCTCTTGCCAGCACAACGCGCACCACTTATAGCTTGGGGTCTTGCGTATAAGCATTTGCCATTTGTCTTTGCCCAGAAAGTTCGCTGCCATTAGGTTTCTTTGTCTGCCTACGCTACACGGAACCTCTCCAAACCCACAGCAGCGAGACAGATGCAACCAAAGCCTTGAATCCACCGAATCATCCCAGTCATAAAACTTGGGCTTGAGTTGCAGAAGCTTCTCTAGCGTTGGATATGTGCAGTGGTGTTCACCACATAAGCGTTGAACCCAAGAGATTGGACTTTCATCTTCAAACGGGTTGGGTGCGATTGGAAAAACAACCGTCGAAGTTTTCTGGCCTCGGCGGTTGTTACTTGCTTGTGAACCGGACTTCATTTGACGAAGGGGTTAGCACGCCCAGTGACCTCACCGTAGGTGAACTCATAAGCGACCGAAAGATCTTCCAACATCAAAGTTGGTTTCTCGTCTTTTGGACGCTTCTCAACAGCATGCATGACGCTCATCAAAAGGAGCTTCTTAAGCGCTCGCATATTGCCTTTCGTGGCGGCATGAATAGGCCTAAATATCGGCCCAGTCAACAAAGACATGTCCACTTCCGTCACCATCCCAGCAAATGAAGCGAGCACTTGACGCCACTCAGCCCCTGCCTCAAACGCATCAATCACAAAGGTTGTGGACGCGCGACTGACAAACTGAGGGTTGATCATCGACAAACGCTCTAGGGTTCTGGTTCCAGTGCAAATAACTGGCATGCCAAATAGATCCATGCGCACCTTGAGCCAATCTGTCAGACCTCTAGCCGTGATGTCTCGGTTGCCTTCACACATATGCTGAGCTTCATCAATCAACAAAGCCAAGGGCCTTAATCGCTCCATACCTTTGTTGATCATCTGGTTCATGTTTTCTAAGGACAGCCTTGCCGGCATCATCGGGAATCCCAATGCATAGACCATCGAGGCAGCCAATTTGTGCGTGTCCACACCACTGTCTAGTTGGATATGGAGACATCGATTACCGTCTTTGGCACCGCCTTGGTCTGCGAAGTACTTTTTGATCATTTGCAGCATTAGCGTCTTCCCCATTCCTGGGTCAGCCTGAATCAAAATTCCTCCAGGCGTCCTGATGGATTGCATGAGTTCAATCTGTTGAATACAGTTGTCAAAGCCCTGCTTGTATTTGTTGTACTGCACCACCACAGCCATCACTTGCTTGCCCGCTTTGATGGCCTGTGGAGAGTTAAAACGCGGGATTTCGTCAAACATCAGTCATCCTCCGACATGGTGAACCCTTTAAAAGGAATTACCTTGGGAAGGTTCTTCTCAGCGATAGGACTGAGCTCGGGGATTGGTATTTGCGCAACTGGGGCATCGTCTTCGACAAGCTTTGCCGATGTAAGCCCTTGGCTTTTAATTAGCTCAGCCGTCTTCTTAAGACTTTTGCCGCGCTTTGCCGAAGCGCACCACATCTCCTCAACCCGCTCACGCGTACGCTCCAGCTCCTCAAACGCGTTTGACTTAGTCAGCCTACCTTTGGCTTCACTGCGAATCAATTCATGCTGCATCAGTGAGAGTCCGTTGCCATAGGTCGGCGAAGGACTCTGCATCGGCACAACAATCCATTCGTTGGACTTTGGAATGTGCACATGCATCGAACTGATATTGTCAGGATTGATTCGTAGATCAGCACGAAACTTTCCACGCAAACTTCTCAAGTGATACTGCAACTCCTCGCTGTTGTAGCGGAGGTATTTGAAGAAAACACCATCACCATCTACTACTCTGCTTGCGTGTATTCCCATCGACAAGTCCAACTGCTTGGTATGCAATGGCAGACGTGGTGGTGGTGCTTCAAGTAATCCGTCTTCCCACAAATCAATCGGGCGAATCAATGTCTTGGGATGAATTGATCGAGGGTGTTGATCTACAGCCCAGACCATCAAACATCGGCACAAATCATAAAACTCAATAAGTGCTGTCTTACTCGGGTCAATCCGTTCCGCATTTTTAATTGGCGTAAAAACACGCCCGTCGTTTGGAAGTGTGCGATTCACCTCCATCATGGTGCGTTCAATTGACGACTTCAACCAAGGCTGACGCACGGGGTTGTAAATTACATCAGAGCGCAGCTCCCACGTGATACGACGAAAAGTTACTGAGTGAAACTCCATGCCGTTATCAACAACCAAGAGTTCCGGTACCCCCATCGCCGTCCATTCGTACTCAACATCTGGAATCGCCGCAAGCAAGTCTGACTTCGGTGTGATCGCTATCTTCAGTGCTGAAGCCACGGTTGCAGATGATGGACCGTAGAAGGAAACGTAAATCCCTTGGATATAGCCCGAGTACCTATCTATCAATACAGTTACCCAAGGTCGACCAAGAGGTATGCCTAGTCTTGGATCTAACACCCAAACGTCTAATAACGTGTGGTCGACCTCCACCCGCTCCAAAATGCGTGTGCTTTGATCCCCGGCGAGGCTATAACGCCATTTGTTTTTTGCATAAGCAGGACCATATCTTTTGAAGTCAACCACGTAACCGGGGATCTTTTCAATCCGTCGCTCAAGTGTGCTCAGTGACGGAACTTTTAAGTTGTCCCCTTGTGTTTGGTTATGGACTCGAATCTCTTTAGCAAGAGATCGATGTGTTCTACGAATGCTCGGTCCACGTAGCTGCAAATAAACTTTGATGATTGATTGATCAATGAAGTTTTCAATTGCCTTGCTCAAGCGTGTCGTAGTACGCCGAACTGCACGTCGATCAAGTAACACATATGGATTTGAGCCACTATCTTCATACGCAACTATCCAACGTCTTAAAGTCCATACAGTTGGTTTCTTAAATTTTTGCGCAAGATGTGTTTCTTCATCATCAATACCTGCAAAGTCTTCAATTCGATTAAGCAACTCAGAAAGTTTGTCGATAGCCCCCCTTGTGATCCTGTTTTTGATCGCTGCCAAAACAAATTTCAAGCGAAATGCAATTAATGCTTCTTGTGCTTTTGTAATGATGGAGGGAAGCTTCAGCGGTTCATCCTCCCGTCTTGAGGAAAACTCTTGATACTGCAATGTCACCACCGCGTATTCCCCTTCCTGAATCTGCTTGTACAACTTTGCCAAGTTGAACGTCATCACCTCATGTGTATCAAGAAATTTGAACTGCACTTTTTCATGCTCAATTTTTCGTTCAAACTCCAGCTCACGCATCCCTTTACGTAAGATCAAACCACGTGCGAAAGAAATCACTTGCGTTCTCCTTGGTTTGATTGATTGAGACCGTTTCAGCTTCGGTCAAATTAATTCCAGCTGGAATTTGCAACTTATGGCGTCCGACCAGACTCCAAATCACATAGCTTGGATAGCCTTTTGAAATTAACTGCTTGAGCTGCGCAGAACCTCCAAAGGTTTGCGTCAACTCTTGAATGCAGTCATCTTCTTGCGAAGGGGCAATCCATGCCCTCGCAAAGCTATGCAGGTGTATTGCACGCATGCCAAGTCCGTTCTTATCAATTTCTTGATCAGTGATGACTTCATACGCCAAGCCTTTTTTGGCGAACAGCAGTTCAGCCGCCTTAAGTTTTTCTTGTTTCTTGGCTACAAACTTCTTGGGCTTGACCTCAACAATCTTTTGTTCGCCGTCTTTCAACGTGACTCGAAAGTCTGGCGTGTACGTTGTCCTCTTCTCACCCACCAATTCGACTGTTTCTGGTTGGTGCTCTACGTCTAGGACGTAAGGACAAGCCAGACAGATCATGATGAATCTGCGCTCAAGATGGGATTCGTGATGGACGGGGTGGCTCAGGAGCCACTCGGCATTGACTGAGCCCACCTCTCGATGAGGTGAGCGGGTTATAACTTTTCTAACCATATTTTTCTCTGTTTGTTGAAATAGCAACGCCTCACGGTCCTGAAATTCAGAAACGTAGTGACGTGACTTGACGTTGTTGCCAACAACAGAGAAAATTTGCCCAAGGGACCGAACAATCCTAGGCGGCTCTGTCGCTGGCAACGCTGATCACTCGAAAGAGTGGTTGGCGTTTGTTTTTGGTGGGTACTGTTTCTTAAATAGTTCCTCAGTGTGTGGTTGAAGGTTCCTCAGGCTTGATCAGCCCTAGCTTTACCGCGATGTCATAAGACTGACCGCGATGCGCTTTTGACCGTCCAGTCATGACGGCATACACAAGCGAGGAGGGATAGTTGTGTTGACGCGCCCAATCAACGACTGTCATACCTTTGCGACGAAAGTCCAAACGAAGCTCAGTGAGCTTTTGGGCATCAATTAAGTCGAGGGTGGTAGTCACAACAATTTGTTCAAATTCAAAGAATGCTGTGATTCTTTATTGAACTTCGTGAAATGGCAACGAGTTAGTGCCGACCGTTTTTCGACTTTTTTCCCATTTTTTGGAAAAACCTTCAAAAAATGGAAAAATGGAAATTATTTGGTTGTTCGATTCTTCTTCGCTTAACCGACAAAATTTTCTGTGAGCGCTCTTATTGTTTTTAAATAAATCATGCACTTAGCATTTCGTCGGTGAGCAACTTTCCCTGTTGCTCACCGGCATTTAAGTGGTGAGTTGGAGCGTTAAAAAATGCCGAAGTGTCCAAGAGCGACGTGGACACTTTTCGAAAATTTTTATGTGTCGTTGCAAAAATGCATCATTGCCAAACCCGAGAACTTGGTAGAGCAAGATGACTTTGGCATTTACGATTCTGTCTTTGAGCGTCTTTTGCGAGTGACCGCTACAGGCGCACTGGCCGCGAGTTGCTTCAGCAGTTCACTTGCGGGTTGATCATTCGGATCTTGTGGCACTAGCTCACCACGAAATGCTTTGACAAGCACCGAAGGTGTGAGCCGGTCAGTAGCGGTTTGGGCGACTTGCAGGTTGGCTTCAAGGCGGTCGGCGAAGGCGAACAATGCTTCGACGCGACGGACGATTTCAGCTTGCTCTTTCAGGCAAGGAAATGGGAGTGGAAACCCTTTGACCTTGGACAGGTTCAAGTTTGGTTGATTTCCTCCCTCGGCGAGGACACGCATCTCGAAGTAGTTCGCTTGAAGGGCTAGTTTTACAAATGCCTTAAGCATCTTTGACTCGTCAACGACCACAGCGGCGCAAGCCTGATTGATGGTCGCGGCAATACCAAGTTCCGTGACTTGCCCGCGTGTTTTTCCTTCACCGTACATCGCAACCAACAACGTTCCGACTGGATAGACCTTGAGCCGATGCGCAGTGATCGCTGCTTGTGTAACGTATTCAGTTGCGACATTCACCACTTCTTGACTAGTCGCTGCGCTGGTAATCCAAGGCGTACCGGTTGCCGCAAAAAACTCTGTGTTGGAACGCAAAGGAGTTGAACCTGTTCCAACGTGGGCAACGCTCTGCACGTGGGTAACCTGCCATTTGTTGTCGAGATTTGCCGACAGACGCCAATCCTCCGTCAACCGCCCCGAGGTGGCTGCGGCGAGGACGGATTGGCGAAATTGTTTGAGCAGGGCGGCGACACGAGCTAGGCGGGCGTTGACGTCGTCCACGCGGGTGAGAACGGTGTCGAGTTTGTCGGCGATGCGTTTCTGCTCGTTTTTGGGCGCCAAGACAAAAGGAGCTTGCCGACCAGCGTCTGTACCGAGACGAGGCATGTTCACCCCGTGGCTCACGTCGGTTACATAGTTCAAGAACTTTGGATGGCGAAGCCAATGGAACAAGTACTTGCTATTGACAGCGTCATTAGGCTTGATCGGGACAATCTCTGTTGTACAAACGCCAGCCTCCTTAGCGAAAGTGACCTTGTTGAGATAGGGACGAAGCTTCCCATAGAGCACATCGCCAGCGTCGAACCGATTCTTTGTGCTTTTCGATTGGCGTTCTGCGAATGTGAGGCGTTGCAATACCTTGGTTGTGTCCTTTTCAATGTCTTCAAGTTCCAGCACCCAGGTGTCTGGAGTTAGGTCTATTGGCTCAGCCTTGACAGTGGCGCCGTAGGGCACCACATCACCTAGGTTGGTTTCAACCCATGTAGTTGGCAGCGTGCTCACAGAATGTCCTCGCCCAGCTCTGCCAAGATCGCCTCTAGCTGCTCAATTGCACCGTTCAACTCACCCAAGGCATCCCGCGCGAGAACCGCTGGTTCCGGCAAATCTGTCGCGTCCTCTGTGCTGTCGTCTTTCAGCCAAGCAATGTCCAAGCTGTCGCCCTTTTCCTTGGCAATCCACTCACGGCTGAAGCATCGCCAGCGGCCTTGTTCGCCTTGGTCTTGCCGCAGACTTTTACCGTTAGGGTCTTCGCCATAGGCAGCGATAAAGTCTTTGAAATGCGCGTCTGTTAACGGCGTGCGTTTGCCAAACTTGGGGGCGTTTGCCCGCATGTCATACACCCACACGTTTTGTGTGCTGCCCGTGGCGGCGGCGCTGATTTTTTCCAAAAACAGTACGTTGGTCTTTACGCCTTGGGCATAGAAAATGCCTGTGGGCAAGCGCAAGATGGTGTGCAGGCGGCATTTGTCCATCAGATCGCGGCGAATGCTGACACCCACGTCAGCGTCAAATAACACGTTGTCGGGCAGCACCATGGCGGCGCGGCCACCATCGCGCAGGTGGCGCACGATGTGCTGCACAAAGGCTAGCTGCTTATTGCTAGTGGCAAAAGTCAGGTCGTCCCGGGTGGGGCCGCCACCGCCTTTGGCTGTACCAAACGGCGGGTTGCTTAAGGAGACATGGCACTTCGGCAAGCTGCTCCCTGCGCTACCCAACGTGTTACCCAAGTGCACCACGCCTTCGTCATCACCTTCCATGCCGTGCAGCAGACAGTTCATAAGCGCGAGGCGACGTGTGCCGGGTACTAGCTCCATGCCGAGGAAAGCTTTATTTCGCTGGAATTGGCGGTCTTTCTCTTTCAGGTCATACAGGTTGTCTGTTTTATCTTTGATGTATCGGTCGGCCGCTATCAAGAAGCCAGCAGTGCCTGCTGCAGGGTCTTGTACAGTTTCGCCAGGCTGGGGCTTGATGACCTCCACGATGGTGTCAATGAGTGGACGTGGCGTGAAGTATTGGCCTGCGCCGCTTTTGCTCTCGGTGGAGTTTTTCTCCAGCAGTCCTTCGTACAAATCCCCCAAGCCGTCTTGGCGGGCGCTGAACCAGTCAATGCTGTCCAAGCTTTTGATGAGCAACTCCAAATGGCGAGGTTCTTTGAGGCGGGTTTGCGCATCAGAGTAGATGGCCGCAATCAAATGGTCGGTGCTCAGGCTTAGTTTAAGCAGGGCTTCGCGGTAGTGGTTTAGTAGGTTCAAACCGCTGCGGCTTGTGAGCTCGGGCCAGCGTGCGTAGTCGGGCAGCCTGTGCTTTTGCAATACGCCGCTTTCGGCGTTTTCGTACTCCATTTTGATGAAGAGGAGCAGCACCAACTCGGTCACGTAGTCGCTGTAGCCAATGCCGTCATCTTTCAAAATATCGCAAAGATTCCAGAGCTTCTGGACGATGTCATTAGTAGCCATAATTTTTTATTGGTTGTGTGGCTTAGGCCGCTTGGGCCCATAGCGAAGCAGAGAGGTCAGAAATAACTTGTCCTAATTGTCCATCCAATATTTTGTCTAACCGAGTGGCCCCACCATCGTTGGCAAAAGCAGTTGTGACAAAGCCTGTGTCTAGAACTAGCTCGTGGGTCAGCTGCTTTGCAATCCGGTCTAGCCACTTGCGCTGAATAGGCGTCCAAGCTTGTTTGGCATAAATGTTTTGCATCGCATTGGCTACACGCGTTTCAAATGGGAGCAGGGCTTCACCTAGGGCCGCTTGACGGATGTAGCCCATGATGCTGGCAGCGATGTCTTGGTTGCTTTTACTGCGCCACGCGGCTTTGAGGTTAGCTTCGCTGTAGCCTTGACCATCCAACAACATGCGAACTTCTTTGAGTTGCTCACGCGTTAGGTCTTTGGGGCGATTTACCACCACTGCCAATGCGGCGCTTTGGTTAATTTGTTCACGCACAAAGTGGACAAAGCTGTCTAAGTAATCATCTGGTTTGTTGTAAGGCCCCCAGTTTTGATTGCGTTCCTTAAGCTCATCCGCATGAGTGGACAGTACGGGCCTATATGCAGTGCCTATTAGTTCGCGAACTTCTGCTAATTGGATAAGTAGGCGTGTGTTGTGATTCAAAAAGTCTGCCGCAGCTTGGGGGCCATTTTCTTGGCCGAGCTTGTGGAGGTGTTTGTGCAGCTCGTGGGCAGGTACGCCCCATTGCTGTTCTAGTTGATCCAGCTTGTCTTTGATGACGGGTTTTTTCTCAGCTTTGTGTTTTGCGTCACGTAGAACACGCATGAGCTTTTGATTGAGCTGGTCCAGCACGTCGTGAGCGTGGGTGCGTCCCTGTCCACTTCCTGGTGTTTTGTACGAAGTGGAATTGTTGAGTTCGTCAACCAGTTGCTCAATCGTGATGTTCGGATCTTTGACGAGTGGCTTCATGGTGTTGACGTTCTCTAGCGACGCGTAGAGGTCAACAGGGTCGTAAATCTTGAAAACGGTTTTGCCAATTTCGTCACACCGACGAGTAGCTCGGCCAATCATTTGTTCATACAAGATGCGTGACTTCACGCGACGCATGAACACCAAATGGCAAATGGGCGGTACATCAATACCGGTAGTGAGCAAGTCGACCGTAATGGCAATGGTAGGGAAGCGTTCGTTTTTATAGCGACGAATCAGCTGTTCTACTTTGTCTGATGCCCCCGTTATTTTTTCAACAGCAGCTTGGTTGTAACTGTCGCCATGTACTTCTTTGAATGCATCACTTAACAAGCGCTTCACCATGTCAGCGTGTGCATCGGTTGCACAAAAGATCATGGTTTTTTCTTCACCCATAGGGTCAAGCTCTTTGGCAAGCTCTTCGCAGATGACTCGGTTGAAGTTCTCGTTGATGACTCGCTTGTTAAAGCTCTCAAGCTCAAAGTTGAGGTCATCCTCAAGCTCCGCACTTTCAATCTCGCCCGTTCCAAGGTTGATCGTCTCAACCGATTGGCCCTTGTCAAAGTGAATGCCCTTTTGAGTCAAGGCTGTCTGGTAACGAATAGGTGGCTCATGGTCAATCAGCCAATCATCTGCCACAGCTTCACGGTAGCTGTAGGTATAAACGGGTTTGCCAAAAATTTCTGTGGTGTGCTTGGCGGGGGTAGCGGTTAGACCAATCTTGGCTGCATCAAAGTAGTCAAGCACTCGACGATAGCTGGAGAGGTACTGTGCTTGATCGCGCAATGCCATCTCGCCTTCGGTCATGTCTTGATCAAGTGCATAACCCCTGTGCGCTTCGTCAACGATGATGCAATCGTAGGCATCAAGTGGTGGTGGGTTGTCGCTTCCAAAAATTCGCTTGACCATGGCTTGCACGGTCGCCACTTGCACACGGGTTTCGGCTTCGGCAGCCATATCTCCCATTTCGGCAATGTTGTAGGCCTTGGACAGGGGAAGGCCCTGCTCGAGTGGTGCTTCATCAAATGCTTCCGTGGCTTGTTGGCCAAGTGCAGTTCTATCAACCAAGAACAAGATTCGACGGAAGCGCTCAGTCTTGAGGAACCGATACATCAAGCCAATGATGGTGCGCGTTTTACCTGTGCCAGTTGCCATGGCCAGCAAACAGTTTTGCTGGCCGTTTGCCAAAGCGACTTCAACTGCAGAGATGGCTTTTTCTTGGTAGTCGCGTAAGTGCAGGTAGCCAAAACCCTCTTGCCGTAACTTTTCTTCGGCGTCAGCTTTTGAGCGAGTTAACTGATCTAGCAGGCCTTCCGGCGAGTGAAAACCAGTGAGTACTTTGCGTAAGTTCGCAGGGCTGCGCACATCGCGGTGCCAAGTGCCGCTTGCCTCTGGGCTTTGTTTTACGAACGGGCGACCATTGCATGAGTACACGAACGGCAGGTTAAAGACATTGCCTTCGCCATCTGGCCATGGGGCTGTGCGACCTTCTTTTTCCCATGCTGGTTGGTGTTCTTTTTCAACCACGATGCCACGTGCGTAACGCTCTGCTTGTGGGATATTTCCGGCAACGTTGACGTTAAGTCGCTTTGCCTCGACGGCGGCAATTGGCGTCAAACCAGCAAACAGCATGTAGTCAGCACTTTGCTTCCCTTTGGTCGGCCACTC
>JACCDN010590865.1_pt1 | contig 15082 bp, 19 predicted proteins | sample 7441691 | NCBI WGS metagenome assembly JACCDN01 (sample SAMN15323439, study PRJNA562643) | freshwater metagenome | isolation source: river surface water | place: USA:Blue River Watershed | collected 2017-08-16
GGGTTTCGGCGTGTTCCGCCCTGAAGGCGGCGGCGGCCAGGCAGCAGGAGCCTGGGTGGGAATGGGAGGCAGAGTTCGACCGCGCGCTCTACGGAGCCCGCTTCTAGCCGGCCACTCTAAAGCCAACCCACTACCCCACACGGCAGTAGGGTGGAAGATCCTCGAATGCTCTTCGAGGTTCCGTCCTGGATAACCCCAGGATGTCACGTGCGAAGCACCGATCTTCGCAAAACCAAAGCCCCAAGTGTTTCACTCGGGGCTTCTTTAATTTTAGAAAAAAATAGATTATTGCTCCGGGCGCTGGACGAAGTCAGAACCTGTCTCCTAAAAATGACGATGTTGGAGAGACGAAATCCGTTTAAGATAGTTGAGAAATGGTAGGGAAATAGTAAACGGAATAATGATATTATTGTTCTACTGCTGAGACAACTTGCCTTAAGACATCAATTGATTTGCCATACACCCATCTTTTTGATTTGTCGAATGTCATTTGATTTATTTTATCAACCAAATATCTTGGTATTGATGTATATTCCTGTGGATACGGCTTCGATGGCATCATGAGGCACCTATCGCCTGCTAATGGCAGAAATGACTTATCAGATGGATTGTCGCAAGTTATGAATTCATGCTCGCTCGAAATGAAGACTGCAAAAAATGCACTTTTAGTTATCAGTTCAGCATGGAGCCCTCCTTCTATGAGCATTATTTGGTTCAGAAAATTATTCAAACGATTTCTATCAACAGGCCACAAATCTTTATTTAGCTGACCCAAGGCTTTGCTTTGATCATTGTAATCATTAACGATTCTTTTGAATCTGTCTCTTTGCGGCTCAACCCTAGCATATTGCATTGACACGAGCCGTATCAACTCATCTTTAAATGTATTTATGGGGAGCTGTGACTGTAATTTTTGCATTAACGAGTGGTAAGTTCCATCAATTCCAGAAAGAAATGGATTTTCAATGAAAGTATCTCTAACACCATTATGATAGAGGGTGTAATAATTATTAACTGCCCCTACCCCACCAATTGGGAGAGGTTTTATTTCTTTTGTTATTTTATCGTATCTATAAACATTTTCCTTATCTCGAGAGAAATACTGCAAATATATTTGCGCTGTAAGATGGTGTGATTTTGGTTCTGAATCATGCATGTAGTTAAAAATAAAGTCCTCTAGTTTAGTGCTAAAAATACCTGACCACCTATTCGTTAGGGGTATTCGTTAGCTCCGAGGGCTGGGATCGAACCAGCGAAATCCACGTTAACAGCGTGGCGTTGTACCACTCAACTACCTCGGAATGGCTACTACACTAAACGTAATATGATTTTAAATTACTGTCAAATACGCACAGCAATTATACCCTTTTGGCATCAAAAATAAAATAGCAATGCACTAGCACACAAAGACTCTGACTTTCTAAAAGAAGATTATTTTAGTACACTAGTGGTACATTTAGAAAATAAAATCCTTCTTTATGAAATACTTCATGCGCACCGCATCGGTTTGTCAAATTATTTTTTTAGAAATGGTTGCCATTTCTTGTACTGCTTCAGTTTTCGCCACAATTCTGAGCATGTTTAATTTGTTTGGTTGCGCAGCGCCTATAAAAATAACTCTCTACCTTATTGCTGCAACAATTTTAGGAATAATCTGTTGGTATGCTGTGTTAAAAGGAATTATTTATCCTACGGTTGGCAAAGAATCTTTTCGACCTGTGCTTAAAATAAGCAGACTCATGATTCCAAACCCTTTTTTAGGGGCAAGCAAATACTTTTTTCCTTCTACTAACCCTAGCTATGTTTTTGCAGACATCGTAGCTATTTTGTTTGGTGCCTTTTTTTTCTGGGTAGGAAATAACCCGCCAAGTATAAAAGGCTGTGTTTTTGAATATAATTATTTATTCGGTTATTTCACCATTTCACTTCCATTTTTATTTCCCATTATCAGGCTTATATCCTGGTATATTTTAAAGAGAAAATTATCAGCTGAAGAATCCAAAAAAGCTTGGGTGCCGGTTGCTTATTTTTGGGGAATAGTTACTAGCGTGCTCTTACTTATTCTCCTCCTGGCAAAATTTTCTTGGAAATAAATACTAAAAAAGCTCCCGATGGGAGCTTTTTTTGTTTTTACACTTCTCGTTTTTCTTTTTTTCGAATTAAGTACCAGTGATACGAAAACAATGGAATTGCCACAACTAACATTGAAATACTCCACACCATACTTTGCTCAAAATTTGCCTTGCGGTTTTGTTCTTGCATTTTTCTATTCATTTCTTTTTGTTGAGCACACTGATCAACAGAGATAGGCGCACTCTCTGGAGGAACTGTTGGTTTGCCAGAAGGTGTAATCACCCCACCAGGAACCACACCTAAACCATCACAACCTGGTGCATACGTATCAAAATATCTATCAGCCCCAATAAATACATATGTTTTAAGCACATCGTTGATAATTGTTGCTGTTGATATTACGATCATCATTAACGCCACAAAAGAAACAAGATGTAGGTAAATATTTTTAATAATCATTCCTCTAGATGAAGTTTGTTCCATATTTTTTTATTTAAAGTTGAATTAACGTATACCAATTAATTTTCGAACCCCCTCCATTGTTTTTTCTGCGACTTTTTTTGCCTGCTCGGCACCGGAGCGCACTATTTCTTCCACAAGCTTTTTGTTTTTTAACAACTCTGCGCGCTTGGTTCTAAATTCTGCAAAATGATTTGCAATACTGCCAGCTAGTTCTGTTTTTAAATCTCCATAACGGATAGAGCCATTTTTTTCTGCTACGGAAAATTCTTGATATTTCTCAGCACTTCCAAATTCTTTAAACAGGTCCAGTAAATTTTGTACTCCTGGTGATTCTCCTCCACCTTCAGTGGCAGTGACTGCTTTTTTCAATTTTGCTTCAATTTCTTTTTCATCTTCACAAAGTTCTATCACATGACCGTGCCCCAAGCTTTTACTCATTTTTTTAGTGGGCTCGAGCAAACTCATTACTTTGGCCATGGGTGTTAAAATATGTTTAGTCTCAGGAAAAAATTCTCCATATTTTTTATTAAACCAACGTGCGATATCGCGGGTTAACTCAATATGCTGCACCTGATCTTGCCCCACAGGTACAAAATCACCTTTATATAAAAGAATATCTGCGGCTTGAAGAACTGGGTAGGTGAGCAAGCCTGCGCTCGCCTGATTGAGTGAGCGTAAAAAAATTAAAGTATTTCTAGCAACTGCCTGGGCAGGACCAATTTCTTTTTCCACTACTTGTAATGCTGTCTCAATATCATTCAGCGTCTGGCTTCCACCCGTTTTATCTTTAAACTGAGTCATTCGGTATAATTCTGAGACAGGTGTTAAAGAATTAAAAACCCAACCAAGTTCAGTATGTTCTGGCAAGTGCGACTGCACAAAAAAGGTAGATTTTTTTGGATCAATTCCAAGAGCTAGTAATTCTACGGTGACATTAAAAACCTTTTCTCTACGTTCATCTGGGGTCATTTTTCCCGTTAGTGAATGATAATCAACAACACAAAAATAACAATCGTACTTACCACAGTTTTGCAACTCCACCCAATTTTTCACCGCACCCAAATAATTACCAAGGTGCAAATTACCTGTTGGTTGAATTCCCGAAAAAATTACTGGTTTAGACATAAAAACAAATCAAATAACCTGGCTATTGTAGCAAATACCACCAATTAAGCAAGTTGCTTTTTTACCAAAAACGTGTTATTTTTTCCATATTAAACATACTTTTATTATCTTATGGAAACCTCCTCTCACGCATTTCCAGAAAATTTACAGGACTCACCCAAAAAAACAGAGGCCAACAATACTAACGCCGCTGAATTAAAGCCAAATGAATATAAAATAAACCAAACCTACTCATTAAATTTTGCAGAACTAGGTGCCGATACTTTTCATGATTTTAACGCACATTCATTCTTCGTAGATGAACAACCCCTCGAGATACAAGGTATTCAAATACGGTATGATGCTCAAGAAAAAAAAGTTATTATTAATAATGAAAAACAAATTTCTCCATTAACTTTTTTAGCACATCTTGGAATAGGGTTGTACGAAGGTGGCTTTAAAATTATCGATTATATAAACAGTGGTCTAGAAAATCGCAAAAATGTGGAAGAGGAGGATGAGCCGCTTTTAAATTAGTAGTGGTACTTCCTGTTTCCTAAAATCATAAAACCACGATAGAGCTGTTCGAGCAAAAAAATGCGCGCCATTTGGTGGGTAAAAGTAAGTGAAGACAAAGACAGAACCTGATTACCCATTTTGGCAATTGAACTTTCTAAACCAAGCGGGCCTCCAATAACAAATATCAATGTTTGAAAATTCTCTTGCTGCTCTGCTATTTCTTCTGCAAACTGAACAGAAGAAAACTGCTTTCCTTTTTCATCCAAAACAACTACATACGCATTTCGAATTTTAAGCAAAACATTTTTTATTTTTTCTGCTTCCTTTTGCTTAACTAATTCATTGTTTGTTTTTTCAAAAAAAGATTCTTCGCGAGATTCATGTATAATTACCTTGGCATAGGGTGTGAGTCGTTTTAAATATTCGCGCTCCGCCTCTTGCCAATAAGTCTCTTTGAGCCGCCCCAGAGTGACAATATGAATGGAAAGCATAAAATTTTAGGTATTGCGATTACTTTTTAAGTAAGCTATAATAAAAAATATCATTCAAATATAAGAAGTGTCAATTTTATGGAAAATCGCCAACCAATCAATCGTGCAAATGAAAATATTTTTGGTAGCGAAGGAAAAGACAATAAAGTGAGCTACGCACAAATCGAAGCTATTATTGCACAGCTTGAGGGCGTGCCATCAGCACTAAAACTCTTAGACACTCTCGGCGACACAGATCCCGCTGACCAACAAACCCTTCAAAAGCTACACGCTCGGGCACTAGAAATTCTAAAAAAACGACAGGAAATTAAAGAAAAGAAATTTAGTCTTCGCGAAGCGCAAGACACCAAAGAAACTAAATTTACTCAACTAGAAAAAGCGTCGCTTGAAAGACTAAAAGAAATTATTGGCAACGTCAAAAAAGAAGGTAAATTTTTAGGTCAAGGAGCGACTGGAATTGTATATGTTGACACAAAAGAACCGAAAAGATGTTATAAAATAATAAAAGAAAACGATCAGTACGCCCAAGTAAATAGTGTAGGAAGAGAAACAGAATTTCTTTCCGCCTTAGCAGATTTAGAAGTTGATGGGGTACGGACACCAAAACCTCATTATTGGGCAATGCACGAACAGTATCATGTTTTGGTCATGGAGCGTTTCCCAGGAATTTCATTGGATAAAATTGTTTACGGGTCAGAAAAATTTCCTCCTAATTTTGATATAGATACTTATTTTAAAAAGCTAGATGCATATATTGACGCTATGCACGCCAGAGGGATTCACCATCGTGATTTAAATTTACAAAACATCATGGTTGATCTTCAAACCGGTGATCCAGGTGTAATAGATTTTGGTAAATCTTGTTTTGCACTCACCAGTGACGATCCTTATTTAACGCTCGATCAGGAGAAAAAAATATCCTACAAATACCCGGATGATAAAGAAAAAGTTGTAGAAAACAAAAAAAAAGTAAAAGAATACCTTGATTTAAATCCATAATTAAGTTACTATTAAAATCCAATTTATATGGAGAAAAGAGAAATGCACGGCAAGATGGGAGCATCTGAAAGTCTAAAACAGGCAGTGACTGAGTGTGCTCAATCGCTTGAACCCGGCAAACCAACACCAATAGAAGGACACCCTGGTTTTTTTGCAACCACAGAACAGCTTACTGACCCCAATATGATGTTTATTGATTCGGTCAAAAATAACAAGGATGATATTCTAATTTATCAAAAAATCTCCTAGACAACACCGTCGGCAAAGCTCCACTTTTTGTCTTTAAACCCAGTAAACCTGGGTTTTTTATATCCACTTTTCCCTAATCTTCAAAAACTCATTATTAGTAATCGCTTCCCTTGTTTCAGACATCAGCTGTAGCATCACATGCAAGTTATGAATACTCGCCAAACGCATTCCACTTATTTCATCAGTTGCAAACAAATGGTGGAGGTAAGCGCGAGAATATTTCTGACATGTGGCGCAAACACAATTTTCTTCTAGCGCCCGAGTATCTTTGGCAAATTTAGCATTTTTTATATTCAAACGATGTTTGTTTGTTTTGCCATACACATATATCATGCCATGCCGAGCCAACCTGGTTGGCGCCACACAATCAAACATATCTATACCATGCTCTACTGCCACCAACATATCGGCCGGGTTAAGGCCCAAGCCCATTGCATAATGTGGTTTATCTGCTGGCAAAAACGGATATACCCAATCTAAAATTTCGGCCGTTGCCTCCATATTATAACCAATACTTTCTCCACCAACAGCAATACCATCAAAATCTTGTGCTGCAATAAAACGAGCGGATTCTTCTCGTAATTCTTTGTGCTTTGCTCCCTGAATAATTCCAAACAAAAACTGCCGATAACCGTGATAAGAAGTATTTTTTTGGTGTGCAACAATAGATTCCTTAGCCCAACGGTGAGTGCGACCCAGTGCTTCCTTAGCATACTGCAAAGTTGCGGTGTCTGGTGTGCACTCATCAAAAGCCATAATTATATCAGCACCAAGCTTGTGCTGGATATCAATAGAAGTTTCTGGTGTAAAACGATGTGTGGAACCATCGATATGACTTTGAAACGTCACACCATTTTCATCAATTTTTACTAATTTTCCTTGTTCTTTTGTTTTTGATTCCAGACTTTTTATTTCTGAGGTTTTGTTATGTATATTTGCCACCTCTCTTTTTTTTGTTCCGAGACTAAAAACTTGAAACCCCCCACTATCAGTCAAAATTGGCTTTGGCCAATTCATAAACTTGTGTAATCCCCCGAGTTCAGAAATCAAATCTTCACCTGGCCGCAAATGGAGGTGATATGTGTTGCCCAAAATAATTTGAGCCGATAGATTTTGTAAATCCGTTTGATCAAGAGTTTTTACCGTTGCCTGTGTGCCAACCGGCATAAAAATTGGCGTTTTGATATCACCATGATCGGTATGGATCATTCCGGCTCGGGCATGGGTTTTTTTATCTTGATGAAGAAGAGTGAAGAATGACATAGTGTCTCAATCCTAAGCTATACCAGGCAAAAAATCAACTCAAACAACAAAGCAGCCTTTATATAAAGCTGCTTAGTAAATAGTCGGTCTCAAAAGAAGACCGACATGGTTAGACCCCCTTTTTAGAACAACTATCTGCTTACTGCAAGCACGTGGGCTGAGGTGCGCACTTTATTTTCTACATCAAAAGCTTGCACCAACGAGCGTCCGTCCGGATACATTTCAATCACCGTAACACCTGCCCAACCATTCTTTTCTTCCCATCCAGAGGCGCCACCATTACCCACAATTATCTCATTTACGGCCAAAGTCAATTTTCTTCCACAATCTTCATAGTGCGAACCGGGCGCCAACCAGGTATGTACGTGACCATAAAAAACTAGGTTTGGCTTTTCATTCTGAACCGCGCTCATAATCCAAGCATGCCTTGTACCACAACTTCCTGGTGGCTCATGCCGCACAGCAATAAGTCGACCAGAATGAGCCGCGGCACGCTTAATCCACGCAAAAGAAAGTCGGTTGGTAGCAAGCTCATTAATTTCAGATGGTAAAACCACCACACGCAAATCTTCGTAATCGTAGTAACCTCCCTCGGAAAGAATATTAAACTTGCTATAGCGGCACAAATCACCATGTCCGATTTCATGATTTCCTGGAGCGGCTATGGTTTTAAACAAAAGCTGCTTAGGATATACGCTCGTAATATACTCAAGCTGAGCTTGAGCTTGCTGCCCTTCCCACGGCCGAGCACAGACATAGTCTCCCGTAGCAATCACAAGGTCAAAAGGTTTTTCCTTATCTAGCTTATTCAAAAGCTCAAACACCTTAGGTGTAACAGTATCAAACTTGCTATTTCTGCAACTTGGCCGCACATCTCCCCATACCGCCAAGCGCAAAGTTCGCTCACCCATTCGAAACCGACCACTCCCTTCTCGTTTTTGGTGAACATAATAACCAATCATTCCACCAATAACCATAGAAACAATCAGGGCTAGCAGGGCTTTGTTTACTTGCTTTTTAGCCATTGTGTTTACTCCTTTTTTGGAAAACAGCACTTATTTTTATCGTAAATATCGTTATGTGTCAATATATTTTCACTAATAAATTTAGCGAAAAATAAAACCCAGCGCGAGATGCTGGGCAAGGAATTATCCACGTGAATTTATCGCAGGGCGTGATTTAGCCGCCCAAGCACTGATACTGAAAAGTGACCTCTTGCGTACCCATAGGGTACAAAGCAAGCCACGAATCGCCATTGTTGCGATGAGCGCTATCAACTGGCTTGACGGAATCGTTATTAAGCCAATTAAATCGCGATTTTTTTGAACAAACGCTGATTATGCGACCACTCCTACACATAATCATCCAACCATCTTCACTAAGTTGAAACATGATGGTGGGGTTGTTGTTGGTTCCATACAAATATGTCACAGCACATGTTAGTCTGCGCACCTGTTGTGCCCACACATTGCAAGGCGAACACAAAAGAAACAGTGCCAAGCAAACAAAACTCAAGACAGCTGAAAAACGTGCGTGCATCTATCTCTCCTTAGGCAGCTTGTTTTGCGGGCTGCAACCGTGTCTGAAAAGTTTCAGACACTAAAGTCTAACTTGGATTTGCCTGATAGTCAACAGTTTTTTCAGAAACCTGAGAAGCCCAAGAAGCTTAAATGTTGTATTGGTGTTTCTCAGACAACTTCGGCTTTTAAGGCTTCTCAAGCCTTTCCAGCCTTTCGCCCAAATGCTATACTAACGGTATATAAACTGCTATCTATGCTCTATATTGCTTCAGACCACGGAGGGTACCAGCTCAAAAAATACCTGCTCCGCTTTATTGAAAAACAACTTAAACTGAAGGTTGAGGATTTGGGCCCGCTCAAATATGAAGAAGGGGATGATTTCCCTGATTTTGCTATACCGTTAGCCAAAAAAGTGGCTGTTAAAAAAGAAGATTTAGGAATTTTGATTTGTAAAACCGGCCTCGGTGTATGTATGACTGCCAACAAAGTTGCTGGTGTGCGCGCTGTTTTGGGTTACAGTATTGAAGCTGCCGAAAAAGGCCGTAAAGAAGAAAATGCCAATGTTTTGTGCCTCGCCGGCGCAGTAATTACCGACGAGCATGCCGCGGCAATGGTAAAGCGTTTTTTGGAAACCAGTTTTGAGGCGAACGAAAGACATGTGCGTCGTTTAGCCAAAATCGAAGAGTTAGAAAAATAAGTTTTTTAAAGTAACTTTTGGCTCGGAAAGCTTGGGAGACCAGGGAGGCTTGGAAAATTTTCCATGCCTCCCGAGCCTCCCGAGCCCCACACCCACTATGATTACCCCCGCAATTCTTGCCACAACATTTGAAGAATTTAAAGAGCAACTAGAAAAAGTTACTCCTTTTTTTGATACCGTACATATCGATGTAATGGATGGTGTTTTTGTAAAAAATATTTCCTTCCAAGAAATCGAAAAAATTCAGGAGTTACAAAGTAAGCTTAAATTTGAACTGCACTTAATGGTAGAGCACCCTGCCGAAGAAATGGAGCGCTGGAAAAACGTTCCTAATGTTTTTCGTACGCTTTTTCATATCGAAGCTCTCGACAGCCCGGAAGAATGCGTCGAGCTCGCGAAAGAGCACAAATGGGAATGTGGGTTGGTATTAAACCCGGAAACAAAACTAGAGCGCGCCGAGTCGTATTTCAATTTAATAGATGTGGTACAATTTATGACCGTTAACCCCGGTCAACAAGGCGCAGCTTTTGTACCAGAAGTTTTAGAGAAAATTAAAAGATTTACTGCATTTAAAAAACGACCATTGTGTGCAGTTGATGGCGCGGTAAATAAAAATACCATTACGGAATTAAAATCTGTAGGCGTAGAAATTTTCAACGTAGGTAGTGCGATTATGAAGGCAGAGGATGTAGAAAAAATAAAGCAAGAATTATCTAGTATATAAGTATATGAGTGGTTTACAAGGATTTAAATCAGGCCGTTGCCCGAAATGTAGCTCCAACGAAGTTTATACTTCTAAAGACAAGAAGAATTTTAGCCACCGCTCATACCTTATTGTTTCACCGTTTTCAGTAGGCGTTCCTTTAGATACCTATGTTTGCACAACATGCGGCTATGTTGAAGATTATTTGAGTGAAAAAAATAATAACAACCCAAAGCTCATACAGAAATTAAAAAATAAATGGAGGAAAGTGAATTTATAAATATAAAATATGTTGGATCTAGTAATTATCGGTTCTGCTGCGGTTGGATCGAGTGCGGCAATTTATGCCGCTCGTCGTCGGTTGAATTTTAAAGTTATTGCCAAGGATTTGGGCGGAGAAGTGGCGCTCTCTGGAGAGGTGGCAAATTGGCCAGGGATTTTATCGATCCAAGGTTTTGAATTAGCGCAAAAATTTAACGAGCATGTAAAATCGTACGATGTAAAAATTGAAGAAGGATGGGAAGTAGTAGCTATTGAAACAAAAGAAAACTACCACATTGTAACAGCCAAAAATGCGAGTGGTGTAGAAGAGAAATATGAAACCAAAACTGTTATTATTGGTAGCGGGATACACCCTAAACGACTCAACATTCCGGGTGAGAGCGAATTGTTCCACAAAGGCGTAACCAGCTGTACCGTATGCGATGGTCCGCTTTTTAAAAATAAAATAACTGCCACTATTGGTTCGGGAAACAGCGCTCTTGAATCAGCTTTGATGATGAAAGATCTTGCTAAAAAAGTTTATCTACTTAGTAAATATCCAAATACTAAAGAAGCGAATTTTGGTTTTCCGCCAGGAGAATCAATCTTGGTTGAGAAATTAAAAACAGCAACAAATGTAGAAATTTTGTACCAAGCAAAAACCACCAAAATCATTGGTGAAAATAAAGTAACTGGTTTAGAATATCTTGACGCGGACGGAAACGCCCACACATTGGAGGTGAACGGGGTGATGGTGCATGTGGGCATGATTCCAAATTCACAATTTATAAACCATGTGGCAAAAAATAAAGCAGGAGAAATTATTATTGACACAACATGCCGAACAAATGTGCCGGGAATTTTTGCTGCGGGCGACGTGACAGATATTCCATATAAACAAATTGGCATTGCCGCTGGGCAAGGAATTGTGGCAGCTCTTAGCGCTATTGAATATATAAATCGTTGGACGGAAAAATAATGTATGAACCAGTCAATATTTAAATTATTTGGCATTGTTGGTTTGCTCATTATCACTACAGGTATTTTTTCTAAAAATGAAACTGCACAAGATAAAGTATTTGCAACTGGTGGAATATTTCTTTTGCTCTATAGTATTCATTTGCGCGATCCTATTTTTATTACTTTACAATCAGTTTTTATTCTAGCTAGTTTGTACGAAATATATAAATTACATTGGAAAAAATAAGTTTTAACCTTTCATAATATGAATTGGCTCTTCTCCCATATTCCACAAATGACCACTATTGATTTAGTTGTGCATATCGTCGCTATTTTAGGGGCAGTACTCTTAACGTACAGTGTTTTCTTGGAAGCTGAAAGAAGGCAAGATTTTGTGTTCTTGCTCGCAGGGGTATGTTTGCTGGTGTATGCAATTTGGTTACAAAACACCATCTTAATTATTGCCTTTGCTGGATTTGCGGCTGCCAGCTTATTTGAGTTGGTAGAAATTTTGGTTGGTATACATAAACACGGGCCAGTAATGGCCGAAAAATTTGAATATAAGAAAAAATAAAAGCTATGTTTCATCTCATTGCCATCGGTGACCCTCTCATTGATACACATGTGCAAATCGCTGATAATTGCGATAAATGTGAAATCCACAAAAAGAAAACAAACAAGCTTTGTTTTAATTACGGAGAGAAAATTCCTATTATCGACAGCTTTCAATCACTTGGCGGCAACGCACCAAATGTGGCAGTTGGAACCGTGGTGTTGGGGATGACCTCAAGCTTGATCAGCTCCATTGGCGATGATGCCTATGGTCATTTAGCACTAGAAGAATTACGCCAACGCGGTGTTGATACAAAGCTGGTAAACATTGATAAAAAAAACAAAACTCGCTACGCCATTGTGCTCAATTACCGTGGTGAGCGTACCATTCTGTCATATTCAGAAAAGAAAAATTACCGCTGGCCAACGGAAATGCCGGGCGCCAATTGGATTTATTACACCGGGCTTAGTGCCGGATTTGAACCTATCCAACAAAAGCTAATTTCTTTTTTAAAGAAAAATAAAACAACCAAACTCGCGATCAACCCAGGATCATATATTCTTAAATATGCCCCACATAAAATTAAAGAAGTGCTGCCACTAACGAATTTACTAATTGTGAATGCGGACGAAGCAACAAAAATTACGAGTAAAAAAATAAAATCAGAAAAGGATATTGAAAAATGTGTTCGTGCGCTTTTAACCATGGGTGCTGAGGAAGTGGTTTTGACCGACGGTGTTCGCGGCTCCTGGGCTGCGACAAAAAAAGAATTTTGGCGACTCAAGAGCTTCCCAACAAAAGTGGTTGCTAAAACTGGTGCAGGCGATGCTTTTTCTGCCGCCTACATTGCGGCAAAATTTTACAAACACGATATGCCAACCGCACTTTTGTGGGGTACGGCAAATAGTACTTCGGTGATAGAACAACATGGACCACATGACGGATTGTTGGACGAAAAAGGGATTAAAAAAATGATCAAGAGATTTGAAATGGTTGTGCCAAGTAAGGTAAAATAAAAATCAGGCGCTGAGGCCTGATGCGAAACGGATGTTGTTTTTTTAGTTAAAAACTACAAGCGTGTTTGTTCCTTCTAACACGCCAAAATTAAAAATACCAACGTTATCGCTTGGTATTGGCGTTCTTTTACGATCAACTAAAATGACGTATTGCATGCCATTTTTTTTGTCCAGAAAAACCAATCGTGCTTTTTGAGTCCCCACACTCGTTACTTCTTGGACGTGGCCAAAAAATTTAATATCTTTGTCGTTGGGATCAATTCTTACAAACGCGCCACCCACACCCGGGACATATAAGTTTTTGTAGTGTTCCGCAAGTGTTGGCGCCTGAACTTTTACCATGCCAGCATAATTCCTGTAAGCAACAGTGACGACACTGGTGCCATCTGGAATCAGAGAATATGTTTCATAAAAACACTCTGTCAAACCTAGGGGGTAATTTTTTTCAAAGCCAGGGCTCCGTTCGTTGCACTGTACCGGAATAGTGACGGGGTCGATATTTATCGACGCCCCAGTAGTGTTGACAATGATGTGTGGAAGAGAGAGAAGTTTCAAATTTACAAGTTGTCCGTTGGGGGGAACTTTCAAACCAAGATTCTCTACACTCGGCCCCCTCATTTCAACTTGGAGTGAAACGGGTGACTGAGATACTGGGCCGTTCATATCCGTGCCACAGCCTAGAGCACTCAATAATACGAGCAAAAGAACAACAGAAGGAACAGCTTTTTTTATCATTATTTCTCTTTTCTCTGCCCAAAGTGGCAGGTATGAATGATCGCATAAATTTTTGATCAAGTCAATCCACTTTCAAACAGAATATTTTTTCCTTAATAAACACCACAGACAAAAAAGATCTTACTCATTCAACAGCAGTCGAAGTAAATAAAATAATGATCGATGGTTTCGATCATTATTTTATTTCGCTCAAAATTTGAGAAAAAAATCAATCTTTATAAAAATCAAAAAATTGAGGTACATGTATTCCTTTCAATCGTTCCAAGTGTAGTTTTCTCTCTTCAAAAAATTCTGGGCTATGATGGACATGGTGGTGCTGAAGTTCCTGACCCAACATTACCAAGCTTTCTTCTATCGAACGAATCCTAGCGCGAATTTCTTTCACCAAGTGTTCATGTTCTTTTTCTTGGTACACTAATTGTTGTAGACGGTGTAGACTTTTTTTAATCGGCTCTAATTCTTTAGTATATTTTTCAACTCGAGACAGATATTCTTTTTTGGATGTGCTTAAAATTTCTTGCTTCGTATATCGGATAGCATCTTGTTTCATTTCTACGCAGGCCTCTGCAATTTTTTGTCGTTCTTCTGGAGAAAAAAAGTGAATAGCCCTTCCAACATATAGCTCACCCAATGTGTGGCCAATTTTTTTGAAAGCCACATATTTTTGTATTAAATCTTCAGAAAGATGTGGTATAAAAAAATGTTCTCCCATTTTTTTCTCGGTGTCGCGTAAGAAATCAATAAACGCCTGCATCCACGGCCATACTTCAGCTCCAAAAGAAATCATTTTGTCCTCGATTTCCTCTAGAGTGTTCCTTGATTCTTTTTCCAAATCACGAATGATCATACTTATTCTTTTTTCAATATCGGGTGGAAAAAGTGGGGGTAGGTTTTTATGTAAATGCCTAAAAAGAGAAATGGTTGATTGCATATTATTTCATTTTTTCTCTTAATAACTTTTCAACGATTACCGGATCAGCACTACCTTCGGTTGCTTTCATTACCATGCCCAAAAGAAATTTAATTATCGGCTCTTTACCCGCTTTAAACTGTGCAACTTGTGCCGGATAGCTCTCGATAGTTTGTAGCACCACTTCAGTGAGTTTTTTTTCATCAGAAACTTGTCCATAACCTTTGTCCTCCATAATGTGTGTTGGGTCGATATCGGTATTTGAATCGAGCATTTCGGAAAGAATTTTCTGGGCGTTGGTTGAGTTTACTCTGTTCGAATAAATGAGCGTGATAAGCTCCGCAAAGTTTTCGGGTTTCAACTTTAAAATTCGAATATCGATTTTACGCTCAGCCATGGCGCCGATCAATTTACTCGTAATCCAACCGCCGGCGAGTCTCGCTAGTTGTGCTTTTTTTTGCTCGTTAATTTCATCGGTATTTTTGCTATTTTCAGGTAAACAGTGAATCCATTCCACGAGTTCGCTCATAATTTGTTCAGCATAATCCGCCCAATCTTCATTTTCAC
>JACCDN010049086.1_pt1 | contig 15078 bp, 13 predicted proteins | sample 7441691 | NCBI WGS metagenome assembly JACCDN01 (sample SAMN15323439, study PRJNA562643) | freshwater metagenome | isolation source: river surface water | place: USA:Blue River Watershed | collected 2017-08-16
AGGTTGACCGGACTCGTTAGATTCAGAGCCCATCAACTTTTTTTGTGATGAGCAGTGGCTCCTTTGAGGCCTGTCGCCGTATCTCGCTGAGTTCTTCGCCGTGGCACCTAGTCCCCAATCAGATGAACGGGGTAAAGGGACTCGTATAAATAATGAGTGGGTCCCATCGGGACGACACGAATGGCTTTATGCCGAGGCCATTTGCAGCGTGGGGGACAGTCCCTTTAGGGCTGACAAAGCTTTAGCTTTCCCCGAGTGGCGTTAGCCACACACGCGACCGTTCAGATGTTGGGGTAAGGTCCACGAAAAAGCGAAGAACTCCGCGTGATACGGAGCCAACGACTGGCAAAGCCGCAGCGAATCACAAAGCATGCGCGGCGAGCGCCCTCAGCGGCCTTGCGCCGCTCTGATCGTCACTCTTAAACCGCCTTCGCGGGTGCCGATTCCATTTAAGTTCGTCGTCACCACAAGCAAGGCTGGGAAGTAAAGATATCTACAGCGCATTAGCGGCGGTGCTTATGACTCTTTCAAATGAACCAATTTGAATCGTTTAATGCGCGTTCTGTTTACATTGAGCTCAAGTTTCTCCGTATTTCCATATCCGAAATATCGCCCCAACTCCGCAGAAGATACGCCTTGCGTCACTTCCGCTCACGTTAGTCAAGAAAACGGACTTTCGACCATTAAAGCCTGGTAAGGCCTCGCGACTCGCGCTCATCGCGCTGGACCGCTTGATTCCTTTTTGTTTTCGACATGATTCGACTGGAGAAACCCACTCCGAACGATGCCCAACAAACTAGTCAAAGTAAAACAGACTTGTTGGACGAGAAGGCCTGTCGCGCCGATGCGGAGCGCCCAGGCAATAAAAAGCAAGTTGGCAACAAGGAAACAAAGCCAACCGTATTTGGCAACGCGACTATAGGTGGCCAGCAAACCAGCGCCCATGATGCCAATTAAGGCACCCGACCACTCCAACCAAACATTGAGATTCACCGTATTTTCAAACATAGCTCGCCGCTTCACGAACAGCCGCTTGTAATTGCTTATCCAGCGTGGCCAATGGCAAGTTCTCTAGCCGTGCCTGCTCCAGGTATGCTGCGTTATAGGAACTGAGACCGAACTGCTGAGCCAAATGAATGGCAGCGTGCAGTGCGTTCTGAGCCGTATTGATATCGATGCTGATGCTCAACGCATCGAGCCGAGAAACGAAGGCAGAGGCTTGCGCCTGAGTGATTTTTCACGAGACGCTGGCTCTTGGTTATGAAGTTAGACGCCTCAAACGACCACAACGATGGGACGCATGCTCCGCCTTTTTAGCATTGCCAACACTTTTCTAGCAAGCCCGATGCCTGCTGGATTCGATTGCGAGAGCAACCACAACATGGCCACAGAGTTGTCCAGAACTAAGCTCATGCGCAACCCTCGCCGATCATTTCTCGAAGATCCACGTTGGCACCTACACCCCCGCTTTGTTGCGTGAGCATGAACAGGCGCATCTTGTCGGCTGCCACTTCTCGGTGTTGGTCGGCATTGGAAGTCTTCTCATTTTCCGTCAATTGTCGAGCGTAAATATAGGCAGCCTCACCTCCATTGATAGAGCCATTCTTATTGACGACAAGACCTTGTCCCATGTCTGTCGATGAAGCAGTGAAGTGAACGTGATAGATGACATTCAGCATACAAGTTTCTTTTTCACGTTAATAGAGGGATCAATCAGGTTTTTATTGCATTGTTTTGAGCTGATGTTTAGAAAAATACAGCAGAATAATAATTTTTATATATTAATTTCTATATATCATGCAAATAAAAGTATTATTGAAGCTTAGTAATTAACTGCTCAACAATGTCCCAGAACTCCTATTTGATTTTCTTAAAACACGCGGAAGATGTGAACGATGCTTTTGATTGGGTTCATGAGCTCGATCAGACGAGTCGTCGCTTGTTGGAATTCATTTCTACAAAGCATGCAGAACGCAACGCAATGACGGTTGGGGAAGCTATGGAGCTGGTTTCAGTGGCATCGCCAGCAACCATCCATCGAAAATTGTGGCACTTGCATGAGATGGGCCTAGTTGAATTTGTTTTTCTTGGGGGAAATCGTCGAACAAAATATCTGTATCCAACTAGCAAAGCAGGAAAATACTTTATAGCTTTAGAGCAATGTTTGCTTGAAGCTGTAAAAAGCACATATGCTTCGTAGCGTCAGAACCGATGAATAAGGGACATGCAATGCGATTGACATAGCACGGCCACTGATACCCGTTGGCTTGATGTTGTCCTCTAACAAGATTTCGCCAGGATGGATGGGGCGCATTCCATTTTTAAACATGATGGTGGTTCCTCCAAAATTTCTTCAACGTGTGTCTTCAATCACAACATCAAAGGGATCACTTGGCCCCCATTTGAAAGTCAATCGCCACTGGTCATTGATCCGAACGTGCCAAGCGCCGCCGTACTCTTTCAAGTCGTTGCCAGGCGGGGCCCTCATGAAAAGCAACGAGGGTGGCGCACCAATTGGACCAGCTTTCGTTCGGCTATACCCCTTTGGTCAGATTTAAGGGCAATCCAATAGCTTCCCTGAAATCCTAAGAATTAGACTGTTCAGCCTTGAATTCTTTATCGGTAACTTGATTGCATGTCGCCATAAGAACCTCTTGGTAAAACTTAAATCAATCGCTCTTGATGTAATGCGTTTGCGAGGGGACGTAGTCTTGCATAGTCCAACAGCTCAGCCAAGTGGGCGCCTTTGCATTGCCATTCGTACAACACGTTTTCGGCCAGCAGCACATAGTGCCATGCTTGACCACTGCGTTGCGCTTCGGTCAGGTTGTTGATGCGCTCACACCACGCCAAGGCTGCTTTGAGCTTGCGTTGCACATTAGGGTGAATGGCTTGCTCTTGGGCCTTTGTTTCTACAAGATACACCGCATTTTCTGTACGCACCAAAAAGTCGGGTGAGTAAAAAGCTAGTAGGCCGTCATCTTTTACGTAGCGCAGCCGCGCAAAGGTGTGACGGTTCTCACTGATCTTGCAAAAGGCTTGAACGTGGCTATCAGCTTGTGCCCAATAAATAAATGCACGCTCTAAGCCACCATTTCGTGAGGGCCACCCCAAGCGGTCGTAAATGCACTTCGACACTTCTACGGATGCGCTCTCGCGCACCATCAGCTTGGGAACTTCACTCAGTCGGCGTAAATGCACTTCTGTTTCACCTGTGGTGTGCGTCTCTTCGGATTCAAGCAAGCCAACCGCAAACACTTTAGTGATGTGGTCCACAACGGGTTGCAGTAACAACAAGCGCCAGTTTTCATCTTCAAACGGATTGAACGTGCCCGCGAACAGTTGTGTCCAAACGTAATCGTCAATCCAGCCGGTTAGCTCGGCGGTGTTGACTTGCAGATATGGCTTGGCTAGGTGTGTTGCGATCTTGTTGCCTTTCGGCAGCGGTTCGCTCAGCGCTTGGCTGATGCGACGCGTGAGGCGCGATAAATAATCGTTATAGCCTGACACGTTCATCACCGCACCATCTACGCGGTAGTCACCAAACAGTGTGGACGACTGCAAATCTTGAGAAACGAAGGTATCGCCTTTACCCAGCATGCCTTTTAACTGTTCAGCCGTCATGGCTGTGAACGATGGCAGCGTGGCAATGTCGATGGCGGTGTGCTCGCACAGCTTGTCGGACTCTTGCAAGATAAACGGGATGCCGAAATCAAAGGCTTCAAAGTCTTCACGCAAATTGGCGGCTATCACGTCACCCGTGCTTGAACCATCACCGTCGTCATCATCGCCAGTTGAACCAGCTAAGCCTTCGCTGATCAACTCATCGTAGAAGGACTGAAAGGCAGGGTGTTCAACAATGGTGAGCACATCAAGCAAGCTGGCAGGTTCTTGGCCCTTGTTGATGTGCTCGCGGTTCTCTTGCTTAATTTCGGTGTACTCGGGGTCACGCCACATCAAGCGCAAGCCTCGGCCAATGGTTTGCTCTAAAAGAATTTGCGCTTGGCTAGAGCGAAGCGGCACGATGACGCAAATGTTGTTGACGTCAAAACCCTCACGCAGCATCAGCACGCTCACAACCACGCGCGGCGTGGCGTGTTTGTCTACGCTGAACAAGCGCTCGCGCACGGGCGCCCAATCTTTCTCACCCAACTCGGCTTTTTTGCCCGAGTCAATCGTCATGACCTCGTCAGTGTGTAACCCTTCTTGGGCTTGCAAAAATTCTGCAACCAGCGGCGACACCGTGGTGTCTTCACACACGACCAACATTTTTGGGAAACGGTGTGGGTCAATCTTTGCAAAGTCGGCTTCAAGCTTGCGTAGCTTGACCAAACCTGCGCGCAACATCACGCGTTGGCCCTCGCTCAAACTTGGATTACCTGAATCATCCCGCTCGGCTTTGAACTCAAGCGGAAGAGCGCCAATTTCTTTGCGGCGGTCAAGCACCAATGATTTGACCAAGCCAGCACGCATGGCGCTTTTCAAATCGAAGTCTGTGATGATGTGCGGGAAATAAACCTTGCGCTTGTTCTTGCCTGCGCCTACGTCGTTGTAAGGGGTGGCAGAAAAGTCCACTTGCACAAACCGGCGACCTTTGGTTTCGGCAATACGTGTCAAACTTTTTTGCCATTCCACCTCGGTGGTTTCGCCTTCGCGTTTGAACTCATGGATGTGATGCGCTTCATCGTTGAACACCATCAGCTCTGGCAGTTGCGCTAAGAAGTCCAGCACGTTGCCGCGCGCATAGCGGCAGTCTAAAACTTCAAGGCTATTTCCCGTGGCGCGACGTGGCGTTAATGGCAATACACCAGCCACCACAGCTTGTGGGTCAAGCGGCGCACCCAAGGTTTCCACTTCTTCAATATCTTCGGCTACATCGCCTTCGCCCAACAGGTGCCAATTGGTAATGGCAATCATCCCGTTGCCAGTAGCTTTGAGGCCGATCTCGTTTTTGCTGCACACGTTGCCACGGACAAAGCCGAAAACAATTTCACGGTGCGCCTCTGGAATGAACAAATCCGCAAACTTAGCCACGTCGGATGTTGCGAAGTCGCGCGAGCCTTGGCTACCCGCGACGAGCTTGCCGCAAAACGCATCAAGCAATCGCTCGTAAACAATCAAGCCAGGAGCAACCACCATGAACTGGCGGGTAAAACGTGCATCGTCTATTCCCTCGGCAAGTGCAGCCGTTTTGTTGAGCAACTGCCAAATCATCAGCGCTTGCATGACCCAAGTTTTGCCCGTGCCAGTGGCCATCTTGAAACAATACTTAGGGTGTCCGTGCTTAGGTGCAGAAATCTCTTCCATGCGCGTGCCAACCAGCAACGAATTTGGCGCAGCCTCTTGATACAAATTGAGAAGCGACCATTTTTCAGAATCAGCACCCAGCACCTCATGGGCGACGATGGCATTCAAGATGGCTTGCTTTTGCCCTGCATGAAAGTTCAGACCTCGACCTTTACCACCACGGGCCATCACCATGTCTTCGCCAAACCACCATGTCAATAAATCAGCCGTAGTGGGCGTGACCAATTCCAAAATATCAGCGGAGCCCGACTCAAGGCCCAAGCACAACTGCTGCGTTTTAGCTGTCAGCCCTATGGAGAGGGCGAGCTGGTCTTCGGCCTTCTTAGCGGCGGTGCTCATGCAGCCCCCACGGTTGTGACCACTTCGGCTTCAAAACCAAACACGTCCACCACGCGCACGCAAACTTTGCGTGTGGCTTTGGTTAGTGTGGAGACTTCTGCTTTTGTGACCACGCGCAACACGTCGGAATCGTTGGCGGTGTTGCCTCGGTAGTCCTGCCACACTGAGCGAAAAACTTTGCCGTCATAGTCAGGGTCAACGGCCCAATATTCAATTAACGCCAAAGGTTCTTTGTTGGCCACTTGTTGCAAGGCTTGGCGGTTGGCATCGTCAAGGTTGATGGCTTCGGGTGAGAGCAACACATAATTTGTAAGTTGAATCGTCAGCAAGTCCTGTGTGTCTTCTTTTTTGACTTGGATGGGTTCGATGGTTAGATATTGCAACGAAGAGAAGCGTACTTGACCGCGCAGCTTGTCGATGCCACCTTTCTTCTTCAAGCGGTCCATCAAGTCTGGTGGGATGACCAACACCTCTAGTCGTGAATCATTCAATGCTGTGATGGTTTCGCCAATGGATGGCTCAAAGTTCCAGCCCAAAACAACGACGCGGTCCCAGCCGCCCATCAGGTTGTCGCGCTGCGCGATAGCCTTCTTGAGTGTTGCCATACCGGTGAGTTTGTTGGGTGAATCAGCCAACACCAAGGTTTTGCTGCCGCGGCCTGCGCCCAATGCGATGCCTGAAATTTGGCCTAAGTTGCGCTGTGGGTTGACGTCTGCTGGTAATGGCAATGCGCCATACAAAGACAACACGATTTGCGACAAATCGCCAATTCGGAAGTCGCGGCCTAGGGTGGCTTTGGCTGCTTCTACTTGGTAGTCACCGATGGCTTGGTACAAGAAGGGTTTGGCATCTTGGTCAATCATCCTCTTACGAATAATCATGCATGAGGGTTTACCTAAGTCACTTGTTATCCATTTGAAACCAAGCTTTTCTGCAACAGCTGCCGTAGTGCCTGATCCGCCAAAGAAATCTAAGACAACACCACCAGGCGGGCATGATGCTTTTATTATCCTTTCGAGCAAGGCTTCTGGCTTTTGTGTGGCGTAACCAGACCGCTCTCCAGCATCTGATTGAATTGATTGGATATCTGACCAAACATTCTCTGGAACTTTGCCTTCATCTAAGTAATAGCGGTAAAGCTTTTTCTTGCCAGTCCCCCACTTTTCAACATACTCACGGCCATCTTCATCAAACCCCATTCGGCCGCCATAATTTTTTCCTGACTTATCTTGTTTATGAGGGGTGAACGGCATACGAACAGCTTTGCCATCAAAGAACGAAGATTCGCTTTTTGTGTAAACAAATATCAAGTCATGTTTCTTCGCAAAACTCTCATTCGATTTACCCCCTTGGCTGTAATGCCAAACGATTTCATTTTCAAAATATTTTTTTCCGAAGATTTCATCCAGTAATATTTTTACGTAATGCCCAACATGCCAATCTAAGTGAACGTAAATTGAGCCAGTGTGTGCAAGAAGTTCGCGCATCAAAATCAAGCGAGGTGTAATCATGGCTAAGTAGGATGCCGTGCCATCACTCCATGTATCTGAGTAAGCAAATTGCTCAATAACAGTTGGCCTCTGCTCAATCTCAACGCCAGGTAGCGTGACCTTCGTTCGGTAGTCAGCCTTTGAATCAAAAGGCGGGTCGATGTAAATCAAATCAACCTTACCGCGCAGGCTAGGCGTGTTTTCATCACCAGCCAACAGCGCAGCCATTGCCATCAAGTTATCGCCATAAATCAATCGATTCGCCCAAGGCGTCGAGTCATGCGCTGCGCCAAGGGTTGGCTGGGCGTTATCCACCAAGCTCGCTTGCCCGGGTGCAAACACTTCGCGCTGGTTGGCTTTGTTTTGGCTGTTGATCCAATCTTCAGCCCTGGTGTCGCGAGCTGGCAAGACAACTTCGCGTGTTTGCAAGCTGATGCGTTGACGACTCTCGATGCCCTCTAAGATTTTCTCGGCTTGCTTACGTCCATTCGCCACGACGTCAGGCAACAGATCAAGGAGCGACTTAGGCATTTATACCCCTAAATATGAATACAATATATATATTAGTACAAATAATTAATTCATTAACATTAATCAATAAGGGGCTGAATTCGTTTAGCGCTTGCCTGATGCAATGGTTAAAACAGGCTGTTCATTTAGGCCTGTGGTCCCCGACTGAGAGTTTGATATGTCCCCGCTGGAGATTTTGCTTGGCGAAATACCGGATGTTCCGAACATATGCGTGCTTCTGTGCCGTCTGAAATCACCAACAACTCGTTGTCGGTAAACACATCGGCAATTTGCTCTTTGTAGGTTTGTATTTGGTCGTAGGCCTTCCAAATATCTGCATTCACATAGGCTGGGTTCTTTAGCTCGACCAGCACCAGCGGTAAACCGTTGATGCACAAAATAATGTCAGGCCTGCGCGTGTGGCGCGGCCCATTGATGGTGAACTGCTGCACCGCCAGCCGCTTATTGGCGTCGTGTTGTGCCAATCGACTAAGCGCACAAAGTCGCCACGCGTTTCGCCATTGCGCTGATACTGCACCGGCACACCCGCCACCAGCACGCGGTGGAACGCGCGGTTAACAAGGTCATTTTCAACATTAAAGGAAATAACTACCGCTTGGTCGTCAAGGCCAAATATGAAAAAGGGATTGTCTAGATCGAGTGGGTGGGCACGCACGCCGAATACAGCAAACAGAACTTCCAAAGAGTTCACAAGTGCCCGACCGACAACAGGAGAACAGCATGAAAAACAACGTTCGCTTAATCAAAACTGAAGCTGAATACGAGACCGCACTGACTCGTTTGTCTGATCTGATGGACAAAGACATAAAAGCAGGCTCGAACGTGGAAGACGAGCTGGACTTGCTTGCCTTGGTTAGGGGTGGTAATACTGAAACCGTTGGCCGAGTTCAAGTTTTGACACTGATTTAGATGACCGCCTTAACTCAAGAATTTATTTATAGCTATTAGTAGTTAAAATTGCATAGAGAATAATATAATAGTATCGCTCCGGGGTGCTCACGTATTGTGAGCTGAGATGGTTTCCCAAACCCGAGAACTTGATCCAGTTCATACTGGCGGAAGAAGAGCTGTCAATCGCGGCAAACAAGCGCCAACAAACGGCGCTCTGTTCTCATCGAATGACCTTCGGAGCACCTACCTTAGGAATCATGCTTCATGAGTACTCCAGAAAAGTTCATAGCCTCCACTGCCAAAGTAGACCAAGGAGCTATTGCGCCACTCCCAAATTCACGCAAAATTTATGTTCAAGGCTCCCGACCAGACATACAAGTGCCAATGCGTGAAGTCAGTCAACAAGACACACCATCAAGTTTTGGTGGTGAGAAAAATCCCCCTGTTTTTATTTACGATTGCTCTGGTCCTTACACTGACCCCAATACCCAAATTGATGTGAGAGCAGGACTTGTACCTATTCGCCAAAACTGGATCGATGAACGCCAAGACACAGAAGTCTTGCCCAGACTGAGCAGTTCGTTTGTGCAAAAACGCGCCTCCGACTCAAGATTAGATAAATTGAGATTTCCCGGACTGCGCCGCAAACCACTTAGAGGCAAAGCAGGTGCGAACGTAACTCAAATGCACTATGCACGTAAAGGCATCATCACACCAGAAATGGAATTCATTGCCATTCGCGAAAATCTACAACGCGAGAAATACATTGAATCCCTAAAAGCAACCGGTCATGTGGGCGAGCGCATGGCTCAGTTACTTGGTCACCAGCATCCTGGTCAGGACTTCGGCGCAAACATTCCGCCAGCCATCACGCCTGAGTTCGTCCGCAGCGAGGTTGCTCGTGGCCGCGCAATCATTCCAAGCAATATCAATCATCCAGAATCAGAACCGATGATCATCGGTAGAAACTTCCTTGTAAAAGTCAACGCCAACATCGGCAACTCGTCCCTTGGGTCTTCAATCAACGAAGAAGTAGACAAAATGACTTGGGCTATACGTTGGGGTGGTGACACCGTGATGGATTTGTCCACCGGGAAAAATATTCACGAAACACGCGAATGGGTTATTCGTAACTCTCCTGTTCCAATAGGCACAGTGCCAATTTACCAAGCACTGGAAAAGGTAAATGGCAAAGCAGAAGATCTGACGTGGGAAATTTTCTGTGACACGTTAATCGAACAAGCCGAACAAGGAGTTGATTATTTCACCATCCACGCAGGCGTGTTACTTCGCTACGTCCCGCTCACCGCCAACCGCATGACCGGAATTGTGAGCCGTGGGGGCTCCATCATGGCCAAATGGTGCTTGGCACACCACCAAGAAAGTTTCCTCTACACCCACTTCGAAGATATTTGCGAAATCATGAAAACGTATGACGTCGCTTTTAGCTTGGGCGATGGTTTACGTCCAGGCTCAATTTACGACGCCAATGATGAAGCACAGCTAAGTGAACTCAAAACATTGGGTGAGCTAACAAAGATTGCGTGGAAACATGATGTTCAAGTGATGGTCGAAGGGCCTGGCCATGTCCCGCTGCACATGATCAAAGAAAACATGGATTTGCAACTTGAACAATGCAACGAAGCGCCTTTCTACACACTCGGCCCATTAACCACTGACATCGCTCCTGGATATGACCATATCACCAGTGCGATTGGAGCAGCGACGATCGGTTGGTATGGAACAGCAATGCTTTGCTACGTTACACCTAAAGAACATTTAGGCTTACCTAACATACAAGATGTCAAAGAAGGCATCATCACATACAAATTAGCCGCGCACGCTGCTGACTTAGCCAAAGGCCATCCAGGCTCGCAAATTCGTGACAACGCTTTGTCCAAAGCACGTTTTGAATTTCGTTGGCAAGATCAATTCAACTTAGGTCTTGACCCTGAGAAGGCCAAAGAATTTCACGACGAAACATTACCTAAAGACTCGGCCAAAGTCGCACACTTTTGCTCAATGTGTGGTCCTCACTTTTGCTCCATGAAAATTACACAAGATGTGCGCGACTTTGCTGCAAAACAAGGTGTCAGCGAAAACACGGCTTTGCAAAAGGGGATGGAAGTCAAAGCCATCGAGTTCATCAAGATGGGAGCTGAGGTTTATCGCAACGTTTGAACAAGGGCACAGGATCAAACCCATGGTTCAACGGACCATGACCACGCCCTGTGGTCACGTCTGCACCATGACCAATGGCTTGCAAAATGTATGCATGAGCTAGGCGAACAGCTTCTGGCAAGGTATTACCTAGTGCCAAAAACGCGGCTATCGCAGACGACAAAGTGCAACCTGTCCCATGTACGTTTCGACTCATGATGCGGCGTGACTCATATCTATGAAGTTGCCCACTTTGTTGAACCAGAACATCAACCACATCAGGCCCAAACAAATGACCTCCTTTAAGCAACACCGCCTTGCTCCCCATAGCAAGCAAGTCTTGCGCTGCAACAGACAACCCTTGAGCGTTCAAAATATCACGTCTCAAAAGCAAAGATGCCTCGTCCAGGTTTGGCGTGATGACACTCACACGCGAGAACAATTCACGCACCAATACATTTACGGTTTCATCAGCGATCAATCGATCGCCGCTTGTCGCAACGATGACCGGATCAAGTACAACGTTGGTCAATTTGTAATGCTCAATGGCCCATGCAACAACCTCAACACTGCTGGGAGTTGGCAGCATGCCAATCTTGACAGCATCTACGCCTATGTCTTCCAGCACCGATTGAATTTGTTCTTTCAAGAACTCTGGGGGCACCGTATGGATACCTTGTACGCCAATTGTGTTTTGCGCTGTCAATGCAGTAACAGCACTCGTACCGTAACAGCCCAAAGCCATGAAGGTTTTCAAGTCGGCTTGAATGCCGGCCCCTCCCCCACTGTCAGATCCAGCAATGGTGAGCACGCGTGCATAGCGAAAAGAATGATTCATCTGCCGCATTATCTGCAACTCAACAAAAAACGCACTCAATGAAGTCCCAAATTTCAAGCGTTGTACTGGGAGCCGGCCTGATGGGGCGCTTGCTGGCCCATACCCTGGCAAGAGTCGGCCACCAAGTAACGGTATACGAATCACTAGGTGCTGACGCTCAAGGTTCTGCCGCACGCGTAGCAGCAGCAATACTTGCACCTTTGGCTGAATCAATCACGACTGAATTGCCTGTTGTGCAAATGGGATTACATGCGCTGAGGCGTTGGCCTGAGTTGATCGCCACTTTACCTAAAGCTGTGTACTTTCAACAAAATGGGACGTTAGTGCTATGGCACCGTCAAGATGCGGCCGAAGCCAAAAGGTTTCAACAACTAATTTGTGGCTCGCTGCAACATCTCCCTCATCTATCGACTGCGTGCCTACTGGAAGAAGACAGCTTACGGGTCAATGAACCCGCCTTAGATAACCGCTTTACTCAGGCTTTACTATTGCCAAACGAAGGCCAACTCGACAACCTTCAACTATTGGACGCATTGCTCAAAAGCCTACAACAACAAAATGTGGCGTTACATTGGAACAGCCCACGTCAAGTTGAAGACTTCGTCCCCAGCCAAGGGGCTCACCCCAATTGGGTATTCGATTGCAGGGGTCTTGGCGCACGCTCTGCGTGGTCCGAATTACGTGGCGTGCGAGGCGAAATTGTTCGGTTGTACGCACCTGAAATCACACTGCAACGGCCAATTCGCTTGGTTCATCCCCGCTATCCCATCTATATCGCCCCGAAAGAAAACCATGTGTTTGTTATCGGAGCGACAGAAATTGAAACCGAAGACATGTCCCCCGCTAGCGTGCGCTCAACACTAGAGCTGCTCAGCACTGCGTACACCGTACACAAAGGATTTGCCGAAGCTCGAATTCTTGATATCTCCACCCAAGCTCGGCCGACCTTAACAAACAATTTACCTGCTGTGCGCTTCTATGGAGAACGCACTTTACAAATTAACGGTCTTTACCGTCATGGTTTCATGATATCGCCGGCGATGCTAGATGTAGTAATGGAGTGGGTACAGCAAGGTACCACCGCGTTAGCACAACAATTTCAATTAAAGCTTGAGCATGTTTAAAGAGCCCCTACTGGTGGTGATCAACCAAACGCCCTACACGCTTCCGCACGGCGCCTCACTTGCAGATGCTGTGGCCATTGCAGAAGTCAAACCGCCGTTTGCTGCTGCAGTTAATTTGCAATTTGTCCCACGCGATCAATACAAGCAGCACGCGCTTGCCAACCACGACAGAATTGAACTAATTTCGCCCATCACCGGCGGATAAGCCACTATGACACCTCAAACATCCGCCGTCTCCCTATTCACGCTATACGACGAAACATTTCAAAGTCGCTTGCTATTGGGGACATCACGTTACCCATCACCTAGTGTTTTACTACAGGCAATTCAACGAGCCAAACCAGCAATGTTGACGGCCTCTCTTCGTCGTCAAACAATCAATGGTGGCGATACATCGCAAAGCTTTTGGCGCTTGTTGCATCGAGCCAATGTTCCTGTTCTACCAAACACTGCGGGCTGTCACAGCGTGCAAGAAGCTATTACAACCGCGGAGATGGCGCGCGAGGTGTTTGAAACAAATTGGATCAAACTGGAATTAATTGGAGATGACTACACCCTACAACCAGATACCTTGAACTTACCAGAAGCAGCAAGTCGGTTGATCAAGAATGGGTTCAAAGTATTGCCGTACACAACAGATGATTTAGTTCTGTGCCAGCGGTTGATCGATGTGGGGTGCAAAGCCCTCATGCCATGGGCCGCTCCAATTGGTACAGGTATGGGACCAATTAACCCATATGCGTTGCGCATCTTACGTGAGCGCATAAATATTCCTCTGATCGTAGATGCCGGGTTAGGCCTACCATCTCATGCTTGCCAAATTATGGAGTGGGGATATGACGCCGTCTTATTAAACACAGCCGTAGCATTGGCTCAAGATCCGATCAACATGGCGGGTGCATTTGCAGATGCAGTCGTTGCTGGTCATGCGGCTCACCGTGCAGGAGCAATGCCAGCACAAGAGAATGCGCAACCAAGTACTCCGTTGCTTGGGACACCTTTTTGGCACCAAACATAACCGATTAACCATGAGAACCCCCAAAGGTATTGCTCTTGAAGTGGCAATGACCCACGCTTACATGTTGGCGGGAGACGCAATTCCTTATACGCACGCAGTCCATTCGGACGATTCGTCACTAAGCGATCACAGCGCGGGCGTATTACAGGGTTGTCGGATGCTTGGATTTATAGAACATGATGCGCAATGTATTTCCAAAGCATGGTGTGCTCAAGCTCAGCGAACAGGCCACTTTTCGATTGATGATTGGCCATGCCATCCAGAAGACTTTGGAGTGACTGCGCCTACTCAAAGTGATTCATTTTTAAAATGCCCAACCGCATTAGGTCTCTATGCTGTGCTGCCTGATGCAAAGTGGATTGAGCGAATGGCTCATGCGGGTGTACCTACACTCCAATTGAGATTTAAATCAAATAACTTCAAAGACATTCGTCAGGAAGTACGAGCTGCAGTTCATGCAGTCCAAGGCACGAACTCTTTACTATTTATCAATGATCATTGGCAAACGGCTATTGATGAAGGTGCGTACGGAGTTCACCTTGGTCAAGAAGACATGGATGACATTTCTCTTGAGAGTATTCGCACTGCAGGGCTTCGCCTAGGTTTAAGCACTCATGGCTATGCAGAGATGCTACGCGCGGATGCACTTGGTCCGAGCTATTTAGCATTGGGCGCCATTTTCCCTACAACACTTAAGAAAATGCGAACAGCTCCGCAAGGCATTGGCCGTTTATACGCCTACGCCCGTCTAATGCGTCATCGCTCGCTTGTAGCAATTGGTGGAATTGATGCGACACGAATTAAAGTTGTGATGAAAAGTGGTGTCGGCTCTATCGCCATGGCAAGGGCAATAACATCCGCAAATCAACCCGATAGGAATGTAAATATGCTAATAAAACGCATAGGAGAATTTCAACTTTGAATTGCATCCAAATGGACTTCCCACGCTACGGTAGATAAAGTTAAACCTCAAAATGAGGCACGTTTAAACGCCTGGGACTGCCACCACCCTGATGGTGACTCTTGTTCGATCAAGCACGCTACAGCGTGGGGTAGTGCGCCTATACATGAGTTACTTGAGCGCGTATTGATTGATCGGATAAAAGGCGAAAAGAGTTCACCAGCACATGCTTTCTCTGCTTATTCTGTCTTGCTTGATGAGCAAGCAATCAAGGACTTCAAGCATGTAGTTGCGATCGTTTGATTTTGAAATCAGCAGTACTGCCACAGACATCACACCATTGCGGATATGCCAATCGCCCTCCCCGCCCTCCAGCACTGCGCTTATTGCTTGCGTCAGTTTGCTTGATCCATTCAAGAGCACGCATGGAGTGATAACCACTTGAAGGCGCAGGGCATCTGCTGCATGGACATGTGGAC